>Ga0210059_1000471_pt1 | contig 51190 bp, 23 predicted proteins | sample Ectturendosymbi2_FD_188042 | JGI IMG/M metagenome (GOLD analysis project Ga0210059, IMG submission 188042) | Ecteinascidia turbinata endosymbiont from Florida, USA - Sample 2 (SPAdes) (version 2) | ecosystem: Host-associated > Tunicates > Ascidians > Unclassified | place: Key West, Florida...
GTCACAGGCAATCCATCCTCTTGTTTGAGGTTGTTTGCATCGCATTATCAAAAACAATCTGCAATTTTGTTAGGCAGTACAATTGGTCGCCAAATCCTATTGCTCCTGATCTACCAACAAATGACCAAATTTTGACTCATAATTTCATTCAAACATTAAAACAGTAACTTGAAATGAGAAAAGCTCACACGTGTGGTTTTTAGAAGCATGCAATATTTTACAGAAGAACTGCTTTTATTCAATAAGATTTCTTAAAATATTTTTTACCACGTTATACTTGCAGTATAAAAAATGATAAAATTATTTACAGAACTCTGTTCTGCTCACCTTCATGTCAAACCCTTAAAGTGTGTCACAATCACCAATTAACTAAAGAAATTACTGCTTGCATGTATCTGTGTTCATTTACTTGATAAAAACTAAAATGCAAACGTTTTTGCACTTGTGACAATGATCGCTTAGTTAACTCTTAAAGGCTGGTATTCAGAAAGCTGGATTGGGATCGGCGGCCCATCTCAGATCAGGCCGATCCTGGACGGGGGCTCAGAAAACCTTTCATTTGAGTCACCGAGTCGTCTGTTGTTGTGGTTCAGTTTCCTTCTTGTGTGGGCTTAGGTCAAGGTTTCATGTTTGTAGTTGCATGAGGCTGCATCATCTTTTGTACCTGTTCTCATTCAACATCGAAAGTGAGCAATAGACGATTGATTTTTTGCAGATGTTTGAGCAAACAGTGCAAAGGATGGGCTACCCGTAGCTTTCTACATGCTTTACTTAGTACTGTACAATATATCTTTTTATTGGCACCCTGAAATTGTGTGAACTCACAAGAAAATTATGAAACTATGTTATTGCTTGGCAAACATCGCATCTTTACCTCCGGGAGATTGGATGGAAATATGAGTGTAATCAATAGCACCTAGCTAGCTATAACACCAGCAAACCCACCTATTTCATGAAATTGATGCTTTGTTTCAAAAATGTGTCTACGACCCAGTGGAAATTTTGTGAATGATGCACTTTTGGCTGCTATCATACGCATCGGCGCCGAGTTTGAAATTTCTACGGGCGTGCAAAATTCATGACGTCAAATCCTGCTTAACTTTTAAAAGAATATCGGTTGAAATACCCCTATTTGATATCCATCCAAAAAACGTTCAATAAACATAAGAATAAGTCTTAGTAATTGCTAACAAAGAACTGCTCGATAAAAAAATGAAAAGTTAGTGAGAGTGCGGCGCGCTCCCGTACTCGGCGCCTGTGATCATACGGGGTATCTTTGATACAAAACGGCTGCACTGCAACAGATCTCCATCTGCAACTTGGAAATGACCGTCTGCAATAAAACGCAAAACTGTTAACTGCTGAAATTCTGGTGGGAAACTGTGCCTTCCTTGCTGCAGCTTGCTACTGAACATTTCCAGTGAAAACAAGACAGTTACTCTGTTTTGTTTTAAACTGATCATCACTGTAGATTGGAAAGGGCAGCATGCAGTGATGAGCTTGCAATTCACTCATGTCCGCTCAGGTTGCGAAACTGACGAGCGGATGTTCCACTGTTGTCTTCATTGCGTAACAATATGGCAACAAACCTTTGGAGGCAGAGGTTCACTTCATGTTAGTACTTCGCGAAGTGTGAAAAAGTGGTTTCAATCAACAATTTCGGATAAACGCTTGTCTGTTTTACGTATAAGCGCTCACCGTGAAAAAATCAGCAAAGACGAGCAAGGTTTTATTGAAAGGGTAGTTGATCGCTTTGGACGAAATTGCAGACGTTTGCAGTTAATATAAATTCATAATGTGTGATTTCATTAAAGACAATGGCAATGCTTTATTAAGAAGTGGGCCTACTCTGCTTTGAAAATCTGCAGACAGCCTATTGTGTAATTTATCGTAATAACACCTGGCTGTTACTGACAACGAAAGATCTTCCTCTCTGCTTCGAGTTTGCTGCTACTCGCCCCCCCCATTGACTGGCATGCGCTTAAGTTCCTTAACACATATCTCGTGCACGTACTTTGTTACGCATATCATCCTGCTCAGTGCACACTGGTTTACATGCATACAGCTTATCCTTGCGCAGACCCTGCTGTACGATTTTGTTTCGTTCATCCCTGCTTCTTTTGTCACGTACCTAACTACTTGAGTCAATTTTACCTGTTACACCTCAGTCATCTCATTGCAGAAATGGGTGTGCTCTTGCAGGTCGCATTCGTTGCACAACCAGTCCTGCTTGAAATTCATCCTCGACAGGATTTGTTGTGTGCGGGTTGATAGGTGCTTAGAACCTGGGGCAGCGGAATGGTTTTCGCAATGAGGGGGGCGGTAAAAACTCTAAATTTCGGTAAACAGGATTGGTATCAATTTTCCAAAATCAGCCTATATATTTTACGGTTATAATTCCTCATTCCTAAAGTGTTCTAAGATTATAATATTTGACGCATTTTTGCTTTGCAATCAAAATACAAAATGTTCTGATAATATTATCTGCAAATTTCTAAACCATAAAAACATTTTCGTATCTACTCGTAAGACTTTGTATCCATGGACTCCTGGGCCCGAGCACCAACCTCTTGTTCAAATAATACGTACTGGCACTACGTAGCAGTTTTTAGTTTTACTGCGCACGCGACAATCCCTAGCTTCCTCACTGCAAGCGGACGGTTCATTAATTTGTGATAGAGGTGTTTTGTACGAGGCCATCATTGAAAGACGGCCGACGCGTGTACGGCACGAGGACCCAACAAGGTTGAGATAAAAATAAGTTTGCCTTACCAACAAAGTCAGGCACTCAGCAAAATTGTGACGATGACATACTTCATAACGAAAGCTAGAAATGCAGTAAAACAATGAGGTCACTTGCATCTCAGCCCCCCAGGAAAAATAGTGTGTGGCCGGATGCCCCTGTGTCCGCCGCCCATGTTTAGAACCAGCAGTTGTATGGGAACAGTTATTCAGAACATGTTTGTGGTCGCATCATGTGCGGGATGTGATAGCGTGAAAATCTCGTAAGCAGAATTAAATAGATCAGGCGAGTTTTGTGCGAATAGATGCCTGCGACTGTTGCAAGATGCTTGTTCAATGTATATTTCTCTTAAAGTACACCAACCTTCGGCGTGTATTAATGAAGATTTATTGCTGTACCACAGGGGTGGGCAATTCATTTGGCTTGTGGGTCACTTTGAGAAGGTTGCGATTAGCAGAGGGCCATACCTTCTAATGAAAACAGAAGCAAGTCTCTGTTCAAGTTAGCCTCAGCACTAACATTACTGTGATAAGTTGGAGGAAATTTCAGGTTTGAACATATTTCCTGATTGCTTCCGCGGGCCACTGAAAACGTTGTGGCGAGCAACATGTGGCCACTAATTGCCCACCCCTGCTGTGGCATACAATGTTTAAGTTCGGATATACAGTGTTCAGTGACAACATTTCAGTGTAGGTAATAAATATAGCTGAATTTGTTGGAGTTAGAGATGCGTGTAAATTTTGTGGTGATGACACGTAAAGCGACCAGGCGACGACAAAGAAAAAAAGCGAACATAATGCGGCATTACGGTCGCCGTTTTTCGTCGTTTGTCGTCACTCGCTCGCACTGCATGGTATGAACAGTTGAAGAACATAGAAGTCGCAACGTATCTTAAGTTGAAAGCTGAACCACATAATGCTGGCACGCCAGGCTGGTAGGACAGCAATAACGAACAGTTGGTTTTGCCAAAAGGCTTTAAAATGTTTCTGCATAGTTGCACGTCAGGTTCAAATCTTTTTACCAGTGCGGAGGTAACTGCTACCAAGTTGCGATCTCGTTTTGCGGACGGACATTTAGAAAACCTTCACATATCGTACTGCAAGAAACTTGTGCTTAGATAGTGGTTTTGTTTTTGCGAATACAGGTAATTAACTGTCGTCATGCCGGTTTTGCTGCCTTGCAAGCAGCCAAAGATTTGAGAATAGGATTCGGTGTCACGGATGCGATTTATATATTCCAGAATAATGCTGGCATAGTAAATTATATTCTCAATTGTTCATCCCTAGCCACGTTGAACGCAAAGATCAAGTGATTTGGATGCAACTTAATTATTGTTTCATTGCTGTTACAGTTAGAATTGAAGTGGTACAGTACTCGGTGTAAGTAGCAGCCTTAGCACTTTTGCATAAATATGAAAGCTCATCTTCAAGTTAATTTGTGAAATGACACAGTAAAGACGTTGGACTTCCTAATACTGTTTCTTAACATTTCGGTATGTTGTCACGATCTCAATTCCCACCTTCTTGTTCATTTCGTTATTTAAAGGTTGCATTTGTTAAACACAGAATGAGCGGCGTAAAAACAAAAATTACGCATTTTGAGACTTTGGAGCTGCACCCTTGTGGCACCGAGGTAGTTTTGCACTTTATCCGCGTCAAAATGTATAGTCCTCATGTGTAGTCGTGTGATCGGAAGTAAGAGTGGAAAACAAACTGTTTCTATATCAGTGGAAAGTTGTGTTTCTCGTTAGCTGTGTGCAAGTAAACCCAGTCAGTAAACTGTAATCCTTCCTGTTACAACTGCGTCTTTCGGCTCTTCTAGCTTCTGCACGTGAAATACTTCTTTTTCAGCTGGAAATGAACCTTGTCCTCAGCCGCAAACTTCCGAGCATCTTGCTGCCATTGAAATTATGAAATTAAAGCACATCATCATCTTGCAAAACAAGATTGATCTCGTCACACAAAATCAAGCCAAAGAGCAACAACAACAAATATTAAAGTTTGTTCAAGGTGATGAACTGCAACCAAATTTCGATATCAGGTCTTGCTGTTACGTGCGATTTGCTTTCGTTCGTTTACTTGAATTTGTGTTCAAACGTTCGAGCGTGCATACGCTAACGTGCGATGTAAAGTCATCGCAAGTGTGACTTTTCTCTGTTTTTCAGGCACGGTTGCAGAAGGAGCACCAATTATACCTATATCCGCTCAGCTCAAATACAATATTGAAGTTGTGTGTGAGTACATAGTGAAAAAAATTCCTATACCCTTAAGGGATTTCTCGTCCAAACCCAGACTGATCGGTGAGTGTCTCCTTGTAACCTGTAAAGAATTAATATGTATCACTATTGTTGGCTACTTGCAATTGTAGCGATTGCACCGTTAGTAGATATTCACAGTGTAGTAGAGATGTGCTGCTTAAATGTATATAATATCAGGTTTTTTTAAGGAACATGTTAGGTACCCGGTATGGACCTGTAGGGACCCGATTTTCTCTGATTCTAGGGACCCGATTCGGGTCCCTAAAGCGCCTTAAAGAAAACCCTGCAGATATATACAGTATATATAACATTTTCCTGTTGCGTTGCCCACTTTAAGTTGAAGGGAATACGTGAAAAAATTGGACAAAACTTTTTCGTCTCGCAAATACTCAAATATTAGTGATACTTTGCGATATTAGCGGCATTGGCGATGCTGTACTTCTCACAGATGCCACTTCTGCTTTTGTTTCATCACACCCCCAGCCTTCGAGCTTTTTATCCTTTAGAAAATATAACATTTTGGTTGGGGAAGGGTGGTATGCTTGATCTATATAACATCCAATTATGATGACCAGACAAATCTATGTCGGCCTACAATTTGACATTGACGGTAAAAACGTTTTCTGCAGCTTCATTAAACATCAAGTTGTTTGGGACAACGGTTGGTAATCTTCCCTGAGGATTGGGAAAGTATGTTTTTGCTGAATTTTTCATTACCGCTACGACGTGTCTGCTTAACTTGAAGTGAATTTTTAGCTACTTGTTAATGCAAAGATGACCCTGACCCGACCCCCTTATTTTGAAAGACGACCCTTTTATACTTGACCGTGTATACTTCAGCAGATCCCACTCTTTCTTTTGATTGCAACAACGCATATAAATAGATATATATGTTCAACAGTGAATATGTCTGTAGGAAACGATGAGTCAGTCACTACGCATAGATGCTCATTCTCACTATATTGGTGCATGGTTGTAAGAGGAATTTTCCTGAGAAACCTAAAACCTATCACTTCTGAAGAAAATTTTTAACCATTTTTAGACGCAAGATTTCATTGGAATAAATTGTTGCCCTGCTAAGCGATGATGCGCGCGAAACCATGACTACAACTTCATTACAATCCTGGTTCTAGCAAATATGTGTGAAATTTTTAGTCACCTATTACATGGAAATGGCAAGCAAGCGTTGATTGGTTGTTTCAGTGATTCGGTCGTTCGACGTAAACAAACCTGGGTGTGAAGTGGATGATTTAAAGGGCGGAGTTGCTGGAGGAAGTATACTCAAAGGTGTGCTGAAGGTGAGGTCCGATGTGCACTGGTACCAAGCCAGACCGAGCGAATCGTGACAATTTGTTCCATGTTGAGACTAAAATATCCTCAATGAGAGCTTTCAGATGATGCATTGCACATGCCAATAGCATGTGTGCTCGTCGAGTTATTACCATTCAAAATTTTTGTCACGCATGAGTGACTTTGATGACTACCCATTTTCTTCACCCCAAAAGTGGGGTACGCTTGTGGGTTTTTTGAAATTTTTCTTCACAAGTTATGATAAGATATTTGAAACAACCTCTTCAAGTTTTTACAACAATTAAATGATTACAGTGAGAATGATTTAGTTTTAAAGTTAGTTGATGATTTTCTTGCTAGTCGTTATTCTTCATTGACCACAAAAAGTAGTCATTTTGTATGGTCCATAACTTCGCGAAACCTTAACCAATTTTTTTAAAATTAGTTTATTGGAATCGACACAAAAAGTTCTATCTGCTTATTAAATTTGAGGAAAATCTGAGATGGTGGGTTGACTTTTCCATTATTTTTATTCATTTGACATGGAATGACCCAGGCCGCGTTCATGACGTACATATGGACAATGGGTTCTTCACTTAGATTGCATGTTCACGTTTACAACATGCATGTTTACGTTTCAGCTCAAAATTTCCGTTGCAGGTTAACTCAACTGGTTTTCATATTCTATCGGGCTGTTTTCTGTTGTTTTAAAACGTCGCTTTTGTTAAACATGCTGTTGTGCAAACCATGGTGGGCTAACGGAGTATGCCACTTGCAATATTAGTAATCTCCGAACTCACGTTCAGTGTTCCCTCTAAGAAAATTGTGCACTGAGCAAATGTTTGTTGAAGTGCGCATGCAACTGCGCAAATCATGCAGACGCACAACCAATGAAGCATTTCAAGCGTTTAAAGGGCTGTGCGATATAAACATGATATAATTTGAATGTTGCAAGTGCGTGAGAATGAGATTTCACTGCGCAGTTGCGCACCTCAGAGGGAACATTGCTGACGTTCCGCAAGGTTGATTGGTAAATTGTTAATCCTGGATGAACGCGCTTTTGCAGATTGGGCAAGAAATTGAGATTCGCCCAGGCATTGTAGCGAAAGACTCGGAAGGCAAGCTGCAAGTCCGCCCCATCTTGTCCAGAATCGTATCTCTTTTTGCGGAGAACAACGACTTACAATATGCAGTACCTGGTGGACTGATAGGTATTTTAGACGCTTAGAATTCCATTCGCCATGGTCGCAGCCGCCCGATGAGAGAAAAACGTTTGCACTTCATGAGTCGCTTGGCAACGATAGCCTATTCTTAAAAGCGACCACTGTAGCACCTCTACTTTTAGAAACTTCTTAAAGTTAATCGGCTTAAATTTGAGTACACCTATCCTGCCATAAACAGTACAGTTTGGGTTGGGTTGTCCAACACGACCCGGCGGAATTGGCTGTTGCGAAGGTTTATTAGAAACCTAGCAGCTTGTCCTGGACATAGTTTTTTCGCCACGTGTCGTAGGTGTCCATGCTGAAAGATGGTTGTGACTCTGATTCAAGTCGATTTCGCGATCGAAGGCTGGAAGGTGTTGCTGGTGTTTTCTTCGCACAAATTATTCTCATATTTCCGCGAAGAAAAAGGTGTGGCGATCTGGGCCTGATTGTTGGTGCTGTATATGTATCTCGACACCAATAGCTATGCGAAATCAGTTCTTGTTGATAAAATAGGTGTTTCACTCAAGAATAAGGTTTGCGATTAATGAGGTAAACCCCAATATTGGCTCCTAGGTTGGCACTAGAAAATGAGAACTGGCCTTTTTGCAGACAAGTCGTTTTCGGCCTGGCTGTATTGTGATAGTGCTCAGTGAGTAGTTGCCATTTTCATGGAAGAATACTTGCTCGTTCGTTTTTTTACTTCGACTGTTGTTCGAAAAAACGTCCGCTCACAGCTTGTACCGAATCGTAAGCTTCGATATTTTGTGCAGGCGCTGGAACAAAGATTGACCCGACTTTGTGCAGAGCTGACCGCATGGTGGGACATGTTCTTGGCGAAGTGGGATCGCTCCCGGATATTTTTACGGAAATTGAAATATCTTATTTCCTTCTGAGACGTCTGCTTGGTGTCAAGACAGAGGGTGACAAGAAAGGTGCACGGGTAGGTGGCCTTCATTCGCTGGTTTTGCGGGTGTGTGGTTGTTAAGAGCCCTGATGCGATGCGCCCACTTGTGTGGAATGCACGAGATTGGATCTTATGCGCGACGTCTGTTGTCGCAGGTGCAAAAGTTATCTAAAAACGAAGTGCTGATGGTCAACATCGGATCGCTTTCAACCGGTGGCCGAGTGCTGGCTATCAAGGCTGATTTAGCGAAAGTGATGCTCACCAGCCCAGTATGCACCGAAGTCGGTGAAAAAATTGCACTTAGCCGAAGAGTTGAGAAGCACTGGAGGTTTGTAGCACTGTTCGGGCGGATTTATTCTCAGTCATGCAATCGCCATTAAAATTCTTGCTCGCAGAACAAATAAGCAATTCGGCGTAAGTCTGTTTTGGCAAGCGTGCACAGCAGAAGTTCAATTATTGCCGCGTATTATTTTCACCAAAATCATGTTTTTAGGCATATTCACAAGTATGTAACACGTTTCACGAGCTCACAGCATAATTTTGTTGAAAAGCGAATCTTTTCATTGAATTACTAGTGGGAAACACGGATTACGTTTGATTAAATAGCAGACTGAAGTTTCAAGGCCATTAATAGATTGTGTTGTGCGTAACAGCCATGACAGTTTTAGTTAGGTGTTCTTTGCGCATGGGAATTTTTGTTTAAAGTCAAGGTAAAGGTCGGTGTGAAGGAATTGCCGTTGTTTGCTCTTGTCAACATACGTGGCTACCGCCACGCTTGATACTACCCGCCATTCCCTTTTTTCCCGTTTAATCTGCTTTTAGCAACTTTGATCCAACAGCTGAAACCGTGACTTCATAATAGTTGCTTGGGTAGTTTCGATTGAATCAGTTATATGTTGGTAAATGAATTGGGTATTTCTTACATTACTAACCCGTTAACTGGTCACTGGGAAGGTAAGAAAGTTGATGATAAGTTTTATGTTGATAGTTTGTAAACATTTCATTTGAGTTTATAAATAACACTTACCACATAACCCTGGTTCAATCAAAAAAGATTGTATGAAAATTAACCGCAAGTAAATCCGTTTGCTGTAATAAATTGTGAAACTGCTTTTTTGTCGCAGATTAATCGGCTGGGGTCAAATACGAAGAGGAAATGTCATAAAACCCGTCAAATCACCGGATTTAAGTCGCGGCTGAACTTCGTTTCTTGCTTATTCCTGCGGTTTTTGTTGCTTTGAGAAAAGTGTGTTGTTGCAGGCGCGGAACGGTTGTGGTATGTTGAAAGGATGAGGGCGGATTGTGTGCAATTGTTGCGTAATCTGCAACGATCCAGACATGCATATCATGCCTGTCACGACCTGGAAACATTTAATATATTAATGCGTTTTGCGAAAGGTTCGTTTGTCGGGTGTCGATGTGAGGACGCATTTACAACAGTTCGCTGCTCGTTATGAACCTGAAAGTATTTTGACCTGGAGTGTTAGTGTTTGATTCAAACTGTGGCGTAACGTGCGCGGCATGAGAGTGCTTGACTCACAATGCGGCGTACAAGAGGGCGCACATCTGTTCGCAACCTGACTTTCTCAGTCTTCTACACGTTAGCGTTCTGGCCCTATAGAAGTTTTGCAGCAATTGCAATCTTGGTGTAGTGCATGCCACAACTACGGATAGTTTCGCTCCACATTATTCTAAAGCAGGGGTCAGCAACCTACGGCCCGCAGACCCTTTACAAATTGTAACTGTACGGTCCGCCTAGTGGTTTTATACTTTATGAATCTCCCCTTCTCGTAACTTTTTGCAATCCATATTTACGCGGAACTACTTATGAGAAACCGCACAGTGCTATACATGCACCGTATGTCGTGTTTTCCGTTTTCTTTATGAACTGTGAAAATCAGAAAGTAATCCGAAAATTCCCAAGTTTTATCAACATCATAAACAGCAAAAGGAACGAAATTGTTGGTGGAAGATTAGTACGACCCGCCACACCTTGCACAGCATGTCTTTGGCCCGCGACTAGGGAAAGGTTGCCGACTCCTGTTCTAAAGTCATGTAGAAATAAATGCTGCACTTGAGGTCTTCGCCTCAGACGATCGAGGCGATTGCCAAAGTGCCTTGTGATTCGTCCGAGCATCGCTGTCGTCGTCAAGAAGCTACTTTACCTCACCATGTGTTTTCGTTGGCACGATTGAAGTAACGTCACAGCGGCCATTGGGGTATTGCATAAGTGCAGTCTTCTGATTCGAAACAATTTTATTAGTCTGCACGTTCAGTAACTCTACTCTTCAAAATCAGCGTCGATTGTTAAAACAACTAGATTAGTTGATTGACAAAGGTTTTTGACGACACCTACAATTAAGCGTAAGAGCTTGTACCATGGTTTGCTCACTGAAGCTATATTACCAGTTTGAAATGTTCGCTCTAACCGAACGTTTGTCGTTGATGTGCCTATCGCTTTAATTTAACCACGCGCACAATGCTGATGTGCTGAGTATTAAGCTGCTTGATGGCTCTGCGAAAGATGCTTGTGGAATCATCGAAGAATTCATCGAGTATGGTTATAACGACGTCGTGTCGTTGCTTTTTGCGACGAAGTCGAATGTTTTACCTGTAGTTGTGCGTCAATTTAGAAGCATAGGCGTAGCCAGAGAGATCTAGGGGGCCATACACCCCCGAATTTTTAGAACATATCGATATTTTGTACCTTGAGAGACGGTATCCAAAGCAAAATCGTGTTATTCGCCTAATATCAAACATTTTGGGCTGGCAACGCTAGTGTTCAGAAGTTAGGTTTTTCGTAACCCAGGCGTATGTGTGTAGTGACTCGGTGCACACTAGCAGGCAAATTTTTGGGGGTACGAAGGAATTTTGCCCGAATTCTCCCAACTTTCCCGAAAAAATCAAATAAAAGTCACCACCAAAAATGTCAATTCAGACGCCATTTTTTTCAAATCAAAGCTTGTTGGGCGCCATTTTTGCTCAAATTTTCAGGGAGTTTGTGAAGGAGTTTTTTCCGGATTTTGTGGAATTTTGACCGGATTTTCACCAAATCAAAACTTTTGGGGGTGCGGTTGCAGCCCCTGCACCTTCGCCTCCTACACCAGTGACTCGGTGCACTACCTGTAAAAAAAAACGCAGAATTTGTTGTACGAGTCGAGTGACTGTTTTGGTGACTCCCGGTAGTTGTGAGTTAGAGAACCAATTCAAACCAGAGTTTGTTGCGGGAGATCGGTTGATACATCCGAAACCCCATTGTTCTCTGATGGGGATACTTCAAACTTCGGAAAAATATGCCCATCAGTGGTGGACTTCGGGTTGGGGGTTATTGAAATTTATTTCATGCCTATTTTGAATATTTTTTAGATACAGTGGTGTGGTACACTTTCAAACGCACACTGCTTAATAGCAATGGGTGCTTTGCTGCACAACTGTTTAAGATTAACAAATCTACACGTTATTCTGTTCAGTTACATCTTTCAATCTTGATTCTTGAATGTTCAATGCAACCAATAGCTCAATAATGAAAAATTTCACAACTCAAAAACTTTCAAGGACGCCGAAAAATACTCGGAAGGACAACGAAATGTCATTCAAGGACAGAACCAGTTTTGATAGCAAATTCAAGGAAAGTCCTTATCGCTGAAGGACGTCTGGCAAACTTACAAGTTAAATGCATGAACGTGATGTTCTTACGCAAAGCACATGAAAAAATCCAAATTTTGCATTGTGTGCTGGTGGGTTGAACTTGAAAAAGTTAATGTTAAGCAGTTATTGAAGCTTCACGCTTCTTTATTGCTTTAAAAAATGTGTTGAGAGCAAAAATCTCGAATTTATTTCTTCAGAATCGCAGAATGCTGCCGTGACGTGTTCAAACTGTGGTACAGCAATCCAACGAAGATTTTTAGCACTTTCACTTCGTTGTGCGTAGTTAGTCCTGATGAACAAAAACGCCATGTAAACGCGAGGATATAAAATGCCATGTCCCCCCACATTTTCTCTACGTTCTGTATTTGGAGAGGTTTCAGAAATGAAAGTGACGTTTGTCACGTTTTGTGTGAAGAGCTTTTCATGTTAGATGTTACACATAGCCAAGTTGATGTTGAAACAGAGTTTGGTGTGCTGTCACTAATTCTGATACTTTTCTAAAATGATTTTTAGCATTTTGCAGAACTAGGCAGAAGCGAGTTAATTTTCCAGGAGCGGTAGCGCGCTCGTACTTGAGCTATCAACATGCTACCGCTATTCGCTACTCTTGGCGTGAGTGGTGACAGTGGCGTAGCAAGGGGGGGGCGGGCCCGGGGCGGCACTTCGCTGACCAAAAATTAATATTTGAAAGGAGTTTAAAAGTTATAGTTTTTCATTATTGTTTTAAATACATTTTCTACCGCTTTTCAATTTTCTTGTTTAGAAGCTCCAGACGGGTAGGCTAGCCTAAAGTAACACGACATGTGGCTTTGGAGTGAGTGAATTGAAAAAATGTTTGAGGGGTAAAGAGTTTCCTGAGAGGGGCCCAAATTTCTTAAACTTATGCCCGATAGTTTTAAACTACTTCCAAAACATCTTTCCAAGGGGAGCGAAAAATTTTCCTGCGCCGTTAGGGCTCCAGTTGTTTTCGGTTTATATTGCCCCTCAAAATCTGATAAAAATTTTGCATGAAATCACGGTAAATAGTCAAGGCTAGCATAATCCTTTTTCTCGTATCGTTGGTTTCTCAGTAACGCCTGCACATAACATTCTCCTGACACCTAGGCACCAGCGACGAAGATTTCGCTGGGGCAGCGATAGCCCAGTGGTAGAGTGTTCGCCTCTCAATTGGAAGGTTGTGTGACGATTCACATAATCCAGAATAAAAATTTAATGGATAAATTGCTTTAGCAACAACCTCCAATGGATATCATAGTAAATTAAAATTTGCAAGAAACTAACAAGTCATAACAGTAGGCTATTGCAGTTAACGTAACGATCGATTAGTGGTTGAACGTTTTTGTGTTGTCTTCCCCTCATCTCCCCCTTTGGTTTTATCCCCTCCATTGCCCCTCAAAATCATCCCCAAGGCGGTGATTCCGCCCACTTTGAGAACCACTGATCTAAAATTTCTTATGACAAAAAGGCTTGCGAAAATAAGAAAAGTATGTTTACCAATAAGCATGTGATGATCTTTTAAAATAATATTCGCTGACATGCGTATAAATCGAAATAAATAATGTATAAACATATTTTTTCCGTGCTATTACTAAAGTTACATGTACCCCTTCAAATAGGTAAATGTACCCTTAGGGGTACATGTAGACTATCCCAGTTTGGGAACCGCTGCACTAAGCGATGTCAACTGCCAACAACATAATCCTTGACATTACAGACACCCGCTGCATTGTTGCTCCAAGTAACACAGCAAGTTGTTGCACTAAGCGCTTTGCCAAAATCGAAAATTATGTTGCGCTTCAGCGGTCTTGCTGGGTTACTCTCCTATACTTGCAACAAAGCTATTCTCTCAACATCAGTCATAACCGCGAAAGAAATCAGTTCACATAACAAGTAGACGTTGGCAAATCACAATTCTCAGTTACTTGATGGTTTAGATTTCCGAGTATGTTGCAGGGCCTCTGCTCAAACTCGTACCGCCGCCTGTTGGAAAACAAACGTGTCATCAAATTCACCAGCTGGCGTCTGGGATAACAAACTTTCACGTCAATGCAAATCTTTCACTTGTTTGTACTACCATTTGTTGTTCGTTGATGTTACTTCTGCTGTACGCGCAACTGCATGGCTGTCTGTACTGGACGGTAAGCAACCTGCAGTAGCCTATTTGGTACTGATATTGATACGGGTGTAAAACCGACTGAAGACGTTTTGTTACATCGATTTAAGTACTTTTTTCACCTGATGATCGCATGTGAACACTGATGACCAGATGATTATTTTACTATTATATTTACTATAGCCCGTTGCCAAATCTTTCTCTTCAAAAAACCCAGATTTGATAGAATTTTTCAAAATTAAACCTGGACACCCAAATGGACTCAAAAAAAAGCAGGTCTGGGCGGAAAAAAACAGCAATGGGAGCCCTGGTGACGGTTAAGGCGTCGCTTGTGTCTCCAGCTATCAGCGCCGGCATGTGGTTTGACTCACGTTTGCGTCACAATGCTTTGCGAACTTTCCCACTTCGTTCTCATATTATAGTTGCGTCACAATAGACGGGAATCCAGCATTTACAGCGCATGCTTTTCTTAGAGCAGCGATAAACCTTGATAGTACATGTGGTAACGACAACAGATCTGATGTTTAGGAAATTATTTGATCTTTGATGGTTTCACAAACTTCATGTTGAAATGGATATGATGTGGTTGTGAAGGTAATTACAAAGGTTTTTATTTGTGGGATGTTTAAATAAATCCTGACAATTTTTGCAAACTTCTTATTGCAAACGGTCAACAGCGTTGAATATATTGGTTAGGCTATAATTGCGAACCTTTCAGTTACTCTCAGGGACGCGTAGAGAACAGGGGCATTGCTTCCCCTGTTTTTCAAAAAGGAAGCAACGGGGACGGAGCTAACTTTTCATCACAGTATCATAGGGAATTTCATGGTTGACAAGGTCTAGTTCAGGGGCCACCAGCCTTTTTGAAACCCGCGAGCTATATCTTGTGTACCGATTATTGTGAAGGACTACTAGTTTGATACACACTTCTGAAAAAATAATTTTGCTTAATTTACCTTCAATTATTTTAGTATTGATATTCGTTAATATGAAGACATTGATCATGTTAATTTTATATTTGGAACAGGCCCGCGGGCACCACGTTGGTGGCCCCTGGTCTAGTTGAAACAAGTTTATTGCAGCTATTCACGCACCGACAACATTCAGAATGGTTTTCTGCACTCTCTGTTATTATTTTGAGGTCAACATTGTTGCTGAACAGAAACAAGAATATTGGTGAAGGATTTTTTGTTTTTTATAAGTTGGCATTTCCCTCAATACTTTTACTGACACCTGCCCTACCGCTGCTTCGGCTGCTACATGTGTTTTATGTGAATTCACCTATAAACTGAGAGTAACTGGCGTTAGATATTTTTAGGTTAAAATATGTGACACATTTAAATCAAACACGGTTTGAAATCAAACACATTTAAATCAAACATGGCAAAAAACACGGTTACGTGCTTTGATGCAGTCAGATTGTTTGTATTCGTCACTATTCTTTGAACACTGTAATCGCATTTTACTCTGTGAATGAGTGATCAAACTTCGCAGTGTCCGTTTGATTGATGGCGTGTCAAGCCACAATGCTTTCGCATTTTACCTAGACTCGACCAATTTAGGAATTAGCGCCCTACTCCGCAGTAGTGGTGTAACAAGTGTTACGTGTTAGCTAACAATAGTGTTAAGAATGTGTCTGTAACCCTATGGTTCTGTCTTCAATGCAGTTGCAAAAAGTGTCTGTTTGTAACCCTGTGATTCCGCCGGCTTCACTGCAGTGGCGTAGCCAGCCCAAAATATTTGGGGGGGGGCAAAATGTTCGATTTTAGGCGAATAACACTATTTTGCATAGAAAAACGCCTCTCAAAGCACAAAATAGCTATATTTTCTAAAAGTTTGGGGGGGCATGGCCCCTTTGGCCCACCCTGGCTACGCCTATGCTTCAATGCCTTGTACTATACGTTCTGTTTTGTTGTTTTTATCAACCTGCGTTCTGCAGAGTGTGATGTTCATACTATGGACTTCGTGTCTGCTCATAAACAAATAAATTAAATTAAATCATTTCAGCTTTTTGACAAAATCATCGATAAATATTCAGCAGCAGTAACAAGAAAACTTTGTCCTTGGAATTAGATAATTGCAAGTAAAGCATCTGATTGCAGTGTTTCTTTTATTTTATGCTGCCACGAACGGGCTGGGTGAGAGTGCCTAAGTAAACTGAGTTTGTCCCCAGGCGCGGGAAACCCAGGTACGCCACTGCTTGAAGCGTCGTTTGCTTTTTGCGAAGTGCTTTCATGTCTGTTGCTGCAACATGATCCTGTAGATAAAAATGTTGTTTGGAATCTACGTACTCGTATTTAATTTTGTTCAAACCAGCACGAAAAACTCATGTAACTTACGTTTGTAATGAAATTTCGCTTTTCTGCTACATCGCACGTTCTTTTTCTTACAGGCGTCACAGCGTTTCTTTCAAATTGCAGTTAATTTTGGGAAACGCTATTTTTGTAAGCGTGGTTGCACGAGTCTTCACTTTGAGCTTCGTGCCTAGGATTGTGCTAACTAAACTCAAAACAGCTACATGATTCCCTTTTTTCTTAATCTGATGACTTTAGTCTTATGAAAAAAATATCGTTTTTGGGAACCGTAAATGACATTACTCCACCTTAATAATAGCAATGTCTGTTTTCGTTACCACTGGCATTTTCTTAGATGCTTACAACGTTCACAAGCCCAGCAACAAAAATTTTGCACCTGTGAAAGATCAAACATTTCGCTGAACAAAAAAATGCACAGCAACTTTGAATAAAAGTCGTCAGTTTATCTACTAAGCCATATCAATCGTGAGCAACATAATAAGTGCCATTATAGGCATCCATTGTTGCTTTTCAAGTAACATAATCAGTTGTTGTGCTACGTGCTTTGCCCAAATCGAAATGCAAATATTTTTACGGCTTAGCATTAACACGCATAGTAAGCAAATCTTCTTTGTATTCCAAGGATTGCACTGATTGTAAGCAAACCTACTAAATTGTTGCGGTTATTTTTTGTACCGAAACATCTCGTCATGTACAGTATAGTGTATCAAACCAACACTGGACATCGAGCAGTAAGCCTTTACAATGAATCCAATGCGCAGAAAAAAATTACATTCAAATGTTGGGCTTTTCATGCTTTTAAACGTTGTGCACCAATTTTCAGGTTTTTGCGCACTTTACTTTGCATTCTTCGCCGATGAAGTTGTACTTTTAATATTTGTCTTGCAAACATTTTCCTGAAATAACTCACCAATATATTTTGTTTGCTCCCCTCTTTTTTCTTTTCAACTGCTTTTGTCCCGCACGGGCCACTCAGTGGTCACTTTCTTCACCTGAAACATTTCGAAGCATCTACGTCACTTTGTGTTGTAAATGGTATACTGCTAGGGATCGAACGTAATTTGTGACATTCCCTAGTACTCCAATCGCAAATCAGTATTTTCGCCTGCTCACTAAAAAGATCTGTCCCCTGTGTGAAATTATTTTCGTTTAATAATTTTATAATTTCACTAAACGAGGCACAGAAAGCGCAATATTTTTGTTTTCTGCTACTCATTGAACGTTCTGCTGTTCAGCAAAAATCAAATAAGGCTACTTTGCCAAACACCAAAAGCTTTTTCTATTGTAAACTCGCGTTGTACGTACCATGGGCATCGGAAGGGGGGCTTGACCCTCCCTGGGTTTTAAAATTATTAGCAAAAAAGGTTGTTTTTTCAATTTCGAGGGGTAAAAAACAAATTTCACCACTTTTGGCCCCCCCTGGAAAAAATTTTGGTAAAATCCCCTACTGCCCCCTGGAAAAAATTCTTCCGACGCCCATGGTACGTACAATCGTTATGTTTATTGCTTCACAATAATTTTTTGGTTTTCAACATCATACGCATGGGCGCTGAATGTACTAATAGGGAAACTTAATTTCATAAAGGAATAAAAGAAATTTATGATAGATTTTATATGCAGGGCCGATTTTTAGCCGATTTGACCGATTTCTTCTAATCGGGGCCCGCGCCAAAGGGGGCCCCGCGCTCCGCCTACTAACCAACGAAAACTTGCACTTTCTATCGAAGCTGCTTGTGTGTAGTGCCGGCGCGGGGCCCAGTGTTTTTTTATGTTATTTTGAGAGACCAAAACGATTATCAAATTCCACCCATCAAACTACACCAAAACCTTGATTTACAAACATCTCGGTATTCAGATGATATAGTTGCGGTCTCTGAAAAAGTCTTTGCAGTGCGCAAGGTCAAAACTTAGGAAACTCTGGATGGAACACAGTATTTTGTAAGCGTGGGATCCGTTGCCAACTAAAATCCAAGTGAACTGCGCGTTTTTTAACGCCCTCATCAAAGTTCTATAGAATGGTCATTGATTTCAGTGGTGAGCAGCTAATTTTTTTCACTAGCACCTCGTTAAGGCAGAGAGGGCTTAAGTTTTTAAGCGGTTTTCCGTTTCATTTATAAAAGCGTTTCGTATTAGGCAGGCCAGGTTTCAATAGTTGCTGCAAAATACGGTTCAATAGTTGTTGAATGTTGATATTTCAATATTTACTACTATTTTTCTGAAGGTAACATTTAATTCGTAAGTGCAAATGTGTGCTGCTTAGTCAGCCTTTTAATAGCATTGTTCATTTTCCCTCTCGTAAAAATTTAAGTGGGCAATTGGCGAAAACGTTTAAAATAAACTTAGTTTTAATTATGAATGACTACTTCAGGTGTGCAAAAAATAACGGTTCCTTAATGAGTAATAGAAAATTATTAACAGTTAAGCTATTTGCAAACAGAAGTGACAATTTCGTTCAAGTAAAGTAAGCCTTATGATGTTTTTTTGGTGAAAATTTCATCATGAAACACTGCTGAAACATGGATTCTGGCATCAATCTCACAGACTGGTGTTGCAATTTCTGAGATATAGCCAGGGCTACCATACCGTCCTTATTTCTAAGATTTGAGCTTATTTTGCAGCACTACGTCTTAAAAAATGGCTGTTGTTATTTCCAAGAAATGTCCTTATTTGAGACTTGCGTCCTTATTTTCTGTAGCATAACAATTTTAAATGAGCAGTATCTGATATATCACATCGTAAACATTTTGTAATCAAAGTTTTTTTGATGTCGTGAAAGTAGTAAAATCTTGCAGCACAGAGACACAACGCACAATCAGGTAGTGTTAGCACTGCAAGCTGTCTGCTCTGGTTAGGATTCTTAGGAAAGCTGGTTTTGTAGCGAAGGTTTAGCATTTAATTGCTTCAAGAAAGAAGCAAGCGAAAAGAACATTTTCCGTGACGATTACAAGAAGAAGTCGAGAAGAAGACATTGCTGAAGCAAATGATTCCTGAAGATAAATAGGCAAAGATATGATCTGATGTTGGTCGTGCAAACAGAAACAATTGTTTTATTTTTAGGTAATATAATCAAATTTTCCTCAGCCGTCCTTATTTTTGATTCTAGATCGATGGCAACCCTGGATATAGCCATAGCCTAACAAATTAAAATTGCAAAAAGTCTGAAAAGGTGGAAAATGGAAAAATTTTGTGCAAGTTTGAGGTTATTACAGTAGGGCTACTTGCCTGTTTTGTAAAATAAAAAAGTAGGTTTAAACATGTTGGTAGAACTACAATCACTTCATATATTTCTTCAGTGTTAATTGAGAAAATAATTTTTAACCTTCTCCGGGATATTCAAAAGCTGCTCTAATAAGTGGTTTGTAGCCTACTCCTTTAATCGGTGCTCTATTAAGTGTTTTCACTGTAACCATTTTCCACGTGTAAAGCATGCAGTGACAGCCAGGTGTTTTTTACAGTCGAATTTGGGTTATTTATTTAAGAATATGTTTTGTCTGCAACTAAGCTAAACACTATGAGTCAAAGATCAAGAGACGTAGGCCGAAAATACAGTGTTACGTGGCAGCCAAAAGAGGCCTAAACTAAGGCATAAACAGACCGAAACAAAAAAGAAAGGTGCGTTTGATAAGTATTTTAACCACTGGGGGTATACATTCAATGCCATACCACATTGAAGAGGGTGACAACGTAGTAGCTAGCCTGGTCATGTTACGCCAGACAGTCAAAGTAGAAGTTTATGTACGGGAAGTGTTACAAGTCGTTTCGAACGTGTTGATTCTGACAAACAAGAAACCTCGTCAGGTGTGCATCTGATGAGGCATGCGAGCAAGAAAATTTAAAATATGGATGAACAAATGATCCTGCTAGGCCTACTTAGAAGTCATGAGTCGGAATGTTAGGGACTACCCCAAACTATGTAGACCAAATAGGACCGCTTGTAATCATAATAGACGTTTTCCCCAGAAACGAGAGTGATGGGACACAGTTTGCAAAGTTTCACTGCAAAAGAATACAAAGAACACCATCAAAGGTCATCTGTGGCTATTATTCGTGGCCTGGAAAAATAGAATCTTTTGTTACTACTGCAAACGTTTCAGCTGCGAATTTCCACTAGCACATCACTCAATACCTCTCCTCTCTGGAGGTACTACACTCGTAACTCCCTTCTGATCAGGGAGGTACCTGACCAGAGGAGGTATTGATGAGGGTTGTAATTATTTGATTTATTGAGTTTAACGGCGTTGTCAATTGAAGTCTCTGCTGGAGAGGTCTTGCGTCAACCTTTCGGGCCTCGCTTTGTAACATCACCGATTTATATCATTACGCCATGCTCCCCCTCAAAACTTTCTACACACAACTGAGTTGGGCCCCGGAAAAGTGTTTCAAATAGGGCCCCGCACTTGCTAACGCCGGCCCTGTTTATGTGAATAAGATTTCAATACTGTGGATTCGTAGTGGTACGTGAAATCGATGTCCTATAAAAGTAATTAGCTTGATTGATTCGCTTGCTTGTCACCTTTCTGGGGACCCGTAACTTGAATAGGCCCACAGATATGTGCAAGCTTAAATCACCGCAAAAAGATGAAAGCAGACCCGTCGGCGAATTCCTCGAAAGCTTTTACAGTAAATTGAGAGGTTTCAATTGTTGATGTTACGTTAGGTTTATTTTTTGAAAGCTGATGCCGGCTGCTTAATGTGCATTGCACACATTTGAAAATAAAGCATTCAACACTTAGGCTGAATTTTCAAAAGCTGGAATGTTAAGGAAGCGGTGGTTGGTCAGTTCGCTCTCGAGTATCTAAATAACAATTCTTCGTACGCAGGCTATATAAACTACGTTCTATACAAAACTACTATCGCAAATAAATTGAACCATGCAGAAACAAGGACCTCAGTTTAAAATACAAGTAGTCAGTAATTTGTTCAGGCGTTTCACATGAAACACAGATCAACATAACATTTTTTGAAAATCTAAAATAATGCATAAAATTTCGTGGCAGGCTTTGATTGCCCGGTTTGCCCCCCACCCTGGTTGCGGACCTAATTCAATTTACACGCGCATTAAACTCAGTGAAAAACAGTTTTGATTTATTATTGCTTGAATATTCTCTTGATGTCTTGAGTAGGCTACTGTGCACACAGCGCAAAACTTGCATTGATAGATAGGCGAACTATTAGCCTAAACCTATAGCAATCCGCTCATGAAGCTAAATGCACTCTGTGCGTTTCTGCAGTCTATGTTTCATTTATATGTGTATACACTGTAAAATGATTTTTCTTATATCATAACTGTTCATTGACTATTTTTTTTCAGATCACATTTTTTCTTTAAAACCACTTTTTTCAAAAAAATATTTCAAGGTTAGGTTTTTCAGAATAGATCCTACGTCAGTGAAACAACCAGTGATGTAGTCGAGACCGTAACCTCCGAGACCGAGACCTGGCTCAAATTTCGAGACTCGAGACCTCACATTTCTATGATGGTGAATAAAGCTAACTCCTTGAATAATGCAGCAATACAATATCTGGCACATTGCCAAATATCAAGGTAATAAAAAAATCCAAAATTTGTGCAAACGGCCAAATACTGCAAACGTTCATTTTCACTTTCCTCTTGGGAATTTACAACCTCAAACCCATGGCCTTATTTACAAATTCCATGAAGAAATGCATGGACATTGAAAATGTTGGCAGCGTTTAGAACTGGGGGTCGTTTGCCTTTTTTCTAGGGGTCGTGAGAGCTTCTAACAAAAATAGAGAGCTCGTGAGAGCTTCTAACAAAAAAGACTACTTTTTGTCAAAATAATAGGATCACCTGGCAAAAATAATAGCCTACTTTTTCATTGAAAATTGTTTTAAGTATGATTATGACCATCACAGTACAGAATACTGTTGCGTTTGGCAACGCATGAATAACTTTGTGACGTAAGAATGTGATGTGTTTGTAAATTAGATATCTGATTGCGGCAGCTAAGGGAGTTTTTATTCCAGTATTCAATGAGTTGTGCTGTGGAGTGATTTGTGTACGCAACGGGTCTCTCTCACTGATGCTGCCATGTGCATGAATTTAACAAATGAGTCTTGGTTCAACACAGTGATATCGTACGTTATTTTACAGTCGTTGTGATTTTCTATTGTGCAAACACATCTGTGTTTCATATGTCTGACTGGAAATTTTCGGAAGGGGGTCGTTAGGTTAAATTGGGTTGCAGAATGGGTCGCCGCATGAAAAAGGTTGAAAACCACTGTTTTAGAGATTCTACGCATTTTCACTCGAAAAATGTTGGTGAGCCAATTGAATATTCGAGGTGTTTGCCGTTGCCATACTTCAATCAATTTGTTTTGACTCAGAAAAAATTCAATTGTTTTGTTCGTTACAAAACAATACCAACCCTTCTGTGTAAGGACAGGAGGTGATGCCCTGGTGAAGGTCCCATCTTCTGGTCTCCTACCTAGTATTGAAGTAGGCTTATGTTATTTGAGAAAGTGGAGAAGAGGCGAATCATTACTTTTTATTTTAAAACAAGCACAGTCGATGTAGGCGAGTGTATACAGCCCCAGCAGCACTGGCCAAAACAGCACAGTAAAGTGGTAACTCCACAAGAAAGGTTGCTTTCCATCATTAAATTTTTTGCCAAGGTGTTTCGTCGTTTACATCATTTGCCAATGAAATAACAAACTTTTAAAGTTTTTTACTATCTACCACTTACCTGTTTCACTGCATTGTTTTGATTTTAACACTGGGCATCTGCACTGACACTCAAATTTCTTCGCCACATATTTCGTGTATTTTGGCTAACAAACCTTTGCCGTTTTTTGTAACGTTACCTACACCTTTCCTAATTACTTTTCTCCTCACACGACAAGTAATTGAGTAAGAATTCTCCAAAGATTTCGAATTAAGAGGTGAAAACTTTAGAGATTTAAAAAAAAACGAAAGCACGACTTTGCATTTCAAAAAGCAAAATTGTAACTAATTTTTCATCCATCCAAGCTGGATCACTCTGTCGAAAACAAGTTTTAAAATGTTGCTCGTGATTCTGCTGTTGACGCAGAGAAAAAATATTCAGGCGTATTAGAGCAATAGACTTTTTTGGCACAAGTTAGGTTTACACTTTGAACCAGCGACGTAATATCCTACCGCATGCTCTGCTGCAGTGACGTAGCGATGTTAATGTCGCCAGGGGCCGACCATAACAATGCTTCCCTTTTCCACTCCTCACATTTGCTTACAACAATAGAGAAAATCATGCATCATGCTTATTATAACAATAAGGAATAATAAAGCATCTTGAACATCACAATCAAATACTCAGAAACTGAAAGGGGTCTTGTTTTTAATTCTCGATTGTGGATCTTGCTTTCTCTTCTTGTTAGCCACCCTTCTCGTCATTACTTTTCCTATTTTTTTGCTTTCTTTACATTTGCATGTATGTATTGCTAAATAAATAGCTTAGCTGGCACATGCTAGGCTGTGGTTCAGCGGGAAAGTTTTATTTTTTGTCATTACTTATGAATCAGTATTCAGTTGACACCGTGGATTCGATGTGTTTTCCATGACAACAACAAAGTGAACGGGGCTAATGAAGCCCTGAAACAACTTGGGTTTGCTTTTTTGTCTTACTTAGGGCAAGGTGCTCGTAGTTTGTCAGTTTTTTTACAACTGCGGCAGATCTTTTGCAGGTAACCATTGCCTTCGTATTGAAGATTTTTTCTTTCTTTGATAAAAAGGAAGTACAGTATTAGATGCTTTCGACAGGCATTGTTGGGACGCAGCATGCTGCAGTAGAATGAGCGAAGTTCGGGATTACCGGTGTAGTTGACTAGCAGTGAAATGGTGTAGCGCCTTCCTTCTGATTTTATGGCTCTATGTTACTATGTATAATTCCTAGATTTGCTATTTTTTATTGTCAAGTTTTTATATTTTCAAGTTTTTCATAATTTCCATATTTTTACGTTAAACTGATATTCACAACTGTTCCAAATTTCCGTTTTTGCTGACACACTTAGAATTTTTGCAACACCGCATGTCGGTTAGAAAACGCAGAAAGGCCGTGAAGTCTATAGCAGTAGGCTACGTCAAAGTGACTGATCAGCCATGGCGCATTATTTGCTCTCTGTATAAAACTCTTATGAGCAAAACTTTTCCTCAAGAGAGTTCCGAGGCATTTCTGAACTTAAAAAAATCTGCATTGCCCAGAACAAAAAAAAAACTTCACCAGCGTGTTTTAACAGAGTTCTTTGAAAAGCACTTCGAAAAAAAGACATGGTTTCATTTGGCTTCTCAAAAAAGAAAGTTTTTGGCACTCTCCCACCTCTTTTGAATAAGCCTATGGGTTTCATAACAAAACTCTTGGAAAAACAGTTCAAAGATAGTCCTTAGCAAAGTACTCCCAACTTCTCGCTGCAGAGGTTCATTGGTGCATGCACATTTTTTATTGAATTCAGTATAAATTTAAAACGGGGTAGAGGGCAAATTGTTTTCTCTATCTCGCAAACAACAAAACAACAAAGAAAGCTTACCCACTGACCTCTTTGAACGGCAAAATTTTGAACAATCATTTTTTAAAACCGTTTTTTAAAGGAACTCCTTGCAAAACTTCATAAAAAAATAACTTATGCAAATTCTCGAGACGAAGAGCTCGAGACCGAAATCCTTCGAGACCGAGACGAGACCTGAAACCTTCGAGACCGAGACTTCAAAAAACGGGTCTCGAGACCGAGACCAAGTCTCGAGACTCCATCACTGAAAACAACACCAAAAATTTTTTCAAAGTGCAGTAAAAAGAGCGGTAGCGATAGCTTGCTACTATTTATTCAGTAATGGGTGCGATAGCGCCGCTATGAAATTTAACAAATAGCGGTAGCAGTAGCGACGCTATTAATAAAGTAGCGGTTGCCCACCTCTGGTGCAGAGATACCGTAAAAAAATGGTGAACTTTTTTACGATGATGGCTTCAGTTTGCATTCTTCAGTTTCAGTTTCCAACACTGAATGTATTCTTTTGATGGGTGTATTACCTTTAATGGCAGAATTGAGCAAAACCACGTGATTTATTACCTGTGCCAGCCGCTGAAGAAGTTGAGCTGACAAGGCTACTGTACAGCAACAGTTCAGGTCACCATCCGAAAACTGCAGTAGTGGCAGGAGGAGCGATGCCATCTGCTCCCCTTGGCTTGGCTTGTGTAACCTGTCAGTGCTACGCTAGGCTAGCCATCGTAGGTCTGCAATAGTTTTGTACAATTATAAATAACGAATGATGTTTTTTTAATAAACAAGCTGCAGCGATATTTTTGTAGTTCAGTTGTGGAAAGTACATAGCCTACTTCGGCTACTGCACTGCAGACTGTGCAGTTATTAGCAGGCAATACGGTTCCAGAATCACCAACTGAAGTTAAATAAAAAAATCAGATAAGTCCAGCCTATTGGGTGGACAACCATACAATTATTAGAAAAAAATTGGTTTAAGCCAGCAAGAACATTTTTTAGTTTGTTTATGCCAGTGCAATAGAAAAATGTGAAGATTACTGTGGGTTGCCTGTAAAAGGCGGAGCTCCGTAAATAGCGGAGCTTGGTTGTGGAGGTTTGATGACCTAACTGGAGTAGAAAAAAGTTGAGTTGCAAAAGGAGTAAACAGAAAAAAAGCAAAAGAAAAATATTTTATTATTACAAATAAATAAATATGCGTTTCCCCCAAACATCTAATTCATAGATGTTTGCGATGTTTAAAAGTTTATACATTCACAACTGTTGATACCTATTTTTTGTCACCGAACCGTTGTGAAACTCAGATAAGCAAAAATTATCAAACTTCAGAATAGACTTATTTTGCCGTAGTGTTAAATATCACCATTTGCAATAAAATTATTTTTACTACCGTTTAGTTCTCATTGCTCAACGCAAAATATCAGTTTTAGTGACTATCACTATCAGTTTTAGGTTACGTCATCAAACCTCTGCAACCAAGCCCCATTCTTCACGGAGCTCCATCTTTCACAGGGTACCATACCATTACTTACTGTGCACCATTATTTACTATGCAACAAATTGCTTTTGAAATGCTTTAACTTAAGTAGGCTAGACTACAAAATGCTATTGGAATAAGAAAAGTTGCAGTAATATAAATCAGTATCAGTTTATTTTTTAGGAACAACCATAAACAAGCACTAAATCATGTAACAGAAAACAAACCACATTAGAACAGCGTTTATTTTGTTCCCAGGACATCTGAAATAACCATACGTTTTTCTAGTCAGATGCCCTGATGAATAAGGAACAAAAAAATGGAGAATAAGAAAAGAAGTCCTAACTGAAGAATAGCACATTTTAATAATGACGATCCAGGCTAGGTAGTGTAGCATGTCATGTATTGCCAGAGCATATCTGGAAAAACAACATCTGCCTTTTCATAATACAAAATTATTTATTTGTAGCATTTTGGAAATGATCATATGTTTGCTTTGCTGATTTTTAATGTTAATATCATTGCTCTTCTTGAAGTTTATGCTTTAATTTAATAACAAATAGGTGATAATTTGGTAGTGAACGAATTGTTGGATCTATTAAAGACCATATTCCTATTCCTGTATATGTAAATGACTTTTGAGCTATTTTTAATCTATTCTGAAGAATGGCATATTCAATACTTCATCATTGTCTTGTATGATAAGAATGAATATCTTCAATTTTTGTGGAAAGGTCTATAAATTGTTTGAGAACTAATCTGAAATTAGCCTAATTTTATACATTAAGTTACTGATTTCTAGTTTAAAGATTCTGTTTATATTAAGCATTTGGGTATCTTTGTACAATTTACGTACGTTATTGTTGATTTTGCTAAAATGTCATATTAATTCTTAATAATTTATTGTGAATAATATTCAAGGTGTTGAGTGTAGAAAAAGATGATGATCCCCAGTTGGTGATGGCATATCGAAGATGTGAATATACTAAGCTATAGTTACTGTTTTCAAGGATCTGAAAGGAATATAGTGCCTAAGTATGCAAATTATATCTGACGCTCTAGAGATTTGCTTTTTAACCAGAGTTATATGAGGTTTCCAATTTATCATCAATTATGACTCATAAAGTTAAAATTCTCAAGGTACCTTACTACCTGTGGTGTCTTCTTTGCCACCAGCAGCAAAAGCTCTGTTGGGTATATTTGGTAGCCTACACTGTTTGTAAAGAATGGATGTCTGTTAGAGCGGATATCATTAACAGATGTGTGATGATGTAACCAGAGTAAAAAAAACTTGTAACACATTTGAAAGTACAACGAAAGAAATATTTTGTCATTGCAATTTAATATGGAAGTGGCTACAGAACCACCTGTGGAGCTTCTTGTTTCAAACCGGTGAATTTTTAGCTGAGCACTAAATCGGAAAATGTTGTCAAAAAACATCTAGGTTACTTGTTGCCATGCAATGCCATGACAACAAATTTATGCATGAAACCCATAGGAGACGAGTATTTACGAAGTTATGCACAATGAAAATGTCACCTGACACAAGATGGACCTACCTCCACAGCCACAACAACGTGGCACCTGCAATGCTCATAAGAGAGTCTTTACAGCTGGTAACTAATCACGCAGACGGCTAGTACTGGTAGTAACAAATAATTTATGACAGAGGTTAGCAAAGATCCAAAGTGTGAGAGTCCACTCTGACAGGAATCTACATTTTTCTTTTGGATCTGGAGTCAAAATTCACGAAAAAGCAGACCCAGAGTTTTTAACCCTATGCCCTAAGCCAATATTCTTAGTTCCTACACTTCATCCCCTCTACATCTTAACCCCTAACTCCCAACACTAAACCTAAACCCTATCCATAAACCTATCATTAATCCCTAACCTCCCAACCTCTATCCTTAATCCCATGCAAAACCTTAACCCTGTTTTCAAAATTTTTTTACTCCAGATGCAGGTCCAAAAGAAAAACGCGGAGTGCAGATAACTGATTGCTAGCCATAATGAATTTGTGGTTCTCACGAGCATTGCCGCCACATCAGCATGTTGTGGCTGTGCATAGTTGGCGAAGGTAGATCTAGCTTGCATCAGGTGACATTTTAATTGTGCATAACTTCCTGAAGTTAATACTCACATTTGTTAGGTTTCATGCATAAATTCGTTATCAGTGTAGGCTATGGTAGGCTAGGCCTGTACATCTCAGAAAGCTCAAAGGGCCAAATTATCAGCATTAATTTGCTGCGGGCTGCAAAAGTGTATTTTATTCGATGTAGAGGTTTTGTTGTATTGTAGTATAGAAGAAATTCTGGAATGACAATTACAGTACATATTCGAGGTGGAGCTTTTGCAACATTTTGTATAATTGAGAAAGCTTACGCGGGCTGCGTGGCAAGCCGTATGTTCTGCAGACCTGGTGCATGGTAATGAGTGCAGCAATATGTTTAATATCACTATTTTCTGATTTGGTGTTCAGGTAAAAATTGACCTTAAAAACATATTCAGCTGTACCACCTTCCATGATGTCGTTCGAATAAAACAGTCAGTTTGTCACTCAAGCATCGTCGTCCTGGTAGCGCAGTGGATGCGTCTTGTCTGCTGTACCAATGGTTTTAGATCCACCTTTCACCTCATTGGCGACTTTCATTTTGGTGGTAGTGACTGGTTTCACGCTTAAATTCATGGGGTTACTTTTCCTTTCCAAAATTTAGGTTTACGGTTTACATTTAGTACGTTTCTAGTCTACCAAGCCTACTGTACTCCCATTGTGCGCTACTATCATGTTACAGGTGACAATCGAATAAGGTTTCAAATAAGATCCGCGGGCAGTTCTGTAGCCACAGCCATTTAATATAACCTCCCCCCAAACACGAGTGCCCTTGAAAAACGACTAACTGTCAGTAGTGGATCTATCTTGGTTGCGGATATAAAATGATGTGACCAGACATGTGAAAACTAATATTTTATTGTGAATAAGCTGAAATGATACCACAACAGTAGTATAAATAATATTTGTTGCTAATCTAGGCCAAATGTCAGTTGTTACCCTCTCACGCCAAAGGTTTTTCCATTCTTGGGAAAAACTTCCAGTGAAATCCAAAAATAGGCTTCAATAATTGTGAAAATAGAAAAATTTAAAACAGTGCAACTTTTTGGTATTATATGTGTGGAAGGGCATGTTAAATTACATGGAGAAAATTATTTTTCCATTGTATCTTTACTTTTGTTTGTTGTGTGAGTTTTTTTCCACTCTTGTTGTGTCATCGCATGTACCCAAACACGTGATGCCAAAAACTTGCAATGCTTAATTTTTTCTATTTTACATCTGTTAACTTATTTTTGGGTCCCATAGGAAGTGTTACCAAGAATGGAATGACCTTGGCGAGAGAGTGATGGTGCTGGAATTAGGTCTACATTTGCAAGAAATTTATATATTTTTACTGACGTTGTATCATTGCTCACTGTAAAATGTTAGTTTTCACGATTTGGTTACATCATTTTATGTTTGCAACCAAGACCCATTCTTGACGGTCATCCGTCTTTTACAGGGCACCGGGGTATTTTGCCATTCCAACTGTATCTAGCTTTGTCCACATATAAAGCTGAGCTTGTAACACTAGCAGTATGGTGAACCTAGTCAAGTGGGAAGTGTCTTTTCCTGCTATCCAAGTGGTTGTTGGATTGACTCTTACCATTGCAATTGTTGCTTTGGCTTTGCTAGTAAGATGCCACTTTTGATGGGATTGCTTTTTATGTACTTTTGTAAAAGGAAGTGACTACGGATACGCTTGGCCTGATAAAATTCAAATAAAAGGGTCAGTTTGTCATTCAAATGGCGTGGATCTTGTAGCCTAGGGGTTATGCGTTACGGCTGCTACACCAACAGTTTTCGGTTTGTCTCTCACCTTGGCGACTTTACTTTTGTTCAGGCTTATGTGTTACCTTTACAGGTTAGTGTTAGGTTAGCCTTAGCTTAGGGTTAGGTTAGCCTTAGCTTAGGGTTAGGTTAGGATTAGGGCTAGACTAGGGCTATGGTTAGGGTTAGGTTTAGGGTTTGTCTTCTATCTTTACTTTGTTTCTACCAAGCCTACTGTATTCTTGACATGCGTTACCGTTAAATCACAGGTGGCATATGAATAAGTATTCAAATTTCAAGATCCAGAGGTGTATCTATAGCCACTGCCTTTTTAAAAAGTTTTAAACACTAGACACGGGTTTACATTTTTTGTTTACGCTTTTGGATTAGGGTTAGGGCTTATGGTTAGGGTTTATGTTGAGGGTTTTTAGGTCATGTGAGAAGGATGATACGTTAATCCAAGTGTCTTGTCCTTGTCATGTAACTAATTTAACAAATCAGGCTCGGCTAATGGCAAAATTTCTACAGCAGTGCTTTCGCCACTGACAGCAAAACAGAATAGACACTTCCAAACTTCAAAATGACCCATACCCATATAATTAAGTTAGTAGGAGTCGTTAATGTAGTCTAGCCTATATTATGAAACCTTTTAACATTTTGAAAGCAGGGGTGCACGATATATTAATACTTCGATTTCAGCCTAAAACAAGCAGTTGTCAGTTGACTTACCAATGCCCTAGCTCATCTGCACTAGAGAGCTGTTCAAGGGCTCAAACAAATCGGCCAGTCTTCTAGTCTGCATACGAAAAAATTTTTTGGTTACTGGTTGCGGATTTTTTATGAGTGACGTCAAAAGCGAAATGTTTTTTGGGCCATTTTGGATCATGTTGCCTGGCCTAGGGCCCAACCGCTAGGCCAAAGTATTTCGCTGGGTGCTTTCCGGCACATGGGTGCTTTCGGGGATTTTCAGAAAAAACACCTGAACGCACATGGCTTTGTGCGGGAATATCTCCGCTCCTGTTTGGGTTACGGACTCGGTGGAAGCGTCAAAAAACGCGACAAGTCTTCTAGTTTGCACTCGAAAAAAAATTTTTTGCTTGTGAGGTGCAGGTTTTTTGTGAGTGACGTCATAAGTTGAGGACTTTTAGGCCTCCTTTGCCTAGCCCTGGGCGCCAACCGTTAGGTGGTAGTACTTCGCTGAATTTTTTATTGGATTCTAGGCTACAATTCGAGTCTTTTGATACTTTGGATGACCTGCTGGGGTTTCGGGTTCAAAAGTTACGGTCTATACTAGTAAAAATATTTGACTAATTAGCTAATTAATTAATTGTTTAGTTTAGATCATAACTTTTGAACCAGAAACGCTAGAAAGTTGATCAAAGGCTCAAAAGACTCGGACTCGAGCCTAGTTTCCAATGAAAAAGTTCAGCGAAACACTTGACCTAGCGGTTGGGCCCTAGGCCAGGCAACATGAGCCAAAATGATCCCAAAACTACTTCATTTATGACGTCAGTCACAAAAAATCTGCAACCCCCCAACCAAAAAATTTTTTTTCGAGTGCAGTCTACTAGGCTGGCCGATCCGTTTGAGCCCTTGAACAGCTCTATAGCGCAATCAGCGAAGGAGTTAGGGCGTTGGTAAGGCAACTGAAAACTGCTTTTTTTTAGGTCGAAATCGAAGTGCAAATATATCATATGCCGGCTTTCAAAGTGTTAACTTAGATCATAATTTTTGAATCTGAAACCCCTGCAGGTCATCCAAAGTATCAAAAGAGTCGGATTGCAGATTAGTTTCCAATAAAAACTTAAGCGAAATACTACCATCTAATGATTGGCACCCAGGGCCAGGTGAAGTGGGCCTAGGTGGCCTGAAAGTCCTCCACTCATGATGTCACTCACAAAAAATCCATAACCCCCAACCAAAAAATTTTTTTTCAAGTGCAAACTACAAGACTTGCTGCATGTTTTGACACTTCAACCAGGTCCGTAACCCGTACAGGAGCAGAGATATTCCCGCGCAAAGCCACGTGCGATCCAGCTGTTTTTTTGCGAAACACTTGAATTAACCCGGATGTCAAAGTGTCAAGTGTTTCGTGCAATCACTGAAGCTAAGATGAATCTTTCTAGAACATTCAAACAGAAATTCTGAAACTTTTATTGCAAATATGCATAAGTTAACTTGTCATGATCTTTTGAGGAGTGGTGATCTTGATCATTAATGGTTCTACTTGAAGGAGATTTTTTCTACAGTATTTGGGACACAGTTAACTTGAATATTTTTCAAGTATAGTTAAATTGAGAAAATAGCATTAAAAATCGTATTGGTGGACTTGCTACGATGCATTGACACTTGTTAATATATGTATGAAAGCCACCATTGAAATGCAATAAAAGTGTCACTTTTTATAAGGTACAATGGTATCTTCACCGACCATGCACAACCACAACATGGCGGCAACAGCACTGCATGGGAAAGGCTGAGTCATTGCATTGCTAGGGTTCAGTTTATCCAAACCTTGATCTTAACACTAACATGCAAGCAGTGTTCCTTCTAAGCCGAAAAAACTGGCACTTTCGGCACTTTTTTTGGACACCAGCCAACAAAAATTTTGAAAACTGGCGCATGCAAAATTGGGACGCATTTTCCTTCACAGAAGAAAGTTTCACAAGACACAATTTCATAATTTTTTCAATGATGTGCAGGTCATATTTTCCTGATTTAACCCTGGTATACTTCTTGGGTTTTTGTTACGTTTCTACTATAGTCAGGGGTGCATGACCCGGTTTTCAAAAATAAAAAAAACATACTTTCCTTCAACTAAAGTTTGTCACAAAAACTACACTGAAAATATAACTCTCACTGAGCAGTTTGAGCACTAACAAAGTTACTTTACTCTAATATCATATGATTTTTGATGAAAAGTAAGTAGACCAAACATAGCGAAGGTGTCACATATGCCTGAATTGAATTACTCATAAAAAAAATGTGAAAGAACTTCTTCTTTTGAATACTGCTAACAAGACCGTAGAAGCATGCACTGAGTGAGTTTCAGCTGTTGCAGGCACCTGGTGCTCAACCCCCCCTCTAACTATAACGTGGGTTCAATGTACCTTTTGCCACCTCACACCAACCATAACGTCGGGTCAGCATGACCCAAACTCGTGACAAACACTCCTTTGCTAAATCGAAGAGTGTGAATGACCGCAAGCGTACCTATTTATAAGTGACACAAAAAATAAAGCTACTGCAGAGTTGAAAGCGTGTGTCGGGCACGCTTTATGTAGTTTCATGTGGATGATCTCATATGACCTGGGTCACCATGACCGACGTTAGTATTCCAGGAGCCATGCTCAGGTCGCAGCAAGTACATACAGTAGTGAGCGGTGTAAAAAAGTTCAGACGCATTTTCATGATTTATGTGTCCAAAAACGATGCTTTTTGCTGGGACGTTGAGACACATTTTGAAAGTTCCCCACTTGCAATATTTAAAAGAAAAAATTCTGGGCACATTTTCATGATTTATGCGTCTAAAAACGAAGCTTTTTGCTGTGAAGTTGAGATGCATTTTCAAAGTTCTCTGGTTGTAATATTTGCAAGAAAAATTTCTGTTTGCATTTTCACAATTTCTGTGTCCAAAAATTAAGCTGTTTGCCGTGATGTTAAGACGCATTTTGGAAGTTACCGTTTGCAGTGTTTACAAGAAAAAATTCTGGGCACATTTTCATGATTTATGTGTCTAAAAACGAAGCTTTCTGCTGTGAGGTTGAGACACGTTTTGGAAGTTCCCCGCTTGCAAGATTTGAAAGAAAAAATTCTTGGTACAATTTCACGACTTATGTGTCCAAAAACAAAGCTGTAAGGTTATGACGCATTTTGGAAGTTATCTGCTTGCAAGGTATACAGAAAAATTCTGGGCACATTTTCATGATTTATATGTTGAAAAACGAAGCTTTTTGCTGTGAGGTTGAGACACATTTTGGAAGTTCACCGCTTGCAAGGTTTACAGAAAAAAATCTGGGCCCCTTTTTATGATTTATGTGTCCAAACACCAAGCTGTTTGCTATGAACTTCAGACACGTTGTGGAAGTACTCCACTTGCAAGGTTTGCAAGAAAAAATTCTGGGTGCAGTTTCACGATTTATGTGTCCAAAAACGAAACTGTTTGCTGTGAAGTTGAGATGCATTTGGAAGTTATCTGCTTGCAAGGTTTACAGAATAAATTCTGGGTGCATTTTCATGATTTATGTGTTCAAAAACGAAGCTGTTTGCTGTGAGGTTGAGACGCATTTAGAAGTTAACTGCTTGCAAGGTTTACAAGAATAAATTCTGGGTGCACTTTCATGATCTATGCGTCCAAAAATGAAGCTGTTTGCTGTGAGGTTGAGATGCATTGTGGTGGAAGTTATCTGCTTGCAAGGTTTACAAAAAAAAATTATGGGCATATTTTCATGATTTATGCATGTGAAAGCGAAGCTGTTTGCTTTGATATTTATATGCATTAGGGAAGTTTTCACCTTGCAAGGTTTATAAAACATGCTCTGGGCACATTTTTACAATTTCGCAAGTCAATAAATCTTTGCTGTGTTGTTTGGGCCCATTGCGAAATCCTTGACTTTGCATTTCATTAAAATGCTTGGAATCTGGACATATTTTGAGTACTAGTCACTAGTACAGAGGTTGTCTAAAGACAATTGACGTGATTATGTCTCCAACCTTGCTTGGTCACGTCTTGGTGTGGAGTCAGCAGAACTATCTGAGATTGCTGCTGATTGTGAGGCATTTCGGGGCCTCCTACGGCTGCTGCCCCTGCAACTCTCCCCAAAGGAAAAGCGGGCATGAAAATGAGTGAATGAATATGTAGCCCTGCATTGAAACTTTCTATTTATGAAATTGTCTTTAGTTTGTTTGCCAAAAGTGAGTATCGTATTCAAATAACTAAGCATATTTGGACGGACACTTGCGTTTTTTGTGAAAATCAGTTCAGTGTATCAAACATAGATGGGAAAATGGTTTGACACCCTATAGCACCACCACGACAACCTTGAAAAAAACATTGCCGGTACACATCCCCCGGAATGACTCTCCCAAAAAGAGCCTGGGTCCGGCTCAACTGCCCCCGCACTGGTGTTGGACGTTTCCGCTCCTGCTTGAACAAATGGGGTATGACCTCCTCTGTGGCCTGTGAGTGTGGCGCAGAAGAACAAACCGTCGACCATGTTGTTCTCCAATGTCCAATCTATCGACCTCTGCACGGCCTGACGGTTCTGGATGATGAGACAACCGAATGGCTGCTCAAAACCTGCCCCGAAATTTAGTGTGGCCAAGCAGTGGATAAAAGAACTCGCTCAAACAAAAGAAGAAGACTTATGGCACAAGGGGCCTGTAATGACAGTGGAGCGGTCTGTCTGCATGTTAACCGTGATCGCAACGCATTGGTAGTTACTAATGCGCTGGAAAAATGTGTTTTTGAAGAGGCTGACATGGCAAGTTATACAAAGATTTTTTCAAGCCATTTGTGCAAGCAAAAGCATCTGCTCATTCGCAGTTTTCTTCTCTCCAGACATTTTTCTAGCTAACAGGTTGACAAAATGACTACAACTGATTTTTAAACATGCAGGAAACAATGCACTTAAAGACTTACAAATGCATGTAGTCGGTTAAGCAACTGCAGACATCACAGCGCATTTTGGTATCTCAAAAAAGCTTATGTGGTGAACTGCAAAACGCAGTGTATGCACAATAGTCCTAAGTTTCCACTTGCTCACATGGTGCAAGCGAAAAACGCAGGGAGAGGACAAAAGAAATGTCTGTGTGTGTGTACTTCGTGCTGTTTCCACGCGGTGCGGTGCAAGAGAAAAATGCATGTGAATGGACTGAGAACATGTCTGTGCATGTGCTGTAGTGCTCTTGTTTTCATGCAGTGAAAGAGAAAAAGGCATATGAATGGACTGAAAAAATGTCTGTCTGTGTGCAATAACTTTCATGTGGTGGAATCAAGTACACCGCTGATGTTGTGGAGTATCCAAACCAAATCCAATTACCCGGTTTAAATTAGCATAATTTGGATTCGGATAGTTTGGGATCCGAACCCTTATTACTAAATGCCCATCCCTAGTTGCAAAGTATTGGTATTGGTTATCGGCAATATAAAAGATAAAAGCATCGGTATTGCATCAATCGAGCTCTACCTAAAATCCAATCAAGCTTAGCTAGTAGCATAGCGCCACTAACTGTTTAGAATAGATATTGGTACTGATCTCTTTGTCAAAACACATAAGGAAAGATTTCCAAGTTACTGCTTTTGGTCACAGCACCTTTATTACATCACAATCGCTGTTTGTTCCAATACAAACATAGTGCTGAAAAGATACTTTGCTTGTCAACATTCGGTGAATGTCAGCCATACAGCAATGAGATATGTTTATCCACATGTACATACACATATAAAATTGATGCTGACAATCAGCTGCACAACTGCATCTGTGGAGCGCTCTCTGTCAAGATAATGGTCTTACAAATACTATATACTTGTGAAATCACTGTGGACGAGAATGATTGAGTGGCAATTGCTCTGATGATTTTACGTCATCATGTAAAAGTATATTACTTGAATCAATATAAGACTTCTTACATAGCAAACAAGATCGTTACCTGCTCAATTCTAAAAAGGTTATTGAGAAGTACAACGCTTGATTAATATTTTGTTCGGATAATGCTACCATAATTTCTGAGGTTAGCTGTCGCGCCTTTCAATATGAGAAATTTCCTTGTAAAATATAGCTTTAACCTGGGCAGAGTTTCATTTTAGCTGGGTTTACACTTTCTATGCCATGCTCAGTCCTTTGCAGAACTGGGCAAACCACGATAGATACCAGTTGCAACCCAGCACTCCCACGCAACTGTGTTGATCATCCAGCAGACTGCAACCTCCTCAAAAAATAACCTTATTAAATTAGCAATAATTCGGCCATCAACTTTAAACCACGATATAAATTTATCAAACTGTCGAGGGGCACCTGACAAAGCAACCTTTTTAACAGTTGTTTTTCAGTATCCCAGCACCTTAACTTTAATTTGCATGAAATTGTTTAATGTTTGCGCCAATAAACTTCTATCAGTGGAACAAACATGCCTTACTTGACGTGACCCTGAAGAAAGCCTAAACTTGAAATAAATCTTATTTAATTTTGTCATAACCTAGTAGGTGTGAACAGCAGAGAAAATTTAGGTTGAAACTGCAAAACAATCATTATTTGGAGACTATATCCTCTTGCCATGAAGCAAAATATTACAAAACAGCTTTGAGCATGCGTGGCAGTGTACGAGCTTCTGACAACTTTGCTTGCATTGGAGCTTGCACTGCCAAAGTAGGAAATGCTGAAACACATGCGTTTGAAGCAACTTCAATTTAGACTTGAGTGTTCAAAAACGTGGATTGTTTCATGTCATTGCGCAGGCGCTGTTGAGACAACACAGGGACGTTGCTGTTTCTTAATAATACTATGCAACGTTAGAAGGGAAATGCTGTTACCTGTTTCAAACCACCTGCATTAGAGACCTGCAATGACATTGTTTACAATGTTATTGGCTTTAATGTGAAGTACCTGCGGTACAAAGGGGCTTGTCATGACACACAAACAGACCCTTTAGATGCGCCTCTGGGATTAGGCATGTGTGACAGTTTAAACTCTCTCCTGTGTAATCTGCCATTTTGTGCCTTAAGTATGAAAAAAGCACAGCTAGCATTAAAAAATCAAGTGTGCCTTATGACCCATAAAATATAGTACAGCCTGCAGTGAGTTTGAAATATTTTTATTATTTCGTGTTACTTCTGTTCTACTTCCACAAAGTGAGCCTACCCTACTTCTACCTGTTTGTTTAGCCATCTTTCTACTAAGTATGTTCATACAGTACACAAAGGCTTTTGATAAATGCACTGCTGCCTACTTAAGATACAGCCAGATTATCTGGATATCTTAAGCAGGCTGTGACAGCTGCACAAACTTATTGAAAGCCAGATGTAGGCAGATTGTGCACCCCTGATTTGCGGTTTAGCTATAAGCAATTATTTCTGCTTTGCGATGTTTTTTTTCCTATGATGATCATGTTATAATGAGGTTTCACTATACATCTCTTATTCTATAATTGAATACTGAATACCCCAAAATCTAATCTTAATACTCTCTAGGAGGTGTTAAGGCAAACTTTAAGAAGCTCTGGAGAGTAAGCATCACATCATCTTGTATCTGAATTATGAAACAAGATAGTAGAACTGAACTGGTTTCCACATTTCTTTGTAGTTTGTAGCCAGATGTGCTAAACTTAGAAAAATGTGTTCAGTGTTTCATTTTGTGCTTACTGCATCATATTAATCTTGCTGGATATCCTAAAATTCGACAACTGAAGCCCAAAAATATTTTACCACAGGCACAACATACTTTGAAGTACGCTTGGCTGTTCGATAAAGTCTTACAGTTGATACCACATTTTTACTTATTCGCTGGTTGTGTTTACTGAGAATCTTCATCAGTATAAGTGGTAAAACAATAGATCCAACAGGTTTGCTAAGCATTGTAATAAAACGAAAATTGCTGGTTGATCATGTATTAAACTACTCTGCTAATTTTCTCACAACCATTCTGTTAACCACTGCAGAAGACAAACTAGTTGGTAAGCTTATATTTGTAGGCAATAGGCACGGTACTTAATTGCATGATCTTTAGCAAACAACCCAGCTTAATTTGACCAATAACAGTTGTTTGTGAAATTTCATTCCAAGTTTTGATGAAAAACCACTGAGGTTAAAAATGTGTACATAGCAAAAGAATGAAAATCTGTTTCAAAAAAATAAAAGTTGTGATAAAATTTGTAGAAAGTTTGCATGTTGGTGGAGGTTTTACCGATGGTTGTTTGCAAATAACATTCTTGATCTCAATCATAAGCTTGCAGGTTAAAAAAATGTGCAACACTCAGGCAGGCAGAAATCTTTCTGCCAAGTCCTGCTGTAACTAGCTTTTGGAGATTGTACATTGGTTTTGTCAAATAACTTCAAATCAAATTGTTTCTGTATGAAGTGAGCCAAGATCGATCATATTGCTGAGATTTAAAACCGTTCCTGTAGCCCAAAAAGTTTTTAAGCCTGTTGAAATACGGCTGGTTTCTCTGTAAGCAAACTATTTGTTTCTGAAACACTTACCAGAACAAAGCTGAAACCATCGTGCTAAGAAAAAATTATAGTAAAATCAAATTTTTGATGACATTTAGACAACCTGGTTTGAGTCTCATTGAAGGAAACCCTTTTTGCAATTCAGTTTTTCAGCATACTTGCATTCACATAGTAAGAAACTTTACTGATTACCATGAAAATTAGGTAAACAGCACTTGTCCTGGTGTGACAGACAAATGGTATGTTGGATTAGAAGTGGTAGACCTCACCAGATGTAGAAATATTTCTTCCTAAGGGCACATACTGTTAAAGGCATACATTCTAATTGTTGTTTGTAATATTTTTTTTAAGGCAGTGGCTACCGATACACCTGTGAATATTGAAATTTGAAAACTTATTCATACACCACCTGTGACGTAACAGTAACACACAATGAGAGTGCAGTAGGCTTGGCAGAAACGAACTAAACGTAAAAGATAAACCCTAAACCTAACCTTAACTCTGACCGTAGCCCTAACCCAAGGCTAATGCCAACCTAACGCCAACCTAACACTAACCTAATGCCAACCTAACGCCAACCCCTAAAGGTAACATGTAAACCTTAACAAAGTAAAGAAAAAACAGATAGTCGGCAAGGTGGGAGTCGAACCGAAAACCATTGGCATAGCAGCCGTAAGGCATAACCCCTAGGCCAGTGCTTCTCAACCTTTTTGATGTCGGGGCCCACTTTTTGCCAAGACTTTGATTTTGGGCCCACCTCACGAAAAATTTGTTTCAGAACTCATGACTAGGCGTAATTATTGCATTATCTCGGAACATTTTGCGGCCCACCGGTTGAGAAGCGCTGCCCTAGGCTATGAGATCCACGCCGTTTGAATGACAAACTGACTCTTTTATTTGAATTTCATCAGGCCAGGTGTATCCGTAGTCACTTCCTTTTTTTAAATCTGATGCTTTGGTTATATAATATTTTGGATTCATATTTAATGCATTTAAGCACTATTTCAAAATTAACAGATGTCAACATTATTTCCTTTTAATTCCTCATATTTACATGGTGCATGAAGTAAAAAGTGTTAGGTCGGGTGTATGGCATGCTCTGCTTTTGCAATTTGGCAAGGTGTATACAGTACAAAAAGGCTAGGTTTTCCAATACTAATTGTACATAGTAAGAATGTTCAGTGCATTCTGATGTTCATCTATTGATCTCAACCATACACTGGGTTGAATAGCTGATGACATTTGAACGTGGTTGCCCTGCATGTTTTCAGATGTGTAAATTTGCAATGCTAGTAAGTTTGATGTAATATAAATGTACTTTCCACGATGGGTGTAAGCAAGGAATCGATCAGCAAATTTGTGGAAAGTACATACTTGAATAGAGATGTGCAAGTTTGAATCATCGCAAAAAGACGAAAGCAGATGGCAGTCGACTGATTCCTCCAAAGCATACAGAAACACTAGTGCTTTTAAGTATAATATAAATGATGAGAAGTTGTTGCAGTAGCAACATGATGCATATTATTAATGCACATCACACCAAACTGTGTATCCTGATCACATGTATTGACTGCTGCAAACGATTACTTCAATGAAGAAGTTGTGTTGCATACCTTATGTCTACGAAGTAGATCCTGTTTGGAGCTTTGTCCTTTGCAAGTTTGCATGCTAACTGACTGACAAAACAAAGTTTTTAGATGGTATTTAAACTTAGTGCTTGAGGCCCAAGTATGCTTTTGCAGCATGCGTTAAATCTTTTTCAGATATAACATCCTAAGAAAGATATTAAACTTTTTGGCCAAAATTACATAAATAACATTTTATTTCATGTAATATGACACTGTTTTTAATGGGCTGATGTCCTCTGGTGACAATTTGGAAGTAGCATACTGTTCAGCCTTGTTGGCTAAAGCCATAAAGCAAGAAGATGGTGACCGATTTACAGAGCTGTATGATCAGATTCTGAAAGTCCTTTCTGCAGATCAGGTGGGTTACTTCTTGCTGCATGATTGTTCCTGAAAACTTGAACTTTTGAGTTGGGAAATCAAACTAACAGTGAAGGTTTAAACATTTGATTAGGCTTGTGGGAATTTTAAAGTGTTGATGTGGGGTTTCCTAAACTTCAATCTTACATCAGCATGGCAATGTATCAGTCAGGCTCTAGTTAGTGTTGTCATGTCTCAAATTCCGCCATGATTATTTGTCCTTAATTATTGTGAATTTATTTGGCAACTGCGTATTAAACTGTCTTTTTCGCTGAGATAATTTGGTCCTCTTTTGCTGAGACATTTCGGCCCTTTGTCTCACAGTTGTATTAAAACTCACCGTAACAGTGTTCATTAGCTTGTATTTTCAGACATTCTGACTGAAATGACTTAATTTTTTTCGGTCATTTCAAAAATATTTTGGTCCATGACCTGAAAAAAAACAAGTGTGAACAGAATATTTTCAGCATTAAATTTTGCCTTGTAATGTAGATCTTTCACTTCCACATATATGTTGCAGTTTAAGTTTGGATTTTATGGAAACTGTTAGCATAACTGCATTTGCTTTTTGATGAATTCAACCTGTTGTGTGCAGATTTGGCAACAATATTTGCAAATTCGCAAATTATTTTCTTTAAAATCAGGTACTGATTAACACCATAACTGCAGATTTGCTTCTGATTTTGGTGAATATCTAACTAGAGATAGATCGATATATGGGCCTGGCCATTATGGCCTATATTTGGGCTTTACTGATATATTAGTGTATATTGGCCTGGGTAGGTGTTGACAAAACGCTGATATTCCTCATGCATCCAGACAACTTAGCGAAAGAAAGCACAACGAAGCAGGTCAAGACAGCTATCTTGAGAAAAAGTTATAACTGATTTGGAAAAATTTTCATATTTGGCGATGGTTAATCGAATGCAATATTGCACTATAACCTCCTTAACACTTTGGCATCTGGCTGCTTTCGGGGATTTTCACGAAAAAAACACTGAAACGCACGTGGCTTTGCGTGGAAATTTCTCCAGTCCGGTAAGCGCTACCAACCCGGTCAAAGTCTCAAAATACGCAGCAAATCTCGTAGCTTGCACTCGAAAAAATTTTGTGGTTAAGGGATATGGATTTTTTGTGAGTGACATCATAAGTGGAGAACTTGTAGGCCACCTTGGCCCACTTCACCTGGCCCTGAGCTCAAACTGTTAGATGGTAGTGTTTCACTAAAGTTTTTACTGGAAACTAGGCTGCAATCCGAGTCTTTTGATTCTTTGGATGACCTGCTGGGTTTAAGGTTCAAAAGTTATGATCTGAAATAATAAAAATATTTGACTAATTAGATAATTAATTAATTTGTTTATTTTAGATCATAAGTTTTGAACCAGAAACGCTAGAAAGTCGATCAAAGTCTCAAAATACTCAGACTCAAGCCTAGTTTCCAATGAAAACTTCAGTGAAATACTTTGGCTTAGTAGTTGGGCCCTAGGCCAGGTAACATGAGCTAAAATAGCCCCAAAACTATACCAATTATGACGTCACTCACAAAAAATCTGCAACCCCCCAACCAAAATATTTTTTTCAAGTACAGTCTAGAAGACTGGCTGATCCGTTCGAGCCCCTGAACAGCTCTCTAGTGCAATTGGTGGAGGAGCTATGGCGTTGGTAAAGCAGCTAAAAACTGCTGTTTTTGGGCTGAAATCTAGGTACAAATATATTGTACTCCGGCTCTCAAAGTGTTAATTGATGCTCTGTTTTGTACTTCTTCCCTTTCATTGTTCCCCATCTTTCAACTTTCAAGGACTCTCTTTGCTTTTTTTGTTGTAAGCATTTCTTTCATCCAGTGTTCTGTTCTTAGTGCTCTGTTATTTTTAACATTATATTTTTATTCATGGCACTGTGTTTATTGATTGCACACGGTGTATACTATGCTAACAAGTTGAGATGAACACCTTCCCTACCAGTTGGTGATGAACACCTTCCCTACCTGTTGGTGAATTAGCTTGCCAAATGTTCCCTATTGGTATGTTTTTCAGCAATTGTCCTCAAAATTTTTGCACGTTCACAGGTCACATCTATAAAGTCGCTGAAGTATAAATTTGCTCTACTGTTGTCCGAGGCACGTGTGAGCGCAAGTTTTGGTCTAGCGCTTGTCGCAAATCGAACATCGGCTTGCTGATTTGCCTATGCCCTTCTCTTATGCAATCCACAGTTCTTCAAATATTCATGAAAGTTTTGAATATAACATTCTTTCCAATTATGCTGTATTATATTCGTTACGATTCATGATACATACAAAAACCAAATGGAGCTACATTTTCGTGAGCTTTTTTCTTTCGATTTGCGGCCTAACTGCTTTGATTTTGCCAAATTTCATGTGCAAACTATCCACAAGTTGAAAACCTGAAGTAATTAGTGTGTTGCTCTTTGCTTGGAAAGTTGATGGGTTTTTAACCCGTCAACGCCCTGGTTTATGCTGTATTTACTCTGTTTTTTGTTCCTTTTAAAATGTAAACCTAGCGATGTTCTCAAAGGAGCTGCCTTTTCGGGAGATATTTTTTCTTTTGAATTTGTAGCCTATCAACTGCTTCAATGCCACCAAATTCCGTGCACTAACAAGCAACAAGTTGAAATATTACAAACATTGGTACAATCTTCATTGCTTGGAAAGATATAAACCCATCAATGCCTTGGCTGATGCTGTAATTACTGCAAAGTTTGTTCCTTGCAAAAATCAAACCTGCCAATGTTGTCAATGGAGCTGCCTTTTTGTGAGATGTTTTTTCTTTCGAATTTGTACCTTACCAACTGCTTCAACGTTGCCAAATTTCATGTGCAAATAACCTTAGTTTGAAAAAAAACAATTTTCTTTGTTTGGAAAAAAACAAAGACATTGGTTCAATGTTCATAGCTTAAAGTTTTAAAACTCTTTAGGGACCACAAATGCCAATTTATTGTCTTGCTCAGCAGTTTTTTAGTGATAACTCGTGAACCACTAAAGGTATGTTGATAGGTAAAACATTGCAAGAAAGGTTTCCGTGAGATCATTCAGATGAGTCTAATAGAAAGGTATGTTTGCATGAGATTTATGAGAAAATTCAGTTTTTGTTTTGTTTCTTGCCTTTTTGGGAAAGTTCTTGATGATTTTCATACAAAAATTCATGCCAACGTTTTAGTTTTTTTGCAAGTACTATACCTGGCTTCAACTACTTTCAAGGACTATACTACCATTGTTTTGGGGTTGGGGAAAAAACAATGTTGGGGCAAAAAAGCAATTTGAAAAAAGTGATTTTTTAGGTTTTACGCCAAAATCGTTGCCGATACTAGATTTTGGAGTGCAGCATTGTAAAAGACGTTAACTTTTCAAAATGCTTTAGTAAATCAGCAATGTCAATATATTGGCTTCAGCGGTCCCTAAAGTGTTTCTTGTGAGAGTAAAAATACCAATGATCTCAGTGAAGTTGCCTTTCTTGATTTTTTTTTAATGGGAAGTTGTAGCCTAATGGTAGTGCCAATAATGCTGTGTTTCAAGTGCAAAAAAGCACAAAGTTGTAAAAACAAAACAGATTGGTACACTGTTCATTGCTGGCAAGTTTGAAACCCATCAACACCTTGTTTGATGCTGTATTCATTGCGGTTCTTGTTCCTTTCGAAAAAAACTAGCATTGTTCTCAACGGAGCTGCCTTTTTGCTGAGATGTGTTTTCGTTTGAATTTGTAGCCTACCAACCGCTTCAACATTACCAAGCAACAAGTTGAAACAAATAAAAACATTCGTGCAATGTTCATTGCTTGAAAAGCTCCCCTGGAATACTAACGCTCTTGGTATGTCACACTAACACTAGCCCCATGTGAATTTTTCCTGTTTTTGAAAAGTGAAAAAACAATACTTTTTTTCAGTTGAGGTTGATTAAAAAAAACTACACTGGAAATATAACTCCAATTCAGTGGTTTGGACACTAATAAAGTCACTTTGTTCTTCAGTGCTATTATTGATGAAAAGGAAAACCACACAGTCTGATAGGGTAGAAATAACCCAGTGTTAGTATTCCAGAAGTCCATCTACATCTTGGTCGGTGTTGTATTTAGCTGGCTACACTGCAGTTTTTGTTCCTTACTAAAATCAATCCTACCAATGTTCTCAAAGAAGCTGCTTTTTCATGGTATTTCTTTCTTGAGAATTTCCGGCGTAGCCATATTCGCAAAGATGCAGTGTTTTATGTGTAACCAAACACAAAATTGAAAAAAACAACAAAATCTTACATCAGTTCTTTTGGCTTTCAATTTTATAGATTTAGTGAAGGTGTCAAACTTGCCCAACTGTTGTGGGAAAACTTTCATATTGGCATTCATGGCCAAAGTGGTCAATAAAAGTAATCGTGGCTAAAATGGCCAAAACTTCCACTGTTGGTAACTTGTTCAAAATGGCCAAGAAAAATAGTCAGATGTTCACAGAAAAGCTTACTTACAGTCATGCCAAGTTACTTTTTTATGGACGTTTGACATTTTTTCTCAGCCTTTTTGTCAGAGGTTGCCAGTGGTGTAAGTTCTGGTTATTCTTGGCCAAGGTTAACAATGGTGAAAGTTTTGGTTTTTCTTGGCTGTTTTGGGCCAAGGTTACCAACAGTAAAAGTTTTGATTTTTATTGGTCATTTTCGGCCAATGTTTCCTATGGTGAAAGTTTGTTTTTTTAGTGTTTTTGGCGAAGGTTACCAATGGTGAAAGTTTTGGTTTGTCTTGGCCATTTTTGGCCAAGATTACCAATGGTGCAATTATGTTTATTTAGCCTTCTTAGCGAAGGTTACCAATGGTGAAAGGTTTGGTATTGCTTGGCCATTTTTGGCCAAAGTTACCAACTGCGAAAGTTTTGTTTTTTGAGCCTTTTTGGCCAAGGTTACCAACAGTGAAAGTTTTGGTTGTTCTTATGCCATTTTTGCCCAAGGTTGCCAATGGTGAAAGTTTTGGTTGTTCTTTGCCATTTTTGACCAAGGTCACCAACGGTGAAATTTTTTTTAGCTTTTTTTCCAAGGTCACCAATGATGAAAGTTTTGGTCATTTTGGCCATGGTTACTTTTATTGGCCGCTTCGGCAATGAATACCAATGGTGAAAGTTATGTTTTTGATTTGGAGTTTGCTTTTGAACAACCTCTGGCATCTTGCTCTGCCAAATGCAAATTCGTTTTCGTTGGAGGTAATCTTTGGCACCCCACTGTGCAAGCAGGAGTTTGTGCTCCAGGAGGCAACTGCCAGCATGGGATTAGAAGTACGATTATCTCGTACACTGGTAGGCAAGCGTTGGCAAGAAAGTACAATTAAATTTGTACCATGGTGGGGAAGGTGTTAATTAAAAATCATATCAAAATATTGAAATTGATGCAATTTGAAAAATTTTAGCTCATAGATCCTAGTTTTTGAAGTTATTGAAAAAAGGTAAGGCATAGAATACATTATATTTTTGATAATGAAGGAGAAAACAAGATCTAAAAATTTCAGAAATATCAGTATTGGCTATCAGTCTATGAATGGCAGGTATATTAGTATCGGGCCTCCAAAAAGCCATTTCAGTTTATCTTTATATCTAACCAAACATGGCAAAAATAGAAAATCTACCGTAGTTTCTACAAACATGGCCACTTACAAATTTATTTTACGATACATTTTTACAATCAATGCAATTCAGTGCTGCTTCAAGCTGGAATGCTCAGCAATGCTCAACAGCAAATTGCCACTAACCTGTTGGCAGGTGGTATACAATATATTTGTACTTTGAAATCATACCGGAACCACTATTTTTGTGCCGCTTTGCAACTCCATAACTCATCAGTTTGCAACTCCCTAACTTGCAATTGAGCTAGAGAGCTGTTGAAACCCTCAAAAGATGTGGCGAGTCTTCTAGTTTGGATTTTAAAAAAATGGAAATTTTTGGATTTTGCTTTTTTTGTGGGTGACATCATATGGGTACGTTTAAGCATTTTTGGCCCAGGTTACTGGGCCTTGGGTGCCAACACCAAGAACCAATTTTTTGACTCAAGTTTTTAGTGGAAACTAGACTATTACGAGTCTTTAGAGCCTTTGGTTAGCCATCTAGTGTTAGTGGTTCAAAACTTACAGTCAAAAAATGGATAATTAATTAGGGGTTAATTAATTAATTAGTTTGTTGTTTTAGGCCATAAGTCCAGAACCAAAAAAGCTAATCAAGGGCTTTAAACACTCGGGTTAACAAACACGGCCACTTAAGGACAAGCCAAAAATGCCTAAATCTTCCCTACTTATGACATCACCCACAAAAAACTGAAATTCAAGACTTTTCCATTATGTAAAAATCCAAACCAGAAGACTCACCGTATCTTTTCAGGGTTTGAACAGCTCTCTAGCTCCATTGGCTGGCAAGTTATGGAGTTGCAAAGTAATCCAAGAAAAGTTCCTTTGAGGTTGCAGTACCATAAGTATTTCCAGTAAAATCATATATTGCCATGATCAAGAAATCCATAGTAACACCCTGGTTCCTTACTGCATGAATAGCAGTTAACTATGCTTGCTCAGTAAGTGAAAATTTACACAGTAAATGTTATAGTGTCTCATTCATTGGTATGGAAGGATTCTTTTCCATACATACTTTTTACTACTTTGAAACTGGAATTATCTTCATATCGTGCTATGTCAGAGAATGGGCTCACAATGCACAATTTAACACAAACTTCTATCACTTTACATTTCTTAAAGCAATAGCTGTTGTTGCACATTGGAAAGATTCACTGGTTTCAATTGCTGTAAGTTGGTTAGTCATATGACATGCATGAAGGATTGAGTAGTAATTGTGTATGTGGTAAAGTGTTTGTTCTAGTAGCATTTGTTCAGCAGTGTTGTTGAGTGGAACAACTAACTGGTTTTATTGCTTTGTCTCCCAGAAACTTAATTGCAGCAAGACTATGTTGGAGCACTAATCAGTTAACTTAAAATGCTTGCTTATTCAGAATTTAGATCAATAATGTTTTGATAATTCTTAAGTTTACTAGAAAATATTACCTTTTCACAAAGAGCATGCAAGCAATTTCAACATCGCCTGTGTCCTAATCTGATAGACTGTATAATATTATATTTGTTGATGACATTTAGCATTAATTTTTTCCTAAGACATGATTATATTCCTTTCTAATGTGCCAGTTATAATGTTGGTGTGATTGTAATGTAAATAAACTCTGGAAAATTGGTTTTCATTTTCAGGTTAACGAGACAGTCAGCAAAGCTCGAAAGCTTTCAACCTTGCCTTTACCAACACTTGAATGCAGGATTAAGTGGATGGAATCTCATGGAGCAATTCTTCCAGCTACAGAAGCATGTGTTGTAGTGCCCACAGCTGATGAAGAGCCTTTGGAAGAATGCACATTTGGCAATAGTGATGCAAGTGGTACAGACAATGTTCACATGAAAAAAACTAACTGTGGTGAAACTCCAAACAGTCAGAGTTTTTATGATGACGTGAAGAATTGCCAGTATATTGATTTTGCATGCGGTGACATTGATAGTTCACCTGTTGAATCTGAAGTTCAATCAATCTCAGTAATTGCTGGCTGTAATGACAGTCTTGCACCAAAGACACTTGTACAAACAGAAAATGTGAAAATAGAGAACAGTGATCTAGCAAAACTTTCCAAATACAGTTCAGATTGTGTGATTTCCAAAAGGGATCAAAGTTACACTGTTGTTGATGTCGAAGATGTGGTAGATTTTGGACTACTGGTATCTCCTGCTAGTTCAAACAAAGCTGCAAACTTCCCTCCTCAAATTGAAATGAAAGAAATGAAAGAAAATAAACCGTAAGTAATAAAATAGGAATTTACAAGATAATTCATTATTGTCTTCACACTCACACACAACAAAGTACAATTTGTGCATGCATAATGCTAACAAGGTACATAGATACAAACAAGAGTGCAAGCATAGATTAAGTGAACACACATACAGATGGAGCTAAAACAGTTACTGTGATACTTACCACAGAGCACTATGCAGCCTTGCTAAATTCCAAGTAGACTAATTTAGACTAATTCATAACGTGCATCGCGAATCGGGAGGCCGCAAAATGCCAGGGATTATTTGGGCTGTAGTCCTCCCGAGGCAGGGTTGATATAATTGAATCCGACCCAAAAAAAACAACTGGGTTAAAAAAAAACACTTAAAAAGACAATAAAACCAACTCTGAACTTTTCTCTTAAAAAGCTAGAATACAGTGAAAACTAAACTAAGCACGAGTGTGGAGTTAATTGTAATATTTTCTGAATCAAACAAAATAAACAACGGTGAAATTTCAAGTGCTTAAAACAAAAATTGAAACAGTTTAAGTAAATTCTACTGGTTATCTTCTTTAGCTCTGTAAAGTCAGTATATTTTGACCAATTTTTCTGCCTTCTCTGCACCCAGCCTGTTTGTGATGTTGGACTATACAAAACCGTATGTTGAATAAATGCACTACATATATGCCGAACTAGCAGGACAGGCGCTTAAACTTAACATTAAGCTGCAGAAGTTGTGTAGGAGTGGCTTTTCTCTGTTTGGTGTGTGCATGATTACCAAGCTTCGGAGTGAACTGAACACCAACACTTGGCGAAAACAAAGATGGGGTACATTTCTTTACCTTAAGTTTGAATGCCATAATAGGCCCAACTATTTAGTGTTGTGTATTTCTGAAAATGGTGATATTGCATAATGCAATAAAAACAATTCAGAAAGGGGTTTTTGTGTTTTTCTCAAAGAAAAACAAAAACCTGTTTCTTCTTAAAAAACTGAATTATTTTTATTCAACAAAAAAACTTAGTTTTTCTATAAAAAAACAAGTTTTTCTATAAAAAAAACAGGTTTTTCTCAACCCTGTCCCGAGGACAAAGATGTACAGTATAGTAGGTTAGTACAGAATAGTAGGTTAATGAAGATAAAGAAAAGTATGTTGCCGTAAGTATAAGGTTTTATATGTGTAATGTGTTAATAAGATTAATGGAAGCAAAATTTGATGCAAAATTTAAACCACTGCAAGAATTGGCCAAACTTGCCACTGCAAAACGTTTGCATTTTCTACATATTATAAATACAGACAGTTTCAGCTAAATGCATACCGGTTAAACGCATGAACTGCTTTATGGCATAAGATTCTAGAATCTCAAACCAAAGCCATTCACATGTGACAAAAATAATCTGGTTTCACATACCAGTTATTTGCATAGAAATGCACCTTACACTTCTAAACTTAAAATGCTTAGTCGCATAGTTAACTTTAGAGGAGTGTAAAGTGCACTGCTCAGATAGTGTGAAAACCTGTGGGGCCATTGATCCGATTAACCCTTTAATGTCATATGTGCCGAATTCGTCCCATCCAACGTTTTGTTCTTTTATTCTGCACACGGTTATTTTTAACGCTCAACGACCGGTGTCCCGAATTCGGCCTGAGTCGCACTTTCTTTTCAAGCGCTTTATTGCCTTTTAGTGATTACAGGTTTGACATCCGCCGTCTTGAATTCTGTCGACTGTTGGTTCTTAGCAGCAGACATCCAGTAGAGATTTTGATGAACATTTTTGGGAAAAGTTTTCAGTTCTGGACGACAGAAAAAATCAGGAATGTAGAGTCACTCCTGTAGAATGGGAATCTGGCGTTTTGAGTTTAGTATCGTTGTTTTGTGAGTTTTTAGGCAGATTTTTGTGGCTGGGACGAATTCGGCACAGTGGTCATTTAGGCATAAAATTGTGGATAAACAAT
>Ga0210059_1000472_pt1 | contig 51176 bp, 36 predicted proteins | sample Ectturendosymbi2_FD_188042 | JGI IMG/M metagenome (GOLD analysis project Ga0210059, IMG submission 188042) | Ecteinascidia turbinata endosymbiont from Florida, USA - Sample 2 (SPAdes) (version 2) | ecosystem: Host-associated > Tunicates > Ascidians > Unclassified | place: Key West, Florida...
AAATTCCTGAATTTTTGTGTTGCCTACTTCCCTTGCTGTTTTCTAAAAACGGCCATTAAAATTTCTCACAGCCATTTTGTTCACGTTGCATTTGTGTCAATTCTGGTTTTCCAGACTTTTGATCAACTGATATTTGGCACATTGACTTTTTCTGGAACAAGGTGGTACATGATGACAGTACGGGACACACAAATGGTACGCGATCAGAAAAAGTTAGAGAACCACTGAGCTACACTGACTGTTCCACCAGTGCCTACACACCGGATATTACGTTGGTAATTGCCTAGTAGTCAAAAACAAGCTGCCAAGAAATGTTATCCCCCAAACTCATATCCAAGAACTTGTTTGTAGCGGCTAGCAGTGGAAAGGGGGCTTCTTTCGCTGAACGCCACGTAACTTTAAAAAGCGAGGTTCAAATCACGTAGAAAAGTTCGCAACGCACGCTCTTAAGTTGCATCAAGTGCTTTGCGTTAGAAAAGCTAGGCGTATATCGCCACGCTTCATACCAAGTCGATACTGAGTACCATCAGTGAAGCGGGATATCGCAAGCAGGTATTTGAACAAGTTGGCGCCGAGACAAACAGGTACATTCGCAAACAGGGCACCAAACGCCCGATGTTCCATTGCGGCAGCTGTTTGGGCGAAAAACCAAAGCATCAGAAGATCGCTTGCAAGCTGACAGGTAGGTTTTGGCGTCATGATTCAATAATATTGGTGTCTCGCTGCAGTCGACATTAAGCACTGCATTTTATTTTCCTCATCCATTAGTCTTTGCAAGCATAGCGTGCCGTACAAAAAAAGCACCGTACAAAAGAAACATTGCTGTAGAAAAGAAAACCTCATTCAACAAGCAATTCTAGCACGTGCGAAGGAAACAAAAACGTTACACTGAAAATTAACTGTCGAAGCTGGACTGCAGAATGAATGTGCAAGCACAATGTGACACTTACTTCCAGACTTTCGTAGCGCGAAAATTGCATCTGGCGCCAGGCTTCGGCTTCTCACGGTCAAGCACGTAGAAGACCTGTGAAAATGATTGGAGTAATTACACAGGGTTCCCACACATTTTCAAAAACCGTTCTCCGTACTTTTTCAATGCCTTTTCAATGTTGATTGAAAAAAATTTAATACCATCACTTATCTTCATTTCTATATAAAATTTTATTCATGGAAGGCAATGCGAACAAGATTTGCAACACTGTCTTCATCAGCGGTATCAGCTTATCACAACGGTGTCACTGTCATCAGCGGTAAAGAAAAAAAATTTGAATTTCCATACTTCATGTACATCTTGGTCAAATTCAATAATTTTTCAAGGTCTTGAAAACCAGTTTCACAATTCAATAGTTTTTTAATACTTTCAATACCGCGTGGGAACCTTGATTACAGTCGCAAAAAATTAAGGAAGAGCACAAGCAGGGAACAACTAAGTTAAAGCAGCCAGGGCCGCAACCAGCTGATATTTTCGGGAGAGGGGGCAATTGCCCGGTTTCCCCCTGATTGCGGGCCTATCTGATTTGCGGGCCTAAGCAGATTGCGGGCCTAAACAGCTAACTGGGTTATCGTTAATCAAAAGAATTGTTCTCACAGATGTTCGAGAAACACACGCAGCTTGGCACGGACAGGGCAATCCGCTATAGCACGCTACCTTGCTGCCAGCAGTCAGTTCCTTGGTGAGGTCAAACACTGCGCCTACGAAGGCCTGGCGCGCAAAAAATATGTTGTTTTCTCGACGACCTCCAGGTCCTTGGATGAAACCGTGGTCTTTGTAGACGCTGTCCAGTGTACCGTGACCTGCAACGCAGGACGGCCAATAAGAAACAGGCGAGCAGATTTTTATGCGAAACAAGACAGATTTGCTGAAAGATCACAATGTCCAAGTTTTACAGCTGAACAAATTTGCAAAAAGAGAACAAAAAAAAAAACATGAAAAACGCCGCGTACGACAGCTTTTAAATTCAGTTGGTGCGTTATATTTCGGTTAAACACTACTGCTTTTAAAAGCACATATCCCAAGTCAGTGCATTTTAGTCAGCAAAGAAGCCAGACGCCCAACTAATTCACACAACCATGCATCGGTTCTGCCCATCTCGCCCCTTTCCTGCATGGACAATGATCTTGACTCTTTTCACCCGCAACGACCGAGTTATTACGAAGCCCTGGGGTAAAATCGCAACTTACCATCTGCTTTCTCGAAACGAGGACTAGTTTTATGCGGCTGTGGTTGCTGCGGTGGCTTTCCAGGAGCAACGTCGTTCGCTTGGGCGCTGGATATGTAGGTTCGCTTGATTTGATTGGTTGAATCCCATGGCCTGCCAACACAGATGCGCTCAATAAACGAAGCAAGAGAATCCACGACTAACAATAACGCATAAGCCGAGCGAGCTGTTTGACAGTAGCTACAAATCAAGTGAAAGAACAATGCGCAAAAAAAACGTTTTTAAGTCCAAATCCACATAAAAAAGTGCATTAAGTTGCAAACCCTTAAGTGTAATACAGTATATCTGTTGTCTAAAACCAAGTTATTTTTGTTCTATACATAAGCTGCAAAATCATCCGTTGTGTCCACCGAGCAGTTCAATTGCTTCTAAACTCACACACACACATTTATCATCACCCCCCTTCATGAAGCGTGGCAACACTCACGCCTTTCGTGATAAGAATTTTACAAAGCAGAAAAGACTTTCATCAACTTACGTCGCTGAAGATTTGCGAATGCTTCGCGCAAGAGATGGGAGGGCCGGGAACTCATTCTCGTGCAATGAAGCGGATCTGAATTGAAATGATGCTAATGTTGCTAAACAATGCATTGCTCAGCGATGATGCTATGAAGGCACAGGAAAGGCAGGAACTTATTTTCGAACTGCGACTGGCATCACCTGCTTTAGTAGCGCCTTCAGCGAACACACCGACATTAGCCAATGTGTTTGATGGCCTCACCATTTCTAGCAAGCGTTTGGAACAACGATTTAAAAAAATACTTTTCGATAAAAACACCGATTAAAAAATATTTTGGGCAAACAGACCGTGCTTGGCAAACACACCTATTGGTGATAACACTCACTGCAGTAAATGCGTTTAGCACAAACTTGGCGGTAATAAATGGATCCAGGAAACAGCAATTAATTTCCCACATCAGGCTCCGCGTTTTACGACAGACCAGTTTAGAAGTATGAGCTGACGCATGCAGAGCACGAACAACAAAACGAGTCGAGTTACTGGTAAAACAAGTTCAAAAAGGAAAAAAAACGAAACTATGCAGGGTTGAACGCAGCGGACAAGACCGGTTGCACATCAAGTCGCAATAAAAGCAGAGCAGGATGAATCTTATAACATTGTGAAAATGTGGCTTAAAAGGTATTTGAATAAGAGATGGGGCTCTACCTACTCAGCAGGCGTAACATATACTCTGTCATATTAAACCTGAAAGTTTCTTTGCTGTGGGCTACCTTCAACAAGTACTACCTACGACAGCAATATAATATGAATCTTGCTTGAAAGGTTAACTCTTACATAGTCACCAGGATTATGCGGCTTACGGCTTGACAACTTAATGACTGAAACTCTGGCGATCACATTTGACAAGGAATTTGAAACGCCACCCCTCACCAGGTTATCCCACTGCAAGTTGCCGACATTACGCCTTCGTCTCTTAGGTTTACATATGTTTCCAAGATTGAACTTATCCAATGTCAGAGAAAAGCTGTCAACAAGCAAGTCCTTAAAATTGAAGAAAGATTGGTAGCACTTTAACATATATCGTCGTAAAAACACAAACTGCTGCTCTTCCACAACGATTTATTATTATTATCAAAATACAGGAATTCGACATTGGCAGCCACCGCTTACGGCTCAATCGAGTTTCCAGATATTGTGGAGTGTGTTGCTGTGTGCAAATCGGTGCTATCGCTGGCGACCACGCCGTTGCTATGCACTTTCCTGACAGACAATGCCCTCCAATTTGATTTGCTGTTGGGGAACACAGACCGCTTTGCGCGAACTTCCACCCTGGAAAGCAACAACAAGGAAAGCTAAGCCCACATATATTGACTTCAGACGCATGCGAACCATCGACAGATGGTATCGTAAAAAATCACTAGTTTACGCAGACAACAAACAGAAGATTAGGCGAGAGCCGGAAAAGACAAGAGCGCATCAGTGTCTGTACAGCCAGTCGCACAACAATATGCTGCTGCCGCACCTGTCTTCGTCTTCAAAGTACTCAGTGAGGTCGGCGTCGTCGTCTAATTCTTCACAAACTTGGGGGTTGAAAAAGATGTTGTCGTAGAAGGATTCTTTGCCGTCCGGTTTGATGAAACCATAGAATGACTTGAGGTGCTTGCCTAAAACACTACCTGCAAAGACGTTCAACTTCAATACTTACTGTATGACATGGGGGGGCAAGCTGACGGTGCGAGCTGTCGTTTGGGGACATGCGCCACCTTACGAGCGTCCTATCCCTTCAGTGCAGAGGTTCTTAAACTGGGACGGTTAAAGAAAAATCTACTTTGATTGATTGAAATATGCTTTTTGCAAAGGGACCATAACTTTGGTTGAAATTTTATAGAGGTGCGTGGCCTAAAATTGGTGAAAAAGCACTGCTATAGTGTTTCACTTTAAGAAAGTTAGGGCACGCCAGAGCGTCAAGTTGCGATTTTGATTCATTGAAAGTTGACGATGATACCAGGGCATCAGTTTTCGACAGAGAGAAGTTGGCAAACTTCGTGAAAATCTCACTGCAGACAAATGTCTGAATGCCTCCTACTCTAGCAATGTAGCACGAATAAGGAAGTGTGTAGCTCTGCAACAGATTTTACGCGACTTTACTTGGCATTGCGCGGAGAAAAAGGCCAGCAGCAAAAATGAAATTCGTTATTAGCGGTCTTCTTCCATACAATATTTTGACTTGAAACTTTGCAAGTATGCACCACTCACTAAAACGTCACAGGCTCACCGTATATGATGACGCTGCCGTCGAGAAGAACATGTTCACCTTGAATGATCTGAGGCTGGAGGCTTACTCGTTGGGGTGCGCTGAAACCTTAAAATGAGATGGAAAACCATCACTGCAAATATCTCGTTTTCGCAAAAAAACAACGCAAGTTGGCCAGTACTTTTTTGTATTTTTAACACGCAAGGGTTTAGTAGCCAAGATTCCTTTCAAAACATCCGAAAGGCTACACAGAAACGATGTTATCGCCACGTACGAGGCTCACAGGCCAGCAATTGGAGTCAGGGAGCATTGTTGATGATGTCGGGTGCTTTTCGCAAAATACTTTACAGTCATTTGTGTGATGCCTTCATTTAGGCATAACTTTCTGGGCGAAGACAGGGAAGAAATGAATGAATGCGCTCGTGACCTAACAATGCAAATGCTCGGGGACTAGCAACCGCATTGTTTACATACAAACTTCCATAAATTACCAGAACCGGTAAGCGTCGATCAATATTTAACCACGCGAGCTGTCACGCACGCGATCAGCGCAATTTGGAACAGTTGTTTTGAAACGTTAACAAAATATCGATCGTCAATTGGCAGGAACGTTGTACCAGAAGCAACTCAATTGTCCGCGTTAGTCGTTCCCAACATTTTTAGGTTTACGGTACTCTACAGGAAGGATAATCAATTTTTGTGGCACCCAGGAGCGAAAGCATAACAATTTGCTAAAAGGTTTGACGACATTTTGAATATGTAGTTTTCATGATTTAGTGAAAAATTTAATATTTTGCGGCGTCCCTAGTTTTGTAAATGGCATCCCAGAGTGCCGCAGCACACCGGCTGGGTACCACTGTCTATTTCATTGCATGCTACGCTTTATAACTCGCAGATTTTAAAAAAGGTTTCACCGCTGTCGCCTTGTGCATTGGTTACAGACACGTAAACGCACCAACCCAACAACGAAAAAACTATCTGGCACTTACCGGTACGTTAGTTTTAGAACGACGTCAAATTAAACAAACCGTTGCAGTTGAACTTAGCGAACCCGCTCATAGAATTTAATAACGCACAACAAAGGCTGGCATTATATGACCGACTCAACTTCGGCAATGATCAGGTTTCTCAGCAAATATGAGACAGCGATAGCTCAGCGGTAAATTGTCCGCCGCTCAAGTCTCAATCGCGAGATCAAGTATTCAAACCACGTTCACTTTAGTGCAGAGGTCGGGAACCTATGGCTCGCGAGCCAGATGTAGCTCTTTTAATGACGGTATCTGGCTTGCTTGATATTTACTTAACACGATTGTTACGGATAAAACTTTTTCTGCAATTTTCCATCTACCAGACTACAAAGCCATCAGTAACACCATGCAGCACAAGAAGTCGCATTAACAGTAAGAAGCATGTTATTAAAGAGAAAATTCAGACATTTACCATTGTTTAAAATTGTTGATTTTGCTTAAAAATGCACATGTTGGTTAAGTTAGTTAGTTGCATGCATTAAGTGCTGAAAAATATTATATGACTCTCACGGAAATACAATTAAAAATATGTAGGTTTCATGGCTCCCTTAGCCAAAAAGGTTCCCGACCCCTGCTTTAGTGAATCGCTGTTGCGCTCCTTGGGCAAGAGCGTTGATCTCAGCCGACCCAGCCAGAAGCAAATATTCACGCTCAGACGCCATCAGCCAAAAATCATCATAAACAATGTTTACTTCGCCCAAGCGTTGACAACACGTTCGACGTACGAACGCTTAGCTTCTGCTGTTTGCGCAAAACAAGTTCAGAAGCTTTCATAACAGTCTCGGTAAACGTTGGCGTGGCAACAAACTTCACCCTTTTTTCCTTCAAGCGGCGATCAGTGGAAGCATTACCTTTACATACTGACAGGAACATGTTTGCCATTCTTGGTATGTCCATCACACAGCCACCTAATTAGCCAGCAGGAGCAAAATTGCGAAGCAGAAAATGAAACTTACGAAACAAACGCAGACAAGGGATTTTTCACCTGCTGTAACCCTGTGTTCTTGCTTCCTCATAGCTTTGCTCTGTTGGTTGGGATGAAGGCGAATTCTATGAGCCTGGAAGTAAACGAACTCGTAGTAACTGCGCCGTAAAATGTTTGTTCAGCTGCACATTCAACACACACTGATCCAGTGGCGCATCTAGCCTGGAAAAACGGGGTCTGCCGCGGAAGGGAAGCTTTTCATATCATTTTTCAGCATAAAACCACACTTTCTCTTAAGACTAGAAAACGATGAATTTTGCGATGTTGCCAAAGTATTATATCGGAAAAATTTCGCCGATATACAGCATATCGGCAATATTTGCTCATAAAAGCCGCTACGCTAGTTTTATGCACTGAGTGTTCGGACACCCAAGTTGCTACTTCGTCTATGCTTAATTAACGCAAATTCTCTGTACTGTTCCTTACGACGCGCAGCCCTCCGACTGCATCAAGTGGTGCGCAATATTCTACGCAATAGTCCCAATAAACCGGTCTATGAGGTAACATTCGCTCCCAGGTTTTGCGCGGTAAGCAGACGGTTACTGCGAACAAGGCCGTGTTTTTTACTATCTTAGTGATCCAGGTTTGCGCTTGGGCAGAATCCCCTGTCATACGCTTCTTCATCGAACTTTCAACTGCGGTTGAAGCGAAATATTACGAAACAGCTGTGTGTGGCAGTGTACGAGCTCCTGACAGCGTTCCTTGCATTGGAGCCGGCACTTCCGGAGGAAGAAATTCCGAAACACGTGCGTTCGACGCAATATTATTTCGAAGTGTTCAAAAACGTGGATTGTTTCATGTCATTACGCAGGCGCCATTTAGACAAGGCAGGGACGTTGTTGTTTCGTAATAGTACTATGCAACTTTAGAAGGAAATGTAGGCTGTTGCCTGTCCTAAAACACCCGCATTAGAGACCTGCAGTGACAGCGTTTAATATTTTATCATCGGCTTTAATGCTGAGTAGCCTACCTGCGGTACAAAGGGGTCTGTCATGACAGCAAACAGACCCCCTGGATACGCCCCTGCACTGGTCACGGAAGCGAGTTCACGCAAAGTTGACAGTGAATTTTTCTGTGACGATTTCTTTCGCTTACACACACACAGACGAATGAGATTTACCTGCAAATCCAAATCATCACGAAAAGCACATTGCAAAGTATATGCACAGCCCGGTTCGTCACAGAATAAATGTTCTCGAGTGATGTGATTATCCCACAGTGATTGAACATCGCTGCAATAAAAACAGTTAAGTAGTTGAATTGCGTCATGAATGTTTTTCATTGTCACTTGCTTTTTACACGGGTTTAAGGACTTGATCACGTTCATGGCTTTATGCGATTTGAGGATGGTGAGGAGTTATTGAATGCCTTCACGAGTTCGTAAATAAAACAAAAATGGAAGCCACAGTTCTAACAGAAGCCGCGCAGGCATAATAAGAAACGACATTTGTTCAATACCAATCACACTTCCCTAGCAACCACATTGAAAACACAGAACTTTCTCACGTTTCCAGTGCATCGGTATTCAATGCGATTTTGTTAACTCTACACACTGGGTTTTGTATGCAAACTTAACACTAGAGTGGAAGAAATCACACTGCCGCAGTATTTTGCAAAAGCTTTATGCACTGCATAATAAAACCGATGTTGATTCGGTATGTTCGTACAATCCATATTAAAGTGTAGTATATATGTACTATGCTCTAATCTCCGTGTTAATTCAGTTGCAACCTACTTAATGAATACAAAAACACACTGGTAAGGCAACCACAAACGACTAATGCGCGCTGTTTTTATAAGATGTTCGAAAGCTGGAACGCAGAACCGCGTTTTTGCGAAGTCCAGTTGTCATAAACAAACAAAACAGTGTTGCTTTGCAAGTGAAACTTCATCACGTGCTTTAGATTTGAGTGCTTTACGAACCACGTTTCTGTACATACCCTCAATCAGGAAGAAAAGAGTTTAGTGTGAAATTTCGTCATTTAGCCACAACGATACTGAGCTAAAAAGCAATAACTTCAATAAAACACGTTTGGAAAATGTGAAATCACATGCGTTGAAGTGTTTTCTAACACTTGTAGAATGGAAGCATACAGCGCAAGCGACAAGCTTCAGCCGGTAAAATCCACTCCCACTGCGCCACGGTCCACTACAGCGCAAAATGAGAACCTGCGGAAGAGATCAAGGGACGGACGGGGTACAACAAAGCGACCCAGCAAACAAGCACAATACTTCGTCCAACCAGCAAATTTCACTTCGCCATCGTTTATCAAATCCAAGTCACTCGAATCTCCTCATTAAAATGAAGTGGCTTATCATCTTCATAAAACCGAATAAAAAACTCAAGTTTTCCGTATGAGTAAGGTCCTCTCCATACACAATACCCGTTTTAGATACGGTACAGATATTCAAATAGTTACCTGCCTCTTAACAGGACTGAGCGAAGTTTTAATACGACAGTGTGCGCGTGACCACTGCACGGTCCTCGTGAGCTGGTACTTTTCGTGTATCTTTTTCGTGAAATTTTCTTCTTTTCATACACAACACTCGCAAGATCGATAGTAAAAGCCGTGCAATCACGTTATAACGAAAGAGGTATTCAAAGCTATCTTTCGTACTGCAGTGCGGTTTGAGTAAATTAGTAATACGCGCCTCTAAATTACGAATTGGGCTCTGGCGTACGGGTTTCGCGCAAGATGTTAATTCGAGCGCAAATTATATCATTATTCTCGGATAGTTTTTTCACACCCGCGCATATTCGTCAGTTTGTCGCCAACGCTGCCATGTTCAATAGTTTCTTTAAGAGGGCAAACACAGGCAAGTCAGCTTAAACAAAAGCGTGGCTGGGCTGACAGCATACCGGTAAAAACAACTACAACAGCTTGTCCGCTGGCAAACAACGATGAAGAGGAAACGCTTGAAGCGCACGTAAGTTCACTAGCGTTTAAGTGATCCTGTCAACAAACAGCATATGCCCGATAATTGTGACATCACACAGAGAACATTGCCGGAGCTGATCCGAAACTGCGAGTCGGCTGTGGCCGAATGAAAGAGAAACAATGACGGTGCATGCAAGAGGCAAGTAATGTGCGCAACCGTCGTTTCGGTATGTTCGTTGAATTTGTTTAACTTATCTTGTGTTGTCCATTCTTTGCGATTTGTATCATGTGATTTTTTTCATTATGTTTTGCTATATATTTTACACTTAACAGACACTGTATAAAGCAGGGGTCACCAACCTTTTTGAAACTGCGAGCTACTTCTTGTGTACCGATTAATGCGAAGGGCTACTAGTTTGAGTAGTAACAATTACAGGCTCCAGCTTTGCAGCCGGCTGTTTGAGGAATCATTGAGAGACAAGGAATGACTTACGAAGTGTTGCTTAAAAATTTTTAGCATGGAAAAACTGAATAGTTCATTGTACCGCAACTGTAGTGTAAACTTTTTCACTGTACCGCCCGAACTAACTAGAGTTGGCATGCTTGACTTTTTCCGCTGCACGTTATGGTCTGTTGCAAACCACGTGATCGTCTGAGACAGAAACCACGCTAAACGCGGAGAGTATGTTTTGTCAATAAGAAGTGCCGAATGGCCGTTGCGATCTGTGTTCGTTGAACAGTGTTGTAGCTGTGTTTAGTGGAGGAGTTGCAATTGTGTTCAAATTCTGTAATCTTCAATTTTTGTAATCTTGAGTTTTGATCTTAGCAACAGTGCGTAATTTTTTCTTTTTGTTTCATATGTCGACTTTTGCGCAGGACTGAAGATGTGCAACACACGAAACTAGTTTCCTTACGCAGTGAAGTGCGATCGATTCGCTTGGTGTGGGTCACTGTTGTGGCTTTACAAAAATAGTTTGAGTAGTTTGATACACACTTCTGAAATAAAAATTTTGCTCAATCAACTTCACCTATTTTAGTATTGATATTCGTTAATGTGAAGACATTGATCATGTTAATGTTATTTTTGGAACAGGTCCGCGGGCGACCTGGTGTCCGCGGGCACCACGTTGGTGACCCCTGCTGTTAAGCTTCCCTTGGGGATAACCTTCTTTCCTGGAGGTTAATCTTGTTCAGCTGTCTGTCATTTGATATTTTCCAACTTGTTGTTTTTATCCTATAATCATTTGCATTGTCAAACAAACGTACATTAATTTCAGTGTTTGTTCTCTCCACACCTGTGAAATTAAACATCTCATTATGATAACTATGTGTACACAGGCATGCACTCATCTGTAAATATCATGTGTCTTTGTTTTTATCATCTTGTCTTTTCTTCTACATGACTACTAATGATAGTACTGAAAGTTGTATTGCAGGGTTGGTAGACTAGATCAGCGCTCTTCACCCGGCGTGCGCGGTGCACCTTAGGCCAGGGCCGCAACCAGAGGGGGGCAATCGGGCAATTGTCCCCCCGAAATTTTCACAAACGTATGCATTTGTATGGTGCAGCAACACGTTACATCATTTTGCCCCCCCCCCCCGAAAATAGCAGTTGGTTGCGGCCCTGCCCTAGGGTACACCAAAATATGCGTTGGGTGCACCACTAAGGAAGGATTCACAAAGATGCATCACAAACTTGTCACACCAAACAGATAATTTTTACAAAAACTTTCTGTTAGCAAAAATGAACCGTTAACCAACCAATAATTTTCAGGATTTAACCGAGACTTTGCAGATTTAAAGTGTGGTGTGGTGCATAAGCATCACACCACATCAAGCTAATTGTTGTATCTAGAGATGATTATTTATGATTCATAAGCAACAGACAATGAGCCATTATCAATTGAATTATGCAGCTGAGTTACTGAATTAGAGTACTTGCTTATTTAGACCTGGGTACTTACAGACATGGGCGCAATTAGGTGGGGGACACGGGGATGTGTCAGCAAATAGGGTGCATGAGTTTAAGTGTGTAAGTAAATGGGGTGCATGAGTTTAGGGTGCACCGTAACGAAAAAGGTTGAAGAGCACTGGACTAGATGACCTCATTGTCTTTTACCAATCCTTTGTGACAAAGGAAGGAACCATTGCTTGTGTAGAACTTTGCTTTTAAATTACGCTGTAGCTTCTGCATTAGTCTATATCCTATGCAATGCTGTATGATCTATTGACGGTGTGAACCATTAATTTGTCGCAAAAAAACAGTACACTTACTTACTCGTACAACCCAGATTACAGCATTGCATACTATGCTTTCTCTATGTTAGTTCAGTTGCAACCTACGTTAGGTGAACAAAAACAGACTACTGGCAAGGCAAACACAATTCGACTAATCCGCGCTGTTTTTATAAGGTGTTCGAAAGCTGGAACGCAGAACTGCTCTTTTGCATTGTCCAGGTGTCAACTCAAGAGACTGCGACGTGCAAAAAATCAAGAGACCAAACGTGCTGTTGCAACCAGTGGGCTCTGCAAACGCAGGAGCAGTGGTGCAAGTAAGACTCATTGTAAAATTTGCGACACATTATAATTTCCAACATGATTTAACCTAAATCAACAAGAGGTATTCACATGTAATGAGGTAAGTTTCCAATAGTGCTTTATCACTATACAAAACGAGTTGTTTAGCAGCAACATTGTAATGCACCCAGGTACTTTCCCGGGCGCCTCATGGGTACACACCCCGAACGCCGGACAAACATTGAAACACGGTGTTCTTCAAAACACCGTGGCCATCTTTATACAAAAAATAGTTTGTCAAATTTGTCACAAAGAAAACCTCGACACCAAGTCAGATAAGTCAGAAAAACAACCCTTTGGTTGGACACTGGCGCCAGCAGACAAGTTCCACCACGCCTATGAAGCCGTGCGTATGGTCTTCCAAGTAAGTGTGGCAGTGCCGGCCAGCTGTTACAGCAATAGCTCCATAAGGATATCCTACTGCTGATAACTTACGCATAAAAGGCGTTCTCGTCGCTTGGGCAGACAGGGCAGGTGATGTGGTTCATGCGAAGGTGACGGTACAGCTCGTCTCTGTCCAAATAACGATGGTTGCAATACCTGCAAATCCGACAGTAAATCAGTCATTAATTGCTATATATCTGCAGCAGCGCAAAACCCACTGAAATTCCGACTCACATAATTTTTCACTGAAAGTTAACTTGAGGTCATGTTGTTACTGACCATCTTTCTAAAAGCAAAACAACGAGCAAAAACTGAACGCAAGTTACAAGGTTGTGTGAAACATTCCACTGGGTGTTTCGCAATGAGACGACGCAAAGCGGAAGGCTTGGAAGTGAACAACAACCGATGGGTGACGTGGGACAAGTAATCCACACTGGTCAAAACTACACAGCAGCAAGACTTCAAATTTTCAAATCAGAACGAAACGACGCGCTTTATCTGTTACACCAGCTACAATTCAGATATATTATCCATCACATCAACTACCAGAGAAATGTGTGAAATGATAAGATGGCCGCACTGTGATGAAATTTCTAGCATATCACAGCCTGGAACACTTACACTTTAAAGCAGTGATTTTCAACGTGAAGCGTGGCAATGCTTTAGATGCGCGTGCAGTTTTTCAAATTCATCAATTGCTTCCATAGCTTAAAACTTTCAAATCAGACAGGAATGCTCTTTACAAACATATTTACAATGAAAAATTTACGATTTGGCCACATAGTCGTGTAGTGAAACATGGTGACAGTAGGGTTTTTCTGAAAATCAAAGTGGAGTGTGGAGCAACTAAGGTTGAGAACCAACGTCTTAAAAGAACAATGGGAGATCTGGTTCAAAATCAACCACACCTGCGATGGGAATCACAAACTACACAAAGAGAAATATATCGACAATGATTAGGATGAAACCGCTTTTGGCCAATTTCTTTATATTCCAAATAAGGTCAAAAGTTGATTAGGGGCGAACCAAATGCTGATTGTACCTGATGATTGCGTATCCGACCAAAACATATGGCGCGCCTCACATTAAAATCTTGACTCGAACAAATAACTGCAGCAAAAAATAATTTGCCTCGTTTACAGTGTGTTACAAAACGTCCGGGTCTGATTTCTACCACCTTCTACAGACGCACAGTATTTTTTCTATCAACTTCGTATTTCGAAAAGATTTTAGTATTTAAAGAGCAAGGTCTGACTGGTAAGTGGGCGGCGAAGAATTCGATGAGGGCGATGGAAAAAAGCTACACGTAAGGTATAATACGACCTTACGTAACAGTAAGATGTTGTGGGTTTCCGCAGTGGATATACCTAAGATTCGTCTCATGCAGGTAACTTTCCGGGACTGGATGAGCACCCCAGTGTAGATAGTACTCTGTGCTTCAAATTGAAAGGCGGGGTTCAAAAGAACCACCGAAACAAACACTATTTCAGGAAAGAACAAAGAAATAGCTTAGCCAAACTTAACAATCTTGCGCAAGACAGGCACATAGTATTTTGCAGCGCTGAAAAAGACAGTAATATTGTGATCTTCAACTACGAAGATTATAACATCATGCTTAGAGACTTGCAAAATTTGAAACAGTGGGCACGGTGGATTGCATCATTTCAGATCATTCTGAATAGGTCAGACAGACTTGCAATACCTCGATGATAAAACTTCATAAACTGAACCTTGCGAATGACAGTGCGCTTTTAGACAGTACAGGTATAAAATTATACGAAGAGTTGTACTGTAAAGTACAGTACCACCTGAGCCATTGCAAAATTTTTTGTTACAATAGACCGCTTTATGCTTACCCTCTTTTCAAAACACGCAAAATACTTGTCAAAGAATTGTTACTTGCTGATGTTACTGACATTCCGGTGCGTTTATTTCAATCTGCGGGTAATATCCCCACATCTCGGATCACTGTGACATTTCTGAAGTTTTGCTTTAGCCTGTTAGTGTTCAATTTTGTAGTTAAGGAGCGAAAGAAGTTTGCGTGAAGATCTAATTTGCTGGCAAAAGTTAACAAAGAACGCTTTGAAAAGAATGAAACCAAGGCAACGTTTTTCGATTTTTACCCTGCCGACAGTCTGCAGTTCTATTCAACTATCGCGTTTTGTTTCGTAGTAGTAGCAACTGTCACGGCATATCTACCCGCTTTGAAATTCAACTTGCTGGGACTGAAGATGCCGTGATAGCAGTGAAATCGATTTTCCTTAACATCACTGTGTGCTGGTTCAGGTGCTACTGACTCGATGGAGACAGGATTTAATAAACGTGGTCTCCACACCACAGGACCAAAACTTCCGAATGGCGAAACGAGGTGAGCTCGGCGAATCTGTGGGCGATCAGTCGAGCACGCAGACGCGGAATTCCCTGGCGCAAATGGCAGGTTGACACATACCAGGTCGTACGGACAGAAACAATCACGAATTAGGAAAAGCCAATTCCGCAAAGCGCATGGTTGCATAGACTATATAAGAATGCCCTTTCGGAAAAGAGGCATGGATAGTTACATTTAAGGATATGGGCAGTTCAAGAATCGCTACGGGTAACAGAAAGTAAAGGGCAAGAAGATACTGAGCTTAAAAGATAAGTAGGGCTTCTGGCTTTTAAAAACCACGACAACTAAAATTTTCAGTACAAATTTTAAACGCACCAGCAAATTCGTTTATTTGCATGTTAGGTAGACCTCAACGTCATCTACATTGCTCCGTGCATCTCTTATTATTCGATAAACGGATAGGGAAGAAAGCAAAAGGAGAAGTAAAAACGAAACTTGAAGTAGGGATGATCAATTCAAAAAAAATTACTGCTTCAGATTTCTAGAATATTTAAATCGAATCCAAAATACCGAATGCTATTCTGAAATTTTCCACTTCCAGTAATTGAGCAAAACCGGCATAAAGACAACGTATTATTCACATCAACAAAACCAAACCGCAATACAAAGTTCTAGTGTATCCCAGTGCATAGTAAGGTTATCTCAATGTTATGTCTGCCCGATAAACGAGATTGCAACTTGGCAGTAGTTAACTCGCACAGGAAAAAGATCTCTCAGAAGATGGTGACGTGGCAGGTGTGCAGGGATATTTTAAACTCAATTGCTTTAACAAAAACAGCCATTCAGCATTGTTGCGTCACCAGCCAAATATGTCAGCATCATTTGGTTGAACCTTTAACTTCAGACAGCTTGGCATTTCTGTTTGTTCGATTGCTCTTCACATGAAGTGAGAGCGAGCGGCAAAAAAAAGAAAAAAAACAAGCGCAACGGAGAAGCACGTTCCCTTTTTTTCTCGCTATAGCCACTCGTTCGCATTGCCAGCTCAGATCAAAACAAACGTGGCAGTTACAGTATTCGCACGTGCCACACACGTGCACGCACAAATTCATTCCCAATGCTCTTGCGAAAGATACGAACCGAATATTTTTGTCCGGTTTGAATTGGCATTTTGGATTCGGATAGTTTAAGTTTCAGATCCCCCATAGTCTCTTGTCTGAATTGCCTATCCCTATCATAAATTCAAACAAGCATTAGAGCTAGTGAGCAAAATCGCCTCAATCACCTCTCGAGTTCGCCGCAATAAAATGAAACCCATGGCGTTGTTGTTAAAACATGTAACTATTGAAAGCATATTGACGCATAGCTGTGACAGCTTAAGTCAGCGGTTCCCAGCCGAGGGTTCCCGGGGGGTTAATTATTCCAGCTAACGTTACTAATTAAACAATTCAAATTGCTAAATGCGTGCATTGCAATTTCTGTTTCACGCTGCGGTTACCACGCTGAAGATGGGCGTTGGTGCGGTTGTAAGTGCATTGTGGCGTTTGAATGTTCATGGCACGATTATGGCGAGATTGTTTGATGTTACAGAACTCGGAAGTTTCTGGTGTTCAACCACGCAAAGTTGCCAGAAATTGAGTAAAAAAGGCCTGTCTATTTTGTGCCTTTGCAACAACACATTTGTGCGAATCTGGATTTTTCTCTCTGCTTCATTTGTAAAACAAGTATTGGAACCGTTTGAACCACTCGAACGATTTGGGCGTGGCTCTGAGTAATTGTGTGCCAAGGTACGAGCGGATAATTTCAAAGAAGCAACAACAATAAAGTCACTAGGTTTGTTTCTAATGAGCAGTGAGGTATGAAAGTTGAACAGTACGAGAGTGTTTCTGTTGCTTCGTCAGTAGACCTACGTATTACGAGCAGTGATTTAAAAAATGGAGATACTGCAAAATCGGACTCTTTTTGCGATTTCTGCGCTTTTTCTGAAACGAGGGGGTGCACTGTATTTTTATGAAAAGGGTATCATCTTCAAAAAAGGTTGGAACCTATGGCCTAAATCAACACCGGCGGCGATTTCCAGGCTTCTTGTAACTGACTCTAGAAAGCAACAAATCTAACTAACATACCTACTCATTTGACTTTGTCAGCGTTCGAAACTCGTGTCTGTGCTTGTCAAAACACACCCGCCTTTTAGATACTAGTAGAATATTAAGAAGTAATACATTAATATAAGGAATAAGGATGAAAGATTGCATCGATTAGTTTTTACAAAATTTTTCACTGCAGTTTGGAGCAAAGCTCTTCCTACTTTCGTAAAATCTTTGATTCACAGCACGCTCACTTACTGACAAAGTGGGTGACCCTTATGGGCGCTGCCCTCTCCACTGTCTCCGGCTTCTTCATGAGAACGCAGTGCTTTTGGTGAGTAAGTTTTCCTTTCGTCGGTGAATATCTAACAGTAATACATTATTACGCGCGTTCATCCACAAGCACACAAAAAGCAGTTACTTGCATAAACCTGATGATCTGAAAACCCCTAAACATGGCGTGAAAATTTTCCCAGGGCAAGTTAGCAGCTACAGACCAACATACCATCACATGCAGTGTTTTTTCAGGTGCTTTGAGGGAACGAAACGGTCTCTCAAAATACAGTAGAACTTGGTTTTATGACCAACCCCTAAATACAATAAGCAGGGTTCCTACGCAATTTTGAATATAAATTTCCAGATTTTTTCCAAGACATTTTTAGAACTTTTTCCAGATCTAATATTTTCGAATGACCTACCCAGGTCACATACAGGCACCATAGCATTTAAGACGAGAAGTGAATTCATATGAATCTTCAATAAAATATTGTGAAAATGTATGACGTATGTCCAAAGATCAAGTCTGGAAAATTACTTGTACTTTTCCAGACTGCATATAGGAACCCTGACCAAGACCTCGCTTTATGACCACCTTGGTATTCAGATGGTCACCAAATTCAAACATTAAAAAAGCCCTGGTCGCATGTGGAGTGGTCGGCCCTTGACACGAACTAAGTGTGTTATGCAATCGGTAAATAGCATAAAAGCAATTGAAAGAAGGCCAGAATATGAAGTATACTCATATACGACGAATCGTTTCGTTACATACAGTACATAAATAATGATAATAGTACGTTTGACCATTGAATTTCAGGTACAAACGCGGAAAGTCTTCATTGTTTTCGTGTTTCGTATTTACGCTTTATCTTGCAAATGAAAGGCACTCACTTTGCAATGACGTAGACAGATTTCACAAAAATACTCTCGATGTTCTGTTTTCACATGTTTTTTCAAATTATCGAAATCGTCGAATTTATATCCACAGTGTCGACATATATGTTCCAGCAGCTTTCTGAAAATGGAATAAACGGGATTTTTAACGAAACTTCGAACAATGTAGAAATTCAATTTGGCGCAAACGACAGAAACGGAATCAAAGAAGACACGTCGCTTTCTAGTACAGCTTGTCTAGAAGACAGCTTACTTGTGGAGGTCATAAAGTCGCCTATTCTCGAACAAGATCCCATGCTTTTGCTCCTTCAGAAACGAAGAACTGTCGCGTTTACCCGGTGGCTTCAGTGTCTGAGTGAACCATACCTTCCAACATATAAACAGTTGCGTTGAAGCATGATATTGTTATTACATGTCATTTTGCATCGCCGAACCAGAGTGGCAGGATTGAAAGCTTACGCGATTAACCGTTTGAAATCGAGAACGACCGCAGGTGAAACAGTTTTACTTCATCTACCGCAGGGGTCACCAACGTGGTGCCCGCGGGCACCCGGAAGGACCAAGTAGGTCGCCCGCGAACCTGTTCTAAAAATAACATTAGCATGATCAATGTCTTCACATTAACGAATATCAGTACTAAAATGATTGAAGGTGAATTAAGCAAAATTTTTATTTCAGATTTGTGTATCAAAGTACTAGCCCTTCGCATTAATCGGTACACAAGAAGTAGCTCGCAGTTTCAAAAAGGTTGGTGACCCCTGATCTACCGATTATCAGCGCCGCTTTTGACAACGGTATATGCGTGCATGAATTCTCACACAAAAACACCTTTCGCGTGTTGGCATTCCATCGGTCATGGTGACTTTCTATAATTACACTGCCAGATCTGAACGAAGTATCCTCAAGTGGGGAAACTCCCTCTGCGCAGCGGCTTTCAACCTATGTGCTGTGGCATCTGCGGTTTCACTCAACGCTTCACTGATATGCTACGAATGTGGTTAACAAAAGCGAGCTAAAGTAATTTGAAGCTTTGACGCGCAACACGAGGATAATAGTTTGGACACCAATGTGCAAGCACGGTCAAAAAACAGCTGATCTGCAACTGCACTTCACAGCACCCGCAAAATAGGAGAAAAAAATATCCCGCCATCTAACAAGCCTGGAGTGCTGCGGTGATAAAGCTCGCGCGGACAATGCCAATCAAATGCAACTGGCAACATCAAAGTGGAATTGCGCGCTTTTGTCGGGGTAGCGACAACACATTTCACTCCGATTGAGTGAAACACCACGGATCACTAGTTTGCCCTCCAGAGATGTGCAGACGGCAGAAAAAGCAACGGGAAACACGAACAAATCAAGGCTAGTTTAAGACAAATTACAAGCAAACTTGAACGCGCGCTATTGCTAAACTTGCAAACAGAAGTGTGGTCCAGCGTGGGTTGTCCAGAAAATCGTAACGACGATAAAAACCAACATCTGCATGTGGGTAATCAAGAAAAATATAGTGGGCTTTTGCCAGAAGCAACTTTTTTGCCAACAATGTTACGTTCTACTCCAGGAAGAAGAGTTTATGTTGACGAGCAAATTTTATCAGCGGCATTTTGCCCACATAATACATCGACCGATTTATATCGGCATGCCGATGTATACGGCCGAGCTCTATTTATATTGTAATGCAGTAGAATATCAAGATTTGTTCCGTCATGCAACCCACCGCAGGAACAAAATTCACTACAGCTGCCTATGGGGCCGTAGAAGAAAGTAATCTGCAGTTAGATTTTTCAAAACAACGCGCGAAGATCGTGTCTCGCAGGACGATCGACGTTGATTGTTTGCGTCTACGATTTTAGCCAGGGCTGCGGAGCCGTCGCAATAATGACACGGCTCCGGAGTTATTCTTTTCATGAACACGGCTCCGGCTCCAGAGCTCTTGGTTTCGATGAGTGTAGCTCCGGAGCCCTCCCTTTTCATAGCATGGCTCCGGCTTCTATTCGTTTTTACTCATTTTTCAATTGTGTTGGTGTGCCTCAAGTTGACTGGAGAAAGGAATATATCTAGTGCACAAAACCAAAAGAATATAACAAACTTATGAGTAAATTAATCTGGAAGTTTTTTTACAATCAGCTGTCTTACCACGAGAAAATCAGCGAAAACAACAATCACAGGTTCAGACGCTTCAAAGAACAGTTACTAGCAGAAACGTAACGGTAATACAAACAATATCTGGAAAGGCAGTCGCTGGCTTTGCTGTTAATACCTGGTGAACTTTTGCTATTTCTTATGACCGGAATCAAGAAAACGGCTGTTTGGAAAGCTACATTTGTGTCCCAGCATTTAGAAACAGTCCAGTCCCAATCGGCCAAGTGTTTTGCACTCGTTGGATGCTTTGCCTGTTACAGTCTTGACGATTCCAGCTAACAGCTCTCCGGGAAAACCATAGAAAAAGAGGGCAAAACACTAAAAATTTCTTATCTTTTGCACTTATAATAGGCAGTGATGAATCACAAAGTACCGTATTTTCGGACCATAAGGCGTACTTAAAATCCTCTAAATTTCTCAAAAATCAAAAGTGCGCCCTATAATGCGGTGCGCCTAATGTACGAATCTACTTGTGCTTTCTCATCTAGAGGACCAATTGTATGTGGTAAACGGTGCTGTGGTAAATGTTATGTGGTAAAAATTGTATGTGGTAAACGGAGCGATTGTATGTGGAAAACGGTGCACCGTGTAAATGGTGCTATTTATTTAATTGCTAGTTACGATATTTTTGTAAACAGGCCATCGTGTTACGTAATAAACCAACAACAATTGCAATAAGCACTGTACGTGGTTCCAAGAGTAGCTAGCTCATACCGCAGATCGTATTACTCCCAGAGGCTCCTGACCAAATTGGCGCACACCGAATCAAACACGCACGCAACTTTTATTTTACTGCATTCCTGTCTAGCGGATTAGGCATGCGTGACAGATTAAATTCGCTCGTATGTTAAGACAGATTAGACTCCCAGTGACGACTTCGCCACTCGGGAGTTACTGTGAAAGACTTGAGTACAGTTTGACTTATCTAAGTTTTGCTTCATTTAATGCGCCTAATCCTTACGTATAGAAAAAGAACAGGTAGCATGCAATTTTTGATACTGCGCCTTAACACATTTTAACCTGCAAAGGTTAGGACAAAAGAAGACTGGTTACCTTGCTGAAAACAAAATTTGTTTCCACAAATGAAAACTCAAGAAAGTCCACATTTGTTTACATTGCACTTTTATACCCTCGTGAAAATGTACTGCCATGTGTCATCCAAAGCCATGCTAGTTCGCTACCAACGAGTTATCACTTTCATGTTATGCTGCTGCTAGTAAACGTAATGGTTCCTAGTGAACTTTGCCAGTAATCTAGTAAATCTTGCTTGTAAGCCAATGTTTTCTAATGAAAATTCCTACTTTACAATGGCGTGCCGTGCATTTCACACTTAGGTCCGCAATGGTATCATATCTGAATCATACTCGGGCAGCAAGATTACACGGCTACGAAAGCTATGGATTTTACCTATTATAGCTTAGTTCTTTTTAGATAGCTACACTACTACAGACCCGGTTTGATCATTCTGACTAGCAAGTATGTTGTGGTAGTTAACGTTTTTCTTGCTTCTACAAGTAAAACCGCGCATGTGTAGCTACGATGACACAGCCTTACGATGATTAAACCAAGGAAACATCATAGACTCGCAGATTCATTGTTGCAGCCTAGTTAACAAGGCCTCTCGGCGTCTGGACGATGTCACCGAAAGTCGTCATTGTTTCCAGGAAACCGAACTCCCACTGGAATCAAAAATCTGGATGTCCACTGCCGCATGGCGCGGTGTCGTTAGCATCATTTAGTTATAAGAATCGGACAAAAGTAGACTTTTGACATAGCAAAGCTTTACCTTTAGTGAAATTACGTTGAAGGACATGCGCAAAAGTTGCAGTTAGTTCGTTGCACTCTCTATCTAGGAGGCCTTGAAAACATCTGACAAGTAGTAACTTCAGCATTTGCCAACGATGGTTCGGAACTAACTTTCGCCAAGCTTGCACAGCCGATCAAAAGGATGAAGTTGAATTCCTAGATGTTAATCATTGCATAACTGCTGACGATGATTTTGGTTTTGTCACTGAAGACTTCGTTAAACCCACAGCAGAGGGAAGGCAGTTCATAAACGGTAAATCACATTCAAGTCAATCTTATTTGGAGAAGCAATAAGATTGAGACGTGTTAACCAAAGGAAAGAAGACTGCCTCAGCAGCTTAAACCGACCCAAAGAAAAAGCGATCCGCGCTCTAACTTCCCTTTGGACATGACTAATGACATGATAGCAGTGGCATCAGATTGGGAAGAAAGACTACGGGCTCCAAAAGCCGACAAGAAAGATGATCCACAGGTTTGGACTGTATCTTTCCCCCACCTGATAACTCTCACACAGAGAGAGATAAACTTAAACCTGAAGGCAATGATAATCTACAAAAGACCAACTACAACTGGACAATTACTGCAAGCACCTTGCTTTAAGCAAGACGAGAGAGTATGTCAAAGGGTTGTCGGGTCCTTGTGGCCACTGTGCACTTTGTGGTAACTATGGGAAACACAACAAATCAATGGTGCCATTTGTTTCACAAATAATGAGCAAAAGTAAAACTTTTTACTCAACCAAAACTTGACATGCGCGAACTATGGTAATTACGAAGCGACTTGTGTTATTTGCCCCGAAAAATATGTCGGTCAATTCAAAGAACAAATTTTACAACAGATGGCGAGCGCACCGCAATAATTGGAACAGACCCAATTGTGGAATTGATGAAAATAACAAAGATAAAGTGGCCTTGTCGCGGCACTTTTCAGAATTCCATGGAAATGTAAATAAACCACCGATACATGAGGCTTACATCGTTACTTCTGTTGAAGAACCTAATTCCCTTTCTTTGGAATTCTGTGAAAAAAGTGGCATCACAAACTTAACGCACAAATTAACACTCAAAAAATGATCCTCCCACGCGTAAGATAACTTTTTGTTTCCCTTCTGCTGAGCGTTGATGTATTTCAGTTCTGCGGAGCGTTGTTGTGTTTCATTTTTCGCGGCCAGTGTGCAGACGTTTTTCGCTCGCGTGAGTCACCGCATTTCTATCGTGCCCGCAGAGACTTGGTTGCCATAGAGACCAAAGCGCATGTTGACTGAATCATAACGCAGGTTGTTTCAGCTATTTCGGAAGCCTCGCCCTACGAGAAGTTACTTTTATCAGAAAGCGACTTTTTTGTGGTGTTAATATCGTTAGCTGGCATTGAGATTTATTAAGTTCTTGTTATTTGTGCAGTAAGTTTTGAAGCTTCAACGTATGCATGTAGTTGAGCAAGACGTATTGTTTTATTTGTCGCGGTTGGGTCTGTGCGTTTTTTTTCATTGCAGTCTTGAGGTTGTTTACTTTTTCTGACCTTGTTTTAACCTTTCACCGTTTCACACCTGTTAGAGTGCTTGCCGATGATACGACTGACGATGCGTAGTGTTATGTGAAATCGATTTCCTATTAAAAATTTGCGATTGATTCCTTGCTTCTTTCACCTGAGGAGTGAAGTTACTAAGAGGCCTTGGTTCTACTTTCGGCCGGCTCCTACCAAGACCTTGGAAGTTGGTACTGTGGCCTTCTTACCAGCTGCACAGTTGCGAGACTATCCAGAACGCAACGAACAACGAGTCAAATGACACCAGATCTCGTAAACGCTCAGTCGTGGCGCTACAAGACCGCTGTAGTTATAAACCGCCATCAAAATATTGTCTCAAAAAAAAATTATAAGCAATTCAAAGCAAATGAGATTGCTGTTTCAACCTCAAAACGTGGCAAGCAATTGCACTACGGCATGAGTTTCATTTTATTGCGGCGAAGTCAAGAGGTGATAGAGGCGATTTTCCCACTAGCTCTATATGCTTGTTAGAATTTATGTTAGAGATGGGCAATTCAGAATAGTGAATCTGGGGGGTTCGAAACTTAAACTATCCGAATCCAAAATGTCAATTCAAACCGAATCCGAAAATTCGGTTTTTATCTTTCGCAAGAGCACGTAAATGAATTTGTGCGTGTCTACTTCACGTGTGTGACACGTGCAAATACTGTAACTGCTACGTTCAGTGTTGCCATTGGAGTCAGTCTCGTCAACACCAGATTGTTGCCTGTTTCAACATCAGATTTTTACGTTACAGCTTAATACAGTGGTTTTTAACCTTTTCTGCACCGCAACCCATTATAGCAAGTTAGGAACCCACTATAACCCAACGCCCCCATCTGAAACTCGAATGATCTGGTGCGTTTTTTTTTCATTGCAGTCTTGAGGTTGTTTACTTTTTCTGAACGTAGCAGTTACAGTATTTGCACGTGTCACAAAACTCGAATAAAGCAAATGTAATACAGCTGTGTAGATAAAATAACTACTAGCGTTCCCTCTAAATTGCTTCACGATCCCTCTGGGGGGTCGTGACCTCCAGGTTCAAAACCACTGGTTTAATACAAGCTAAATGTTTCTGTTAACAACAGCTAACAAAGCGCGATAGCCCCCACGTTGAATCCGAAACATAGCGAAGTATCGTCCTAAAATGGATAAGTCGTTTTTGCGTAACGCATATGTTATTCTCAACGCAGTGAAGAGAGTTTCTTCAGCTTGGAACGATAACCAAGCATGCATAAGGTTAAGAAATTGATGAAAGATAATTAAAAATTGTGAATCGTTTGTTTTGGTAATAGCCGTCAATAAATGATGCGGACTAGTTGCGATAGGTGAGAAAAAAGGGAACGCGGTGCTCCGTTGCGCTCGCTCTTTTTCATTTTTTTGCTCGCTCGCACTGCGTGCTGTGAGAAATCGAAAAACAAACTGTTAAAAAATTGTTTAGGCTTTCTTTCCTCATCGGAAAACCTGGCAATCACGTTGTAGCGGTATATTTACTTCTCCGCAAGCGCAACTGCACAGAGTGGTGCATTGAGGATAGAAATTCAAGGTCATCCACAAACTTACCTCCGACAGTTCGGCGCGGCAAGCTGGACAGTGCTTGTCAGTGCAGAGCACCCGAAGCTTAGTTGAGCACCTGTGCAAAATAATACTTTCACGTGACTTAATTAGAAAGTATAACATTCTATTATTGGCCTCAAGCTGTCAGCGAAATTGACAAAAAGTTCAGTAATACACAGAAATGCAATGTGGCCCAGATGAACTAAATGCCGCAAAAGGAAGTTCTACTGCCTACGCACGCTGTAGTTACGTCTGTTGTCTTAATGTTGACTCGAACACTGAGCACGTATGCGTACGTTTATCAAATCAGAAGGTCGAGAACTGACAACTTCAGACACAGACTGGCATGCATAACTAGCCAGCAACGATCGCTTTTCCTGAGGTATTTGATGTGCTTTGTGGACAAACTGTTTGTGTACCAGACTGGACTTCCATTCAATTTAAGAAAAGGTTTGGACCAAAACAAAAGCATATTCTTGCAATCACTACAAAGGAAACTGAATACACGTAACAGTCGGGTATCATTTTAACATAGTTTAGATCAAACTCACTGCAACTTCATCTTAGGCAATCACCTTAATGAACAAAATCAGTTAACTACAACATGGTGTTTTTATATATGCTACCCATTAACTATCATGCAAGTCAATAGTACTTAAAATTCACAGGTTACCTGTAACATATAGGATGAAAACACAATCCATACGCAAATATTTCAACATCGTCAGAACATACCATGCAAGATCGACTTTTTGAAAATTCACGAACTGAAAAACAAAATTATCTTCCAAGCTGTGTATACACTGCAGTAAACACAAGTCTGTGCTGTGAAACATTTTTGATTTAACCTTTTTAGAGAAGAAGGAATGCTTGATTTTAAGAGCTACAAAATGTGCATGTAGTTCCAGATTTAAAAAGGCTTGGCATGACTTGACTACATAAAGACGGCAGTAAAATAAGACTGTTTAAAAAAATGATTCTACAACGTTCCTACAAATTGCACATTTTGCCTCTACAACGTTCCTACAAATTGCACAACCAGTGGGTGCACTTCCCTACGGGGGTCAATAAATTTCCAGGAGGGAACAAGCCCTTACGCACTGTACAACATGGAAAGCTTCATCAACAAATTTACCAATACATTATATTTGTTTTACATAATTATTGAAGTTGGAGGCTTGAAACAAAGTACAATTACTTAATGGAGGCATGGTAGAAAAAAGGTTAATAACCACTGCACTAAACTGTTTACCTAAACAAGATTACCTAAAAGAGCTGCAAAATTAAATTTAGCCTTTGTGGGAAGATTTCTGCAAAATTGGATTTATTGTTTTTTTTCAGCCTGGGTCACACCAAAGTGACTGCAGGTATCAATAAAGTCTGCATCCCCTATTAACCTTTCAACTCAACATTTATTGTAATGTTTCTCTGAGTCCTTTGGGGGAATATCAAAAGTACTCCTGGGAAATTCCAAACACTCTGACACTGTCCCAACTAACCCAGAGTTCCAAGAACCTATTGCAATATCATGATTATAAAAGTAACACTATAATTTTTATCAGCCTATGTCATGGGTCTCCAAATGCAGCCCATGGGCCGAATCCAGTTCACAAAGACATTTCATCTGGCAGCAAAAACATTTTGTCAATAATGAAAAAATCATATATATATATATATACAGTTTATATTTATAAAAAAATCTTGATTTGGTAGAATGTAACATATCCTGAAACAATCACATTATGCAAGATGTCTGGCACCCTCAGACTCTTGTGTGAAAGCTTATGCAACCCTCCCTTACGAAAGTTGACACCCTTGTCACGCGTGATCTTTCACAACTGTTTATAGTGTTTAATGAACATTGGAAAGTTAAATGAAATCAATCAACACAGTTTAATTTCAATTAAAAAATTATGATGTTGATATGTACCACAAAAACAAGACCATTAGGCTAAGACACTTCTCTTAGTTACTAAGGCCATGCACATCCAACTAAAACCTTGTCAAAATAATGTACACAGGTCAGACAACTACCAATCAGTTATGAACGGTGATACAGTAGTTTGTAACTCCTTAAAAAAATTGGTAAAGACAACCCATGGATCTAACAAATTGGTGATAACAATTGTGACTGTGCAGTTAGAGAAAGAAAATATTTGACGTTTCACACCATTACACTCTTTCCACAACTAGATAAGCTAACTCCACATGTGTGGTACCATTCACATTGCACAACAGTTTTCCAATACTTTGCATTATGTAAAAGACTAATCAAAAGAATAAGTAACAGGCTTACAACAATTAAACAAAATGCAACAGTAAATAAAGAAAACTACACAGACCAAGAATTTCTTACTTATGTTTTCAATGGCAGAGCTTGACGGTGCTTTTAGTTTGGCAGACAAGTCACTAGCAGATGTGATGGGAATACTGTTATTTTCCTCTACAGTTGAAACAACCGATATTACATCAGGTACAACTAAATGCACTACTTCGTCGACCAATGCAAACTTGTCAGGAAACTTCAAAACAAATTGTCTGATTCCAACTCTCTGAAATTAAAATATTTGAAGACATAATGCATATAACTCCAAGTACATAATAATTTGAATTGGGTTAGACCAGGCCTGTACAACTCAGAAAGCTGAAAGAGCCAAATTGATCCACATAAATTCGCCGCAGGCCACTAAAGTCTGTTTCAATTCTGAAAGGACAATTAATTATCTGAAGTCATGCTTTTGCAACATTTTCTGAAACTGAGAAGGCCGATTGTGGCCCACAGGCCGTATGTTGTGTAGGCCTGGATTGGACACTAAACAGTAACGATCATGTGAAATTGTAATTAGTCTGCATAAACATGATGCAGTCAAATCAATCAGCAACATTTTTATAGGAAATCAATTACACTTAATTCTATATGTTTTCAGTTCCGAAATCTTACTCAAATGTAAGTCGTTGAGATCTCCTGAACATGCTTTAGCAGCTGGAAAGACCTGCTCTTTGTTGCTTTGCTTACTTCTTGTTGTAATCACTCATTGATTGAACTCAATATTGTTGAGCTTTGTGTGGTTTTAACACAGTGTTGCTATGTTACAGGTATTGTGGCTATAACACGGTGTTGCTATGTTACAGTTTTTGGGGAGGATGGCAGGTGCCTTCATGTGGCCCTCCCTGTTATGACATTGCTTGAATTGTCAACCAAACCTATCACTAGGCAGGTGCAAGATAAGCGTTACTGACCGGCTAGCCCACAAAAACAAGACATTCACCATCGTCTTCAGGAGACCCACTGCACAACTGCAGACAGGCTAGTGATTCCCAACTTCACAATAGCTGGGTCAGTCCTGAGCAGGAGGCATGACCTTGCCATGCTTGTTCACGAGCAGTTGGAATAGTCACTGGTCAACCAGTCTCCAGAGCAATCAGAGACTGAGTGGTTGTGTGTAGACATTGCAGGATGTAAGATCATTAAGTTCAATTAAAAAATTATGATGTTGATATGTACCACAATAAACAAATTAATTAATTATCTAATTTGCTAATTAATTAAATATTTTTATTATTTAGATTATAACTTTTGAACCTGAAACCCCAGCAGGTCATCCAAAGTATCAAAAGACTTGGATTGTAGCCTAGTTTCCAATAAAAACTCAGCAAAATACTACTATCTAATGGTTTAAGCCCAGGGCCAGGTGAAGTGGGCCAATTTAAAATATAAGATTTAGCGGCCGTACTGGCATATATTTAAGCAAAACAAGCGCAAGGCAACCGCACTTTGCAAAATTATCAGCCAACAAGCAAGATTAAGGCAGTCATTGATTGCTACAATGCTTTGCAAACTTTTCTTTTAATAAATTTGTTAAAATGTTTGACATTTTATTATACTTTTAAGCACAAGAAAATGACATATATACTAGGTAAAACCTATACTTAAATTAAATGTATCTCATAAATATAACTCGAACTCATTGGCGGCAGTACTTCATATAAACAAATGTAATACAGCCGGCAACAGCAAAAGGTTGTACACCCCTGGTTTAGTTGTACGCATTGCTGCCTTTTCCTTTGTAAAGTTGGCAGCCAAGGTTGCAATTTTTTAATAAGAATAACTTAATCAGTAGTTTCTGTTTATGGGTTTTATTAAATCTATTTGATACTTCATGTACGTTGCATAACTGATGATGCCTACCTAATAAGTGAAACATACTCATAAGATCTTAGTGTCTGATTCTGCCTGGAAATGATTCCTTTCAACAGACAGTATTCAACAGGAGACTGAGTGAGATTTCAAGAACTGACAATGTGTCGAGCACTTGAAATCAATTTCCTATTTAAAAAATTTGCTGAATTGACTGTGGCACTTTTACGGAGACAAATTACTTGAAAGTCCAAATCATCACAAAGTCATGATGATGGAGCCCATTTGGCTGAATCCTTGAAAACTTGCAGCAAACCTAGAGCTTTTAATTGTCATGTTAAATGCATTGCAATACCACAATCATGCAGACATAGGGCAATTACAGCACAAATGTAATCGATTACAATTACTTGCCACCAGCTCGATTACAATTACCAATAAACAAAATCACAATGTAAACGATTACGATTATATTGAAAATAATCACGATTACAATCGCGAATGCATTTGTCTTGAAACATTTTCAGAACGAAAACAAACCCCATTTGTATGGTTCAATGTAAGTATATTTTCAGACAACATGCGATATGAATGAATGCAACATACAAAATAACTAATCTTTTTGGATCAAGCACCGGAAAAATCACACTAATTGTTTAATGAGATGTTCATGCAGTCGACTGGCCTGCATAGGGGACCTACCCATCAACACTCAGAAAAAACTTGAGAAATGATGGTGAATCCAGGTGTGGATGGCTATACTAGAAACCCAAATAAACGGAAAATACCCCAAAAACGCAAAAAGACGACAACCTACTGAAAACCAATTAAAAAATAGTAACACTTTGGAATTTGGCCGCTTTCAAAGATTTTCGCGAAAAAAACACCGAAACCCACGTGGCTTTGCGTGGGAATTTCTCTGGTATGGTAAGCACTATTGACCCAGTCAAAAGCTTAAAAGACGCGGCAAGTCTTGTAGTTTACACTCGAAAAAACATTTTTTAGTTGGTGGGAACGGATTTTTTGTGAGTAACGTCACAAGTGGAAGATTTTTAGGCCACCTTCACCCACTTTACCTGGCAAACCATTAGATGGTAGTATTTCGCTAAGTTTTTATTGGAAACTAGGCTACAGTCCGAGTCTTTTGATACTTTAGATGATCTGCAGGTATTTCAGGTTCAAAACTTATGATCTAAAGTAATAAAAATATTTGACGAATTAGCTAATAATTAATTTGTTTATTTTAGACCACAACTTTTTAACCAGAAACGTTAGAAAGTTGATCAAAGGCTCAAAAGACTCGGACTCAAGCCTAGTTTCCATTAAAAACATCAGCGAAATACTTTGGCCTAGTGGTTGGGCCCTAAGCCAGGTAACATGAGCCAAAATGATCCCAAAACTACTTCACTTATGACATCACTCACAAAAAATCCGCAACCCCCAACCAAAAAATTTTTTTCGAATGCAGACTAGAAGACTGGCTGATTCGTTTGAGCCCTTGAACAGCTTTCTAGTGCAATCGGTGGAGGAGCTATGGCGTTGGTAAGGCAACCGAAAACTGCTGGTTTTAGGCAGAAATCTAGGTACGAATATATCATACGCGGGCTCTTAAAGTGTTATTAAAACCGAAACATATAATCTAAGTAGAGGCCTGGTTTTTACATGTAGCTGGCCAGGGGTGTCATATCGCCCCTCTTCTTCCCAGTCAGTTACTCTCCTGCAACAAACACTTTAAAATAATAATTAAACAAAAATGATTAATGTTTAAAATCTTTGTTACACTTGATAATCATCAACACTTCAAATATTTTATCAGTCAAACAACATCAATCATGCTTGAACATTCATCCAGCAACGCTGAAAATTCGTTTGTTAATCATTTCAAAATTGCTGACTATTTCTTCTAACTGTGGGATATGATCGTCCGAAAGACAAGTCAGCACAGCATTCTGCAGCTTGCATATAATTTGAAATGAAATGGACAGTGACCCAACAAAACCTTGCTAGTTTTGTTGAGTATTTTTTGCCAGTTTATGGTGGATAACGGTTGATATGCTAGTTATCAGTATTGTGGAAAAGTACTTTTGACTTGGATTAAAGTACCTTATTCCTCTGAAAAATGTTAATTTACTGTATATAAATAACTGTTCTAATTGTATACATAGCCTACTCCAGTAACTCTGAACATATATAAATTAAACCAATAGTTCTTGCAATGTCCCACTATCCTGTTGCCAAAGCGTCAACCCATTTTTAAGCAAACCTCTTCTTTTTGTTGCTATGTCTCACTAGACTCACTACGTTACTTCTGGTGGCCAACAGGAAGAGTAGTTGGAACAAAGTGAGAATTCAATAAAAATGCATGCGTTTGCCACTGGATTATCTGGATTTAACACACACAGATGGGCAAATAGAAACTCTTGAAATATAACCATAACAAGCGATGATAAAGGAGGAAATTCAGCCACCACAACCGCGGTTCAGCACACAGAGATGCAGGGTGAAGATTTCCAAGTTTAATCGTGAAAGTAATGGTCAATTACAATTAAATTGGCAATGTTATCGATTACGATTACGTTTCATTTTTGATCACTTCAATTGATTACGATTACTCAAAAAACTGTAATTGATTGTAATCAATTACAATTGATGATTACGATTATATACCCCATGTCTACAATCATGCACCAATACACAATAAAAGAATTGTTAAATATTAAGCAACTTACGTTGAGTAGCTTCTTTTTATTTTTGCTAAGATTGTTTTTGAGGTTTCCTAGGGAAGAGAGAGAAACTGCCTTGTTTGTGTTCTTCTGAAGTGTTTCAGTTATAATAGCAGCAACATCTTCTTCCAAGCCCATGCTTTTCAAAGATTTTGAGAAATCACAACTACAACAATTGTTCAAGAAACCTTTAGTAATCACAGGCTAACAATAAAGAATATAAGGTAGAACCACAGATCTGTATTGGCAAAGTTCATCAATATTTCCTAAATCAAAAACTGTTAAACAAATGTAATGTCATGCTATCATGGGCTATCACATGTTCTGTGCTATCAAACATGTGCTACCACATGTTCCGCTCGAGTTGTGATGCACCCACTATCCTAGAAATTAAAAAACAAATGTCCTGAATTGCTTGCATACACTTTCAAGAGAGCAACACATGCACAGAAAGTTACTTCACAGTTTATACAAAACATTTTGCCAAGTGGCAAATACTAGTGATGTGCCCAAGAAGGAATCATCATACCACTTTTATTAAAGGACAACATTTCTTTCATACACAATATTTGATAAACATCACCCGATACGTAAACTCAACAACTATGTGAGTTGTGTTGCAAAATAGTTCCTATTGTATAACAATTTCAATTTTTCTGTGTAGATTTTTTTTTAGTCGTCCATTTTCATGTAGTGCACATGAAGCAAGGAACTTGTTTTTTTCTGAAGTAAAAACGATTGACTGATAAGACTCTCCTTTACCACATACCAGTTTTGCGGTTTTCTGTTGATTTCTGTGTCTATACTTGTGCCGTATATACATACAAGGTTCAGTTGTTCCATGCATGTAGAAATGACTTCGTTTGTATAATGAGCTACTTGGCAAGCCACAATCTTCTTGTCACAAACTTATTGCTATGTGCAAATTCGATCAAGAAAAGCAAATTTTGGAACATATTACACTGTCTTTAACAGGGCTGTGGAGTCGGAGTCGGAAGGATTTTCAACCTGAGTCGGAGTCGCAGAAAATTTTAATGACTCCGACTCCGGGCAGACCTTTTGCTCACCAATTGTGACTGTTTGTGCCACAAACATGCGTAAGCGTCACACTTGGCATTTTAAGCAGCTTGACGCTTCAACAAGAGATGATCATGTCTATTCAGACAGGTGGCAACGCACTAACTTGCATACCTTCACTCAGGGGCCATTCCAGATCAGCAGCTTCCCTTGGGCTCATCACGCAACCTACACTTTGTGAATGCAACCGTTCGGGGCTTGTATCACTGAAATTTCCATTGGCTCATTCTGGTTGGCACTATCGTTGCTCCGTGATGTTGGCTACGCAACAATGAATGAGAGTTCTCATGGGAGCTCGTCAATTGTTACATAACGCACGTCACAGAACAATGATAACGCCAGTTAATCCTCCACGTCTTAGGCTCATTCATATTAGCCCGAGTTACCAGACAGTTTATCGTTTGTTTGAAATTATTCTCGAATGGGTACCATCCATTGGATTGGAATTCAAATCCAATATTCTATGCAAAACCATTGCTTCAAAAAAACATTCAATCTGATATTAATTAAATTGAAAAAATACTTAATTGCAGAGGGCAGCTCGGGTTCCAATGGATGAGCTCGAGTAAAGAGTGAGCGAACGTATTCGAGAGAGCCGTTGTTGCAAACAATATTTTTTGATTCACGTCACCTGCAAATTGCACGCGGAAGGCCAACATGAAACGAAAATATATGAACACTGACAATGCCCAATGGAAAAAGCCAGAGTTAACAGCCTCAATCAGTGAAGTGGGTGGTAGCACAAACATGCAAAGCATGCAAGCTCGTGTTCTACAATATAAAGCATAGTCGAAGGCTCGGGTTGATCCCGAGTGCTGGAATCGCCACTGCCGACACATGATGTAAATGTTTTTGTACAAAGACTTTTCCCCGCAAACATGTGCTGGTGTTGGTTGACTTGTCAACACTCGGCATTCCACAGACCGACTCGATTTGAATGAGCAAGCGGCAATTTTAAAAAACGCACTGTGACCTTAAACCCCAGAAAAATAGACACTCAGATTTCGTTGCGTTGTCAGGAAGCCTTGCACTTTATTGTGCGGCATCGGCGAACATGATGACTGTCTGATCGCGAACGATAATCCCGACCTATGGTTTCTGGTCATACTTCTCCTACTGGGTCGCAACAATTTGATCCAATTAGTTGAAGACAACACAGCAGCTTCGCTTGGTCTTCTACGTACAGTAGCAAACTTCTTTAAAACATTAAACAGACAAATAAGTTTCTTGAAACAAACAAATATTCCTTAAAGTGCACAAATGAATTTCGGTTCTTTCGTCGTACAATTCCAATCGTATTCGCTTGGAAGTTCTATCGCAACATTTTTGTGTTAAAAAATCCATGTTGACTAATTCTCAAAGCTTGCAAGTTTGTTATATCTAAGTGAAAGCAGGGTAGTATGAAGTGTTTAGATAACAAAGAGAAAAGTGAATGCTCCAAAGTGGTTAAGCTAAAACTTAAACTAATTTGTTTTACTTTCTTGGTTGGGAGTTTGTTGATTTTGACCTGTATAAGAGCTTAGTTGTAACATGTTCATTTGGTCATCTATGGAAAAATATAGCAACACATGTACGTTCAACATAGCTGAAGCTTGACAGCGTTCAACCATAAAAAGGTGTTTCAATGAAGTCATTTGAGAAAGTATGCCCGAGCGAGTTTATCAACCGCGTTGCGCAATATGAGCACATGCTCACCGGTAGAATGCATACTTTTTTCAATTTTACTTGTTTACTGATATCGTTTACAAGGTATTTCCTTCAAAAATTGATTATTTATCAACCTTCTGTAATAATTATGATTGTGTTTTTTTTAGATGATAACTTTTCTCTGTAAAATTACAAGACTAGCTTCTGCTTGATCGTATTTTACAAAAGTGAGAGATGAACGTGCATTTACATCGATTTGAAACAAGCTTCCGTATTCCTGGAAAGTGCAAGTAGGGTTTATGAATTCATCTTAAACGAATTATCACTTTAAGTAACTAATATAGCTGAAGGTCGGAGTCGGATAATTGAAATTGCCAGGAGTCGGAGGACGGGATTTCCCTTTCCACAGCCCTGGTCTTTAGTGAGTGGAATGTTTTTTGTGCTTTCTAGTGAATGAAACGCAGTCTATTCTTTCTAAAATTGAACGATATAATTATATCATTCTCAATTACAAAAACTAAAATTACAATCAGTTTAAACCTGTAGTTTTTCTCAAAATAAGAGTTTTGGACTAAGGATGCACAGTGTTGTCAAACATGAAAGCAATTTCCTATAAAAAATTTTTCCAATTGATTCACTTGTTTGTCACCTCAGAAGAGACTAGTTACTTGCAACAGTTATGTATGTTATTGTGTTGTTGCTATGCTTTGGTATGTAAGTTGGCATTTACAGTACTTTAGAGATAAAACCAAGCTGGTGTGAAGGACAAACTTGTACATATAATAAAAAATTTTTATCAAACAGGTTCAGAAAGTTTTTATAGTAAAAATTTTCTTAATTGCATATAATTGGACATTGTTCACAAATTCGTTTCTCAGAGCTTTGGTAGTGGCCAAAGCCAATGACTCCAAAAATTCTTGAAACAACTCCGTGGTATAGTATGTAGAACATAAAAAGCAAACAGTCTGCTAAAAACATTTTGAGTGTAGTGCACTATTCAGCGGTGTTGGTACCTGGTTGGCAGCATCAGTACCACCGGCGTCGACTGGTCAGCGGCATCAGTACCACTAGCGTAGGGTTGTACCACCAGCATAGGGGTTGGTTTAGAAATCAACTGTTCGTGCACCCACCTCTAGCATAGGGAGTGGATGCAGAAAGCAGCCATTTGTACCTTCAGCGTAGGGATGCCTTCAGAAAGCAACAGTTTATACTTAGAAAGCAACTGTTTGTACCTCCAGCATAGGGATGCCTATTTAAGGCTACTGTTTATACCTCCACCAGCATAGGGTATAGTTAGAAAGCAACTCTTTCTACACTGTTTGTACCTCCAGCATAGGGAGTTGATTTATAAAACAGGACTGGCCTTGAGCAGAAGCAAACAACCAGTCCTGTCGCCATGCTGCAAGACACCTGAACAATGAATGAACTTGACTTGTGTGCAGTGAGTGTCAATGGCAAATAACTTGTTATTGCTAAAAATATATCAGTTATTAATCAGAATTAAGCTGCTGACATCATGCCCATGCTGGTGGTACAAACAGTTGCTTTCTAAATCAACTCTAGTCTCTACGCTGGAGGTACGAACAATTGCTTTCTCGAGACATCCCTACGCTGGAGGTGCAGACGGTTGCTTTCTGAATCACCCCCCTATGTTGGAGGTACAAACAGTTGCTTTCTATATCAACTCCCTAATCTGCAGGAGGTACGAACAGTATCAGTTGCTTTCTTAAGCTATCCCTACGCTGCAGGTACATAGGGTTGCTTTCACGGAGCTCCGCCTTTTACAGGGTTGGGTACCGTGAATGATCTTGCTAAAGGAGCGCCATGGCAAGTTACTTAGTGGTTGTGGGTTGAACATCCAATGAATCTGAATAATGTTATCACACGATTCATTCAAGTGAACCAAATGTGCAATAAGGATTAAATGTTTTATATTGCCTATGCACACAGAAATATCAATGTCACTCAATAAAACTGATTCTTACATTTAAATCACTCAGCTAAGGTTGGTAACTTCCTTTTCTTTCGTCAATGTTATGTCTGCTACATCAATTATTATTCTGCGTTATGCCACAATGCAAAACAATTCTATCTTCTGTTGTTTAGAAGCATGCATTAGACTAGGCAACTGGAACCAAAACATACAGTGCTCAAAAACAAGATATGCTACAAAAATATAAGGCAGTGTCTATTAAGTATTTTGCCGCCAAAATGGCAGCAGCAAATAGCTTGGTAGAAAGGAAGTAATTCTGTAAGTAAAAGATAAACCTACAACCTAACCCTAACCTAACCTTCACCCTAACCCCAACCAGGACAGCGTTTTCCTGACAAAATAACTTTTTTCTTGGTATTGAGGTCATGTCACGAGACCTAATCTTCGACTGCCAGTATAATAGCTCCAGCCGATCTGTTGCTATATGATATTGACGGTAAATAAGACACACACTACCTTAACACAAATGCGAAGATGTGTTTCAAACCCTTCATTCAAAGAAATAGTATGACTTCTAGGAAGAAATTTTACTTTTGACTATTATTCACATTTGACTTTTGAAAAATAACGGAAAACTTCTGACTTCTTATCTTTTGCACTCATAACAAGTAGTAGGGATGAATCACAAGGCACAGCACATTTTAACCAGCAAAGCTTAGGAGAAAATACCACTGGTCAGTGGTTACCAGTGTTTCCACCTTGGTTACCCCTAAATAAACCAGATGAGCCTGAAAAAAAGACCATAACAAACTAAACTGAAGCACAAATAAACACTCAAAAAAGGAAAGCATAATGACGAAAGTACACCAATTTGAAAATAGTCACAATTATCTTCATTAACACAACTTTCAGCTGTATTCATTTGATTGCATACCAAACTAGTCCCAATAAAACATTACATTGTCACATGGGTTTTCTTTGATAGTATCTCCATGCAAACACACTTCAGTTCAATATGCTACAGCCCAGTGTCAATAACATTTTGCAACAGACAATTATCAAATGCTGCCACTGGTATTCAATTTTCCCAATGACTTTACTTTCTATCCCAACTTCATCCAAAAACTAAATTAAAGGTCCTCTAAGTTTTCATAAAGCATTTGAAACAGACATCAGTGTCAGTTCCTTCATTATATTTCAATGAGTTTTCAGCCTGCTGCTAGCTTAAATAGACACAAAGCAAAATTCCTACATTGTTTGAATTTCTCATGAATTTTTCTTCTGATTCAGAACAAACCAGGTCTCTTATCCAAATTTGTTTTGTAACCTAAATAAGGTCTTGCATTAAAAAAAGTCAACTGCAGGATATGTCAAGGGATGGAGAGTATTTGTTCTTGTTGGCACAACGATATGTTAGAACAGGTTTTTGCTAAAAACAAAAGACTGTCCAAAAGCTTGCTTAGGTTTTCCTTAAAACGCGAAAATCAGACACAATATTGCAGGGAACACAGCTGATACCTGGCGTAAAACATCATCTACAAAAAAATCATAAACAAATGGAAAAATAAAAAAATAAACTATAAACCAAATCGTAAAAAACAAACTATGCACTAAATCGTAAAAAAATCAACCAAACCATTGAAAAATAAGCCAGGTTTAGTTTTAAGAAGAACAGAATGGCAACACTGGTGGTTACTGTGCAGTGTGCTTCAGAGATCATCGCTATCCGGTTTGCCGGTTGGATATCCGACAGGATAGTGAGTTTGCAACTGGATGCGGATATCCAAAAACTGCATTCAAACGGGAACCAGATACGGATATCCGAAACGCTTTTATCGAAAATTCGAGGATTCAGACTTTTGGAAAAAGTTGCACATTGCAAAATCATTCATTTATTTTCAGAAACACCTTTTCAGCCTTCTGTGCCATGACTCCGAGTCTGTGTGTATACGGTGTAAGCTCTGTACTGTAGTGTAATCCCATTCCCCCTCTTAATTTGCTAATTGGACACGCCAAATTTTTCAGCATGAATCTGTTCTTGGTGTGGCAAGATAGGCTCTCTTTCAATCACCTATACTTTAAGACGCTGTTTGCTGCATACCTGGACTAGGGCTAGCTAGTGTAGGCCTACTGTGATCTGTAGTCTGGACTAGCTAGCTAGAGCACTCTAGCTCTTTCAATGTGGTCTCTGGTCTGTAGTCTACACCAAGTCTTGCAGTCTTCACGCCTATTCTGTAGGACGTGAGCTTGCATTGACTGGTTGTTAGATGATACCAGACCAGATGGCCTTTTTCTTTCTTAGACATGATGTGCAAAAGTGTTGTTTTGTGACATTGACATGTTAGACTGAATTTTCAGTCTGTCATTTCAGTATAAATGACATATTTTAAGCCAGTGTATTGTTTCAAATGCTGTTTTGGTGTTTAGATTAACATTGCTCTGTAGTGGATTTGGTTAAGATGCAACAATGGGTAAGATTAATAAATGAAACTATGAATGTGAACTCGCGGATAGTGTTAAAATCTAAGCATTTGTTACCAAAGAAATCGGCTAATGAAAAGCTTGGTGTGGCAAAAGAACTGTGGCCAGGAAGTTTATGGAGGGTCTTTCCATTTGTGGAGTGGGGTGGGGCTTTATACAGGGGGGCTTTACATTTCTGCAGTGGGGCTGGACATTGGGAAATTTGAACAAGCACTTTTATAATGCTTCATATTTAAATTGGAGGGCTTGGAGCATTGTCTCAGAGGGGCTCAGCCCACCAAAGCCCCCACCCCGTGGCGACAAGACTGTGTGGCAAAACTCCAGCTTGGTTTTCAATGCAATTGACTCATAAAAGTTCTTAGGTTATACGATATGTCAAACTTTCTGTTTATAAGCATGACAAGGCCCAAAGTGGCACAATGCATTCAGGTAGTGCCTATCTGCTTCATGAGGCAAAACCTGTGCTGGGACTATTTTGCGTTCATTTTTATACAATTGGTTGAAGTGGTCTTGTGACAATTACAATACCCAGAGACAATTGGTTAGGGTTTAAGAGTTCATGGTTCAGCGTTTAGAATTAGGGCTTAGCCTGCAGTTTACTTAATGCAAACAAGAAGCTGCTAACTGCTTGCTAGACCCGAAACCATCACAAGCATCATCCATGCATGGGACTGAGCTGTTACATATGTCACGTGACTACTTCAACAAATTGTATTCAGCTAAAACAACATAGCTCTAGCAGTTATTCTGCCTCACAAGGCAAAATAGCCTCAAGATAAAATAGACACAGCAAAAAATGTGTGTGTTGTGCATCACAATACACTTTCGGATACTTTTCGGATACGGATAGTGTGATTTCAACCAAAACAGGATTCGGATCACATACGGATATCATTTTTCAAAAACAGGATAGGATCGGATAGTAAAAATCCACTATCCGATAATCTCTGCTGTGCTGACAGTGTTCCCTTTAAGATTTTTTAAAGTCGACTGGTCTCCAAAAAATGCCGTCAAGAAGACTAACAGAAACTTCGGCGCCCTTTGCAAATTTTTCTAAAATGCGTCCATCTTCAATAAAAATATTTTTCATCAACCATTTTTGGTGAATGACCAAAAAAAAAAAATGGTCGTCACTTTTTCCAACATGTACACAAGGAACATTTTCTGATCAACAAACAAAAAAACACACGGAATCAGAGATTAACATTGGACTGGACTTGGATTGGACTGGATCCGGACTATAGCAAATTCTGTTGAGTTTGGATTGGATTATTACTCTCTTCCACATTTAAGATCAGGAACGGATTTGGACTGAGTCAATGGAAAACAAATGGGGCATTTTAGTTGGGAAAAGGCTGCATTTTTCAAATTTTTGGACTTCATTTGGACTTGTACTTTACATTTGAAAAAGCTTTTGGAATGTGGTTGGATTTGGAATGAGTTTTAAGAAATCAGGACCGGATCTGGATCGGACAATATGACAGTCCGCTAATCTCTGCACGGAACATCACAAAGCAATTAATGAAGTGAGCTGTATGCAAACGTCCTAGCCAATAGTGAACCGTTTCTCTCAGACAGGGGATGCCCTGCATACGAGCCTGACTGCCTGTTCTTGTCTTTGTTGTGCATTGCTTACTGCCGCACTAAACCGGTGGTTTTCAACCTTTTTTCTACAGCAACCCGCTCTAACCCAATAACCCCCGTTTCAATCTCGAATAAAGCAAATGTAATACAGTGGTGTGCACAAAATATCTACCGGTGACCCCTCCAAAAACAGTTCACGCCCCCTCTGTGGGTTGCGTACCCAAGGTGAAAATCACTGCACTACACCAACAGTAGAATACAATTGAATCAGACTGATGATACTGCACAAATTATTTACTTTAACTTTGTCAAAACGTATAACTCAAAAATATTGACATATTACTATTTAACCCAAATTGAAGACTCTGTCAGGTACTGTACCATTCCGGGTCAGAGCAAACCTGACAATAATGATGGTTAAGGGGTCATTACACTCTCCCCTACTCAAATCGACAAACTGCGCCGTAAGCCCATCATCGGCGGTAATTTAAACATGTCCTGCACTGAAACGATTAAATGGTTTGGTATGGTTTAATCATGCATTTTTGAGACTCAAATCACGAAATAACACGAGTGCAGCAATTGGAAATGCAATAACATCAAAGATCACTAGTTGATTACATGGTGATGAAAAAATGTAAAAAATAAGAAATTTCATGTTTCGCGGCTCAGAAATCGTGTTCTAACATATTGAATCACAAAGGGTTGGCGAAAGACCACCTGGGTTAAGTTCTCAGCCAGCCCTGCTGCTACCACAAAGCAGATTTTGATTGAAGACGTTTTACAAGAAGTAATAAAATTAATAAAAAGCATCAAATCAACGTCAGGTAAAATAAGCATAAAAACAGCAACAACAAACAGTGGGGAAAAGCATGCCTATGTACAGGGGATGGGGTGAGTAACTATAGAGGTAGATAGGAGGGAAAACAGTGGCATCAGCGTAATATTGCAGAAAGTTTAATTTCAAACAAAAAAGGTTGCCACAAAGCACAATGACAACCGCATAATCGACACTACCCTGTGTATACAGACTCACCTGAATCTGAAACATCATGAATCAAATCTAATACACAACGATGAAATAAAATGTTCTTCTGGATCAAAATCTTCGTTTTCGGCTGAGGTGCGTTTGAATGCGCGACGGTTCTTGGAAGAAACCCAGTGTTTGTAGGAAAGCTGCATGTCCTTTATATCGCTTTTTTGTCCGTTGTTTACATTCTAAAACTCCATAAGCTTGTCAGCTTTTCAACTGGCTGTTTTTTGCTGCTACAGTGCATCAATTGATCCACTTTCCACATTTAATTTGTTCCTAAACGAAACCAGAATTTGATGTATTTACTCGACTGCAGATAGACCGTATCAGTCGCACTCCATACCCCAATTAAGGGGACCACGCTGTCACAGGGTCCCAAAATTCAGTCCCGTCACCACTTAGCCCCCCAGAGAAGGCTTCGACGCCCCAAATTGAAATATGAAGCACTCGAAATCAGTAAAGTTAGTGGGCCCTTTGAAGGAAAAGTGCTTACGCATTACAGTTGCTCTGGGTCCCTTTGAAATCAAGGCATTTACACATTACCACTGCTGTTGGTGGCCCCTTTGAAAGCAAAGCAATTTGCTTATAGGCTACATTACAGTTGCTGTTGGATCCCTTTGAACGCAAGGTAGTTTACACATTAGGCCAACAATTGCAAGAGAATCCGAAGCAAGTGCCTCGCTTGCCTTCCCTTAAACACACCACTGTACAGTATGTAACCCTGACAATGATCTTATACGAGAATATCACTAGAATGACCGGAATTACGAACTACCTAGAACAACCAAACGGCATTTTTGACGCATGTTATAATTTATCCACTTTACTGCATGAAACGAAGCTGAAAACCAACACAAAGACCTGCAAATGATGTCAGAAGTCATTTTTTATTTCTTTCACAATTACTTAACACATCTTAGACAAACTTTTGTGTAACATTTTCTGCAGATTGCTTCTTTACAGGTGCAACGTATCAGTGTCGTTCTGTTGCGGCATTTGGAAGTAGAGTATGTCCTTCGCTTTTTTTGTGGGAGGTTCCTGTTCCCTTTCAGCTAGTTCATCACTTTGGTTGTTTCGTGATGTTCCACAAAGCTCTTCAGCTACGCGTTGCATGTACTCACGACGACTACTCTTCGATCTGCTTGTTTCTTTATACAGTACCCAGCTATTGATAATTGCAAGGTCAGTCACACTGTAAAATAACATATGGGCTACAGGCCACCTTACTTCGGCTTGCTGCCTTTGCAGAATATTACGTTGCCATCTGACCAACGACATCCACTTCTGCTTTGGTTTCGTTACAAAACAATACAGTCCTGGTTTCCTGTTAGTGTGATTTCTGAAGAAACCTCTACGTCTGGGTCAGAGATGATCACGGAGCCCGAGTGGAATCCGGCTGGAGTTTGCATTTTAGGCGAAATTTCTGACTTCGCACCAAGTACGCATGCACAGAGTAATATTCTACATACCAAATACGCTGATAAAACTGATTATTAGGGCTGAGGAATTCGTGTTTAGGTAAGTATGTCGGGTTAGGGTTTGGGTGATAAAAATAAAAATAATTGAGGTCACGGACTAAGTCCGAAAATTTTCAACGGCCAAATTTATTCCTGTGCTAGCTTGTTGTGGGTACCCGACATCTTACCAAAATGTTTTAATTTATACAAAACACGTCAAAAAACTAGTTGCCAGACTTTATTTCTCTATTCTGACAAGCAAAATAACTGATGAATAATAACAGGTGAGAAATTTCTCAGAGGTCAGAAATTTCGCTTGACACCGGAACAGGAGCCTGAGCCGGTGTCTACATTAATGTCTGTGCAGGAGCCAATCAAAGCTTTCAAGTAATCTAGCAAACGTTTTGTAAGGATGCTTGCTGCTGTCAAACAGAATGGAATCAATTGAGAAGTGTTTTCTAACTAGCGTCGACATATCAGAGATGATCGGATAGTGGATTTTTACTATCCTGTTTTTGAAAAATGATATCCGTATCCGAAAACTATCCAAAAGTGCATTATGATGCACAACATACATTTTTGTGCTTTGTCTATTTTGCCTTCAGCTGTTTCACGACTGGTTGAAGTAGTCACATGACAAGTTTGGAACGCATATCCTGCTTAGTTGAACATGATATCTACAACAGCTCAATCCCATGCATGGATGATGTTTGTCATGGTTTCAGGGCTGGTAAACAGTTAGCAGCTTCTTGTTTGCATTAGGTGAACTGCAGGGCTAAACCCTAGCTCTAAACACTGAATCCCTCAACTTAAAAGTTGACCTTACACCTTGACCATAAGTCCTGATCATAAACCTTAACCATAAACTCTTAAATCCCAACCAATTATCTCTGCATATTGCACTTGTCACATGACCAGGGTTGTAGTGAGGTGGGAACGATGTTCCCATACATTTTCTTTGGTGTAGGAAAACGTTCCCATACATTTTTGCACTAATAACGGTTCTTGAAGATGTAAGATCTAAATGATTAGGCCTACATTAAAACATGCCTGCGATCTCACAGATGTGCTAGCGACATGCAGATTCACACTGCTAGTCAAAAATCTACAGTGAAATAGGAAGATCCTGTGTAGAAGTTATTGCAGGCAAATGTTCACTTTATTCGAACCATTTGATGTAGCCTTCTTTATTTGGTGTGGGAACGGCGTTCCGGGAACGGCGTTCCCACACCTCTTTTTTAGCACTACACTCTTGCACACGACCACTTCAAAGTCCCAGCACAGTTTTGCCTAATGAAGCAGAATAGACACTACCTGAATGCGTTGTGCCACTTTGGGCCCTCTCATGCTCATAAACAGAAATTTTGACAAATCTTGCATGCTTGACATTCACGTACCCTAAGTGCTTTTGCGAATCAATTGCGTTAAAAAGCAAACTGAAGCTTTGCCACACAGTCCCGTAGCCACGGGGGTCTTTGATGGGCTTAGCCCCTCCAAAACAAAGCTCCAATCCCCCCGAATTTAAATATGAAGTACTATAAAACAGTGATATTTGTTCAAATTTCAGAATGTCAAGCGCCACTGCACAAATGTAGCCTATAAAAGACTTGTCTGGTGACGGTTCTGTTGTCACACCAAGAGTTTCATTAGCCATTTCCCTGGTAACAATGGTTAGATTTTAATACCATCACTGAGTTAAAATTCATAATTTCATTTATTAATCCTACCCATTATTGCACTAACCAAACCTAAGTACATACCAATCCTAACCTACAAACCAAAACAAATCAGCATTCGAAACAACACACTGGCTTGAAATATGTCATTTATATTGAAATGACTGACTAAAAATTCAGTCTAACAAGTCAGTGTCACAAAACAACAATTTTGCATATCATGTGTAAGAAAGAAAAAAGCTATCTGACCTGGTATCATCCAACAACCAGTCAATGCACTTGCAGGCTCACGTAGAATACTGCGTGAAGTCTGCGAGGCCTGGTGTAGACTACAGTTCACATTAGATTAAATGAGCTAGAGTGCTCTAGCTAGTCTTGACTACAGATCACAGTAGGCCTACACTAGCTACCGTTAGTCCAGGTATAGGTACGCAGCAAACAATGTCCTGAATATATAGGCTACTGAAAGAGTCCTATCCTGCCACATCAGGAACAGATTCATGCTGACAAGCTTGGCCTGTCGGTGTTCAATTAGCAGATTAAATGGGATTACCTTACGGTGTAGAGATTACACCATAGATAGACAGACTCGGAGTCATGACACGGAATGCTGAAAAGATGCTTCTGAAGATAATGAATGAATGATTGTGCAATGTGCAACTTTTTCCAAAAGTCTGAATCCTCGAAACATCGATAAAACCGTTTCGGATATCTGTATCAGGTTCCTGTTTGAAAGCCGTGTTTGGATATCCGTATCCGGTTGCAAACTCACTATCCTGCCGGATATCCAACCGGCAAACCGGATAGTGATCATCTCTGCGACATATATCACAACAGTGTGACACTGGGTGGGAGAACCGAGCATTTCACCACTAATGATGGTTTCAAAAGTTAGTGCCTATGCAAAATACAGTGTGTAAGTGGCAATGCTACGCAGTTCGGGAATTTAAAAATCCAAGCCGTAATTATGAGAATGTGGAGCTAATGATGTGGGCAAAAGCACAAGACAAATGACAAAAATAATGGTCAACAAAGCAGACTATAAGGAAGTAACAGTGTGCCGAAGTGACCTATGGGCCTAAGAGAAAGGATTTGACATGGTGTTGGAAGTAAGGTAGGCCTACATAGTAGGCTACAGACTGTACAATTTATTCACATCGTGCAGGTTTCCAGTCTAGCCACCGCTTGCACAGTCCAACCTCTACTCACATTTTGAAGCCATACTGAACAAACTTGGATGTTTGCGCTGATGATAGTTGCAGCTTTAATTAAAGATCATAGGCGTACGAGGCTGGGGGTCGGGGGTGGGCGGCCGCCCCCCTGTCTTAAAAATTTCAGGGCAAACTTTGTTTTCAGGACAAACGCAAGTTGCTAAAAAATCATGAATGATAAAAAATATATATTCAATAGAGTGAATTCAGGGCAAACTCTGTTTTCAGGGCAAGCGCAAAATGCTCAAAAATCCTGAATGATAAAAAATAGTTTAAATGCAGTAAAAAATTTCAGGGCAACTCCTGTTTTTCAGGGCCAGCGCAAGATGCTCAAAAATCTTGAATGGTAAAAGATATATATTCAACAGAGTGAATTCAGGGCAAACGTTGTTTTCAGGGCAAGCGCAAGTTGCTCAAAAATCCTGAATGATAAAAAATGTTTCAATACAGTGAAAATTTTCAGGGCAACTCTGTTTTTCAGGGCAAGCGCAAGTTGCTAAAAAATCCTGAATGTAAAAGTATACTCAATGTAATGAAAAATTTCACGGCAAACAATTTTTCAGGACAAGGTGAAAAAATTTCAAAACGGTATATTCAGCCAGTAAAGGCAATTACCGTAAAGTTTCTTGTCTGGGAGGACACAACACTCAAGCAACTTCACCCCTTTGAGTTAATAAGCAAGGCAAGTACATAATTTGCCTACAACGGCACCTCTAGGGATTGTATAAAGAACGTTATTGCCGAATTGAAGTTATAAGCGAATTGAAATGCATGTAGAAGATGCCATCGGTACCGAACAAAATGCAACCTTATAGGCGAATTGACGTTACATACGAAGCCGTTATAAACGAATTCAATTATATAGAACAGATTAACAAGAGGTTTCTGGCCTAATTCGGATTAAACTAAAAAGTTAATTTCAGGGCAAATTGTTATTTTCAGGGCAAATTTTTTCCGCCCTCCCAGTAAAATGCCTTCCCGTACGCCTATGTTAAAGATAATAACCCATATTGTTTTGAAGCTCTATTGGCTACTAATAAATTTAAAAGGGATTGTTTTGTAGCCTATAAGTCATGCATAATGTTCATTTATTAATTTGTTTGTAGGATTTGCTAGCATATTCGTTTTGACGGTTCAGTTTGGCACAGTCATAGTTCAGAGTTTTGTCAGAGCATATGGTTAAAGTACAATTCAATATTTGTGAACAAGTGATCAGCTCCTGACCTTGGAGATTTAAAATGAGTCCTTTGTGAAAATTGAAAATTAGCATTCAATTCGAATGATTGTCATCAATCTGTTTAATTACTGAAGCTTGAACTACTGAAGTTGTGTTTCAACGGTTACCACTTCATAACTTAAATTACAGTAGAACCTATAATTTAAAGATGTATATTTCGTAAGCAGTGTCTATTTTGCTTCATGAGGCAAATAGTTTTCTGAAGTTATTTTGTCAGTAGCTGAACCTGAACACAATTGTTCAAAGTGATCACATGAAAAGTTCAAAACGCATGACAAGTTTGAAATGCATGACCTACATAGCTGACCGTAACGTTTAATATAAGTGTTGGCAAGTTTAATGTGGCTTTTGTCTTCGTTGCGTAAAGATAGGCTAAGCCATAACTCTAAACCTCAACATGTTATGTCTCTCTGTATTGTGTTTGTCACGTGACCACTTCAATCGTTTGTGTTTAATCAAAGGTAAAATAGTCGCAACATATATTTTGCCTCGAGAGGCAAAATAGACACTATCTTTTTGATATGAGTTACTTGGAAGGTTTCGGAGTGTTAACAGGAGTCTGAGTTGAAGTTTCAAAATTTTGCGGAGTTGGAGCAGGAGTCTCAAAGCCAGAAGCAGAAGCGGAGTTGGAGTCTGAAAAAGGTGACTCCGATTATCTCTAGTCTGGGTGAAGTTTTCTCAGTATGATTACAGACTTTGCTTTTTTGTTTTGGTAACAAGTCAAAGTGACGCTCGTCGACGGGGTGGTAGTTTTGAAAAGTGTAGTTACATGCAGCTATTGCTTTACCTTAGCAGCCTGAGGTAGTTCTCTACGATTTTGGAGAATAGTGCCAACTAGGTTGCAATTTTCCTTCGCTACGTGTAGTGCAAGATCCAGAGATGTGAACAAGTCATCACAGGTAACGTTGCAGCCATGTTTGAAGAGGGGCCGCATCAGTTTCATTACAACATCAGTGAGCACACTCACAGAAGTGTCTCTGGTGTCATCTTTGCCCAAATATGGAAAGCCGTTATACAAATACTTGCTATCAGCATCAACCATCATCCAAAATTTTAGTCCGAATTTATCTGGCTTATTTGCCATGTACTGAATGAACTTACATCTTGCTTTACACGGAAGCAACTGTTCATCAGCGGTCACGCAAATATTTGGCACGTAAGATTTTTGGCTGTTCTCAATTAAGCAGTTCCATCAGTAGGATCCAAAGCAAAATTTGTCTGGGGCATTCGGGGGCAGTAGTGGGGTATTCGGGGGCAGTTACCCAAATATTTTTTGTGCCTCCCAAATTTTGTTGTGTTCAGAAAAATTTGTTTTAAACATATGATAAAAATCTTTGCCCCATACAAAGGTATTTTACCCTCCCAAACCTCATAACCTAGCTATGGCCCTGATTCTGTCAAAATTGTGTCTGCAACTAGAATATTGTGTTTTAAAGTCCTTTCGGTCTCAAGATGCAGCATAACGTCAAATTTTTTAGGGGGGCCCCTGTAAGCATTTTGGGGACCCAGAGTTAGCTGATGCGACATGTTAAAAACTGCTTGTTTTGAACGCGCGCAACAGTTCTATCAAGCTACAGAAATTGGTAATGTTGTCAATGCGGTCAGCGCTTGCGCCGATCAGCCTTAGCAGACAAAACAAAGACCATTGTTTCGGATAAAGTGAACTATGACGGAAAACAATCTTAAACATGCGTGGTGGACAAAAGATCTGCAAAAAAGGGGTGAGATGGTTTCTGGACGGAGACGATAACCCCGATTCCCACCAAAACCTAACTGTTGCATTTTGGCCCGTTTACTATGTTCCTTGAAAATTGCATGAAATTTATTCCGTGATATTTGCATTGATTAAGTCGATCAATTAACAAGCAAAAGCATGCGAAAACAATTACTCTCCTTTGCGAAAGTAATAACGTTTTTGTAAAATATCAAGCTCAAGGGGGTTTCAACCCCAAAACCCCCTTGCGTACGCCCTTGCGCTGGCGCGACCGCTACATGCAAGCAAGGACGGCCGACGCAAGGAGAAAGGGAAAGAATAAGAAGGCGACACTTTAAAGTGACTTTCATGCATATGAAGTAAGAACTCTTTTTTGCCGAATCTTCTGGCGCATTGACGTCGCCAACAACTTCCAAATCAGCGCCATCGAGGTTTCCGGGTTCAAGCCCACACTGAGGCGATGCCAACACAATCAGCCGCACACGCTTCACGGCCTACACAAGAGATGATCACAGAGCCGGGGTGGACTCCGGCCGGAGTTTGGATTTTCTGCCGGAGTCAATATTTCAAGTTCAAGCCGGAGCAGGAGCCGGAGTCAACGTTCAGGTCTGTGCAGGAGCCAATCAAACATTTCAAGGGACTTATTAAATTTTCTGTAATGATGCTTGTTGTTTTCAAACTGAATGGAATTATTTGAGACGTGTTTTCTGACCAGCGTCGTCAAATATCACAAATGTGTGACACTCGGTGGGAGTACCGAGCATTTCACCGCTGTTGGTGTTTTCAGTAGTGCTTTCTATACAAAATACAGTATGCAGGTAACAGTGCACTTCGGGAATTCAGGAATCCATGCCGTAATCATCAGAATGTTGGGCTAATGATGTGGGCAAAAGCACAAGACTAAAGACACATGAAAAAAGCAATGTTCAACAAAACAAACTATAAGGAAGTAACAGTGTGCCGAAATGAGCTATGGAGCCTATGGTGATAGGATTTGACATGTTGGAAGTACTGTAATGTACAGTGGTAGTGCAGTAGAAGTATAATGTTTATTTGCATTGTGCAGATTTCAGTCTAGCCACCGCCAGCATAGGCCAATCTCTGCTCACATTTCGGAGCCATCCAGAGCAAAGTTTGATGTTTGCCCTGATACTTGCAGTTTTAAACTTTTAAAAATAACCTATAGTGAAATACGCATGCACATACCTTTCTGATGTCTAGACTTGTTAATCACCTGGTGCAAGGCAAATGTTGAGATTAATAACATTTTGTATCTTAAATGGCTATAAATGTTGACAAATAGGCTATAGACTAAGGGGGCCTACGTGGACGCAACATGGTTAATATCCATAAACTACTAACTGCACTACTCGGTTGGGACAAGCTTAGCAGTGATTGCTAAATATATTCTTCTAACTACACTATTAACTCCATCTTGGAGTCTTCTAACTACACTATTAACTCCATCTTGAAGTCCCTTTGCGAAACTTTAAGCCCCCTATTCAAGACTTTCTGGCGACGGTTCTGATTTTTAACACCGTATCTTTTCACGCGACAGTTTAGTTGCATTCGATTCTTACCAGTCTGAAAAAGTAAGAAACACGCGAATAGTGAACAAGTAAAAGCTCTAGGAGGTTTTCTATATAGGCTTTAGAGGAATCAGCCGATTGGGCTCTGCTTTCTTCTTTTTGCGATGTTTCAAACTTGCGCATATCGGCATTCAAGTAACTTCACTCCACAGGTGTAATAAGCAAGGAATCAATCACAGATTTTTATCCCTTGCTTATTTCACCTGGGGAGTGAAGTTACGCGAATCGTGAACCTAACAGTTACAACCATTTGGGTGCGTTTTACGTGAGGTGTTTTGCTC
>Ga0210059_1000473_pt1 | contig 51077 bp, 26 predicted proteins | sample Ectturendosymbi2_FD_188042 | JGI IMG/M metagenome (GOLD analysis project Ga0210059, IMG submission 188042) | Ecteinascidia turbinata endosymbiont from Florida, USA - Sample 2 (SPAdes) (version 2) | ecosystem: Host-associated > Tunicates > Ascidians > Unclassified | place: Key West, Florida...
TGTTTATACATTTTTTTATTTTTAGGGTCTGAGGGGGTGGCCATGGCACAGTGGCCTCCCCCCTCCGTACGCTAGTGCATGGAACTATGTAGTTCGTGTGGCGGCTCGTGACTGTGATTCGTGGGGGTGCTGAAACTCCTGCCAAAGAAGATTTTATAATGACTGAAAAGCATCAGGTTTTCCATGGCGGCGCGAATATAACATTTCGCTTCTAATGATCCAGTTGTGACTTCCGTATAATCAGTGGCGTAACTGACGGGGGCAAGGGGGCGAACCGCGCCCCTGGCAAGCCAGATGTGAAAACTGGGCCCCCTTTAACTGATATTTTGATATTTAGTACTCATTTGTTTTTCAGTAGGTTGTGTTTTTGCGTTTTTTCGGCCTGTTTTTAGTTGGTATAGACATCCACGTCATCCAGATTCACTATCATTTCTTAGCTTTTTTTCTGAGTGTTGGCTAGTGGCTCCCCTACTGTGGCCAGTGGGTCCCATTCAGCTAAGTTTGCTCCGTTTGTCTCAAACCTCTAGTTTGTTACGCCATTTGCATGCAATGCTATGTTGCAGTGACATGCTATGGGGTGAAATACTGCTGTGGCAATGGTATCTTTAAAGTTATAAGCAGTTAAGTACACATTAACCCGACGCAAGTAACACCATTCATCTGGTTGTTTGCTGATCCACTGAATTCTGCCCTTGTCTCACACGCATAACTTTCCGTTTACAGTCATTCAATAAAAAAGAACATTTGTTTTGCACAAAGGTGGTGGTCTTAAAAACCTCACAATTTACCAACTGACATTGTTCCAGTCGCATTGACTCTATATATCGAGAACAGAAACACCCATACGTGATCATATCACGCATCCGCTCTAGAGAAAGCAGTGCCTTATCACTAGGACAAGCAATTGTTATTCGTGGATATACTTAACACATTTATTTGACGTCACTCACTAACAGAACAATGCTGTGATCGATTACCATTCGCGTGAATTAATTTTCAGTGTTTAATGCAAGCAGCCACAATTTAGGATTTTCTGAAAGAAGTGTTACTACATGCTTTGCAATTAAATCGTAAGACAGCATTCAAGTCAGAATGAGTTTTGATGTTTTAAGGGTATTTTTCAGAAGCCTACTTGACATTTGAGCGTGACTTATAAAACCTGGTTCAATTCGGACGCAATTCAAAACTATAGGCCTACTGCAAAATAATATTCTACAAGCTACGGTGTTCCTAATTTGAGGCTACGAAAACATCAAGTCAAATACGCGCGCAAGGCGTATTCTGGAATGCAGCCTGAGCCTATTCACCTTCCGCTAATCAACCCAAAAACCCAAAATTACCTTGCATTGCAAATCCGAATAACTCCACGTGCAACATCACCTTAGGGAGAATTTTCAACCTCTTGTAGTATTAAAGCCAGTACACATATTAAAAATCACCGCCTACCAATGAGGAACAAAGGGACTACAGCTTACTGATAACAAAAAAGCTTGCGCAAACAGGCACGACGCCATGTTTATTTCATTCGTATTTTTTCACTTCACTTTTCCGCTATCTAGTATAAAAATACAGACCAACTTCAATCACTGCAAGGAAGCGTCATTACAGCTTTAAAACAGTGTGTCATATCACGGTGCATTGCAAAGTTTCAGAGCCTACAATTTAAAGTACGCTGCCTCACACCAGCACTAGGATGAATGCACTGAGTCTGCTAGCTGACAGCCCACTGCACTTGCTAGCCCGGCGCTGCGGCAACCACAGCTCCAGCTCGCAGTTCCAGGTTGGCTGTGCTTGATTGACAGGCCACAATCCCTCCAATACTTGCTATAGCGACACCGGCGCTGCAAGCGCTCACGCCTCACATCTCCAGACTTTCGTCATTTGCAGTGCTTCCAGTGCAAAATCAAATAGATGTCTAATATTTAGCTTTGTGATGAAGTTTTCGGAAGGGGGGACACATTGTCATCTCTTCTTGTTAATGTAAATTTAAATATCCAAGTAAAACAATAAACTGACTACAAACGAAATTTACCGTGAAAATAGGGGTGCTGCAATTCCGCAGACGAGCCGCCACTGTTCGTGAGTTCCAAAAATGCCTGTGATTTATCCGATTCACTTTCTTGGAGTTCAATTGCAGTTTGTTCATCAGCCTCTGACCGCAAGCGTTTCAGAGCCCTTCAGGGGCGTAACGAGGTTATAAGGCGCCGGAGCGAGTTTGGCGGCCCCATGTGCGAACTTAAGATCGTTTGGAAGTAAATGTCCTGTATTAAAGAAAGTACTTGCGACATTGTTGGGACTTTTCGGCACCCCGCAATGATTCGTTGCCCGGTACATTGTTCCCCCCTTGCCACCTCGTTACGCCCCCGGAGCCATTGTCTAAGAAGCAACAGGTATTGATAAATTGAGATTTGTATTGTGCAAAAATATGAAATGAAACGAATGTCTCATGCACGTCGCAACGTTTAGCTAAAGCGGCAACAGAGCTGACAGATTCATGTACTTCAGTTTTATTTGCAGGTAGTTTGCGTCGTTATGCAAAAAGGTGCATTGGGATCCACTGCAGTTTTTATACTTCTGAGCACATCCAAACGCATGCTTTGCATGATTATACCCTAACAGTTGAAACAGACCTTACGCTACTCAAAAAAGTCAATTTTCCTCAACAACCGTACTCTTAGCATTAAATCGTGGGCTTTTTTATAGCCAGTGGTTTGCATTGCATTCTTCTCCAACCAGCGATGGATCCAGACCACGCGTTTGGGAGGGGGGCATTAAAATAAGGGGGCGCCAAAAAGTCTTCACTTGTTTAAATATCCCAGCTTCTCTGCGACAATCATTGGGTGTCACACAAAAGTTATTACATTTTCTAGGCTCAGAAAATGGCTATTTTGTTGGTCGAACCACGCGATCTTTCAGGGAATCACCACAGTTTAAAATCGCCTTTCATCATTAATTCAGTAAGTTTGAAACAGACGTCTTACGTGATGTAATTGTTTCGGAGTATGGTATATTCCACCAAATCAACAAATTTTCGTAAATATAACATTTTGTCATCAATCACAAAATTTCTTCGCAGGCCGTAGTTTATGGACACTTGATCTAGCCAATATGCTACGCGTTTTGCAGTTGGTTGCAGATTTCGCTAACCATGCCAAATTTGTCTTTTCGTGGCCAGCGTGAGCTGTCTACGGTTTGTACTTGCAACAAAAGGATCAAGACAAAAGCATATGGCCATCAGTCACTGTTGCCAGGTGCGTAACCAGGAGGGGCGATAGGCGCCGTACTCCTCTCAAATTTTGAACTGCAAATATTGAACCGCTGAGCAAAAATTGTCATGACAGGGTAGAGCAGCGGTTCGCAACCGGGGGTTCCTGGACCTCTGGGCCGGGTGTCCGAAACAAGATTTTCGGGGGTCCGAAACGTGATTTTCGAGGGTGAGACTTTGCATGTTCTTGGATGTACTTTTTTTAAAGAACCGAGATTTATGTATAAACCTGCAAGTGCTATTACTCAAAAGAAAATCATCCAGCCTAATTGTTCCAGCTAGCGTTACCAATTTAACAATTGTTGAATGCGTGCATTGCTATTTCTGCTTCACGCTGCGGTTACCACGCAGAAGATGGCCGGTGATGCGGTTCTAAAGGCATCGTGACGTTTTAAATGTATATGGCACAAATATGGCGAGATTATTGTTTGATGCAACAGAACTTCAAAGGTCCTGACGTTCAACCAAGCAAAGTTACCAGAAATTGTGTACAAAAGCCCTGTCTATTCTAGTGCCCTTCGCAACAATATATTTGTGTGAATCTTGATTTTCCTCTCAGCTTAATTTGTAAAGCAAGTATCAGAACCATTTCAATACCTCGACAGAGATGAGCGGACTCTCATAATCTACGATCCAGATCCAGTCCTGAACGTTCACAACTAAATCCAAGTCCAACCGTATTCCCAAATGTTTTATAATTTAAAATCCAAGTCCAAATGAAATCCAAAAAATAAAAAAATTACAGCTTTCTAAAAACAGAGAATATGCAAATCTTTTCCATTATCTCAATCCAAATCTGGTCCTGATCCTAAATTTATAAAGCGATTTACAGTCCTGATCCAATCATATCCGAAGGAGTTCATTATAGCCCGGATGCAGTCCATGGCCGTAGGCAGGGTTAAAATTTTACCGAGACGGATACGTTAAAGTACGTCCAGGGTTAGGTATGTTGTTAAATGTAGTTTATGTATTATAGACAAAGCGTCCTGCCTTATTTAAACTAGGTTGGACAAATTTAAATACAAACCTGAACCATGTCATGCTTGCAATTTACAATTGTAAAAACGTGTAAAATACTGAACAGACCATAGTGCGAAACACGCAAAGTACAAAAATATTACAACACAATTCTCATATGCCCGGATGCATTAAACCGCTTCATGTTGTCTCGATTCACATAAAGACCTCGATGTATATGTATTAAACCCAGGCCATTGAGTGGGTTTAGCGAGGTTGAGTTCCTGAGCCAAGTTGAGAAGCGTCTCAAAGCAGAGAAAGAGCATTCACAGCAGCATGAGCTAGTTGGTATGGTTAATGAGAGTTTTTAACATGTAGTTTATGTTTGGAAAGAATTCGCGGTTTGCTGCCATCGGCTGCGTCAATGTGTTCAAGTTCATCTCGTGATCTTCAATCTTCTACTTCCATTTTCCAACTTCCTGCATCAGGGAACCCTTGCATGGAATATTGAAAGTATTTTCAATTGACCAGAGCACAGATTTGACCAGTTTATGATTGTTGTCGTCCAGGGCATCAAGTAAGAAACTTAAGGATAGGGATTGCTTCATTTGGGAAACGTCGCTCTTTTTCAGGCCTGTAGTCACGGGGACATTCGGGGGCAGTGCCCCCCAATTTTTTTGCCCCCCCCCAATATGTGTTGCGCTCAGAAAAAATTTTTTTAAACATACAATAAAAATATTTCTTCCCTAAAATGTATTTCCCCCCCAAACCTTAAAAGTTGGCTACGGGCCGCTCTATTTCGCTAGAGATGTGATCGACAAACGGGGTAAAACACATTCCTTCGGATGTATACCTCTGCCGTATCAGCTACAGCATTTGTGCGATGCGTCTGGCGACTGGAGGAGGTTGAGAGTGGTTTCTCTGGGGTGCCCTTGACTGTTTCCTCAATGGCCACAGCGCGCTTGTATAAATCAGAATATAGAGTTTCAGTTCTTGGTTGATGGCAATATTTGTGCGATCAGCTTCAACCTGTGCCTGAACGAGATTACAGCTAGATTTTTGTAATCCCAAGGATATTGGTTTCACAAAACCGATGATGTGTTGTGTGATCACTGCCACGTAGACAAACGAAAAGTTTTCCCATGTACTGTATTAAAAAAAACTGCAACTTTCATGCGAGTATCTCCAGTTGACTTTTCCATTGTTGACAAGAGAGTCTCATGGATAATCTTCAAACCTTGTCTTTAGTCAACAACACAGAGTGAGCTGAACCTCGATGCCCAGCGGTTATCAGAAAACCCAGGGTAGGCAATGAAATAAAATTATATTGGATCGGATTTGAAACACATCCGTTCATCTCTGGTGCCGGCAACACAGGTTGGGTAGATGCTGTGCTGCTGGTCTTTCCTAAAATAGCTATACAATAAAATATGATTTGATTTATCAACACAAAAATGTATTGTGGCAGCATTACAGAACGTTTACCGAGGCAAGTGCTTCGTTCGCCTCAATGTGGCTACGGCCAAGTAGTCCTACCCAAGTCCAGTCCAATGGTCATCTCTAACCCTCGAATGATTTGCGCGTGGCTCTGCCGACTAATTTTGTGCCAAGGTATGAGCGGATAATTTCAGAAAAGCAGCAAAAAAGTCACTATAAGTTTGTGTCTAACGAGCAGTAAGGTATGAAACTTAAACAGTGCGACTGAATGTTTTCTGTTGTCAGCAGTCCTATGTATCACGAGTGGTAATTTTTAAAAATGGAGATACTGCAAAATCTGACTATTTTTGTTATTTCTACGCTTTTTTGAAAACGAGGGGGTGCGGGCGCCGGTTTATTTTTAGAAAAGGGGTGCCAGCTTCGAAAAAGGTTGGGAACCTATGGCGTAGAGCCAATTAATCATTCCACCAAGCTGTACATAGTTGGTATTTTGCCGAAGTTTCTGCGTTAGAGCTGACTGCTGAGTACCATGGTTTGTTGAAGCGCGTTGTGCTGCCACGTAGTGATTCAAAGTTACGCTGCGCTGTCCCGTTGACGGAGTGAGGTGTTGCAGCATTGCATTGTTGTGTCATAATTCCTTGAGCGACTGGAGCACGTTCCTGCGTTTGTTTCGCTAAGACATCTCGGTCATTTGTCCCATAATAGTATAAAAACTCGTCGTAAAAGTATTCACTAGCCTACTTTTAGGACATTATGGCCGAATGCTGACTAAACTTTTGTCGGTCATTTTAAAAAAATTCGGTCTATGACCGAAAAACACAGGCACGCTCAATGCATTTTTGTCAGAAACCGGCAAGTTGTTTGCTAACGTACAGGGACGTAACGACGGAGGGCAGGGGGAGGAATTCTCGGGCGCCGAATCACTGCGTCGGGGTGCCGGATGACTGAGGAGGGCGCCGCAAAGTACTGACAATGTCATAAGTACTTTCTTCAATACAGTACATTTGCTTCCGAATAACCTCAATTTCGAACATGGGGCGCCAAAATAGCTTCTTGCCGTGGGCTCCATCCAACCTCGTTACGCCCCTGTTAGCGTATAAATGTTACTTCGAGCTTCTTGTTTTCACACGCTGTAATATGGTTCAAGCAGGGTAATTAGTTCCGACAAGGAACTCATCTACTTTGGTGTTGCAAAACTAAGATGCAGACGTAGCCTCTGCGGAGTGGACTCACGGACTGCACTGATAGCAGACCTGAAACTGGTTTTTCGCTTAGCAGGCTTCTAAAATCTTGCGTCAGTTCTAACTTTTCTATACTTATTGCTTTCCTGTCTTCAGTACTACTTTTCCTTTCATAGCTGCTACCAAGCATTAAAAGGATATAACTTGTAACAAAAACAGACCAATTTTGCACAGCCCAACGGTTCAGAACCGTTCTAGCGAAAGAAATCGTGTTTGTGATTGCTGGGCAGTTCTCACGCAGAAAAGAAATAAGGGAACAGGAGTATTATTTCGAAACAATAGCAATGTTGATTCTAATTGGTAAGAGGCTGGGTCAAAGTCCGTTACGTAAATACTGAAGTTCAACGAAGTGTAAAGCATTGTTTAGTTGAGACTGAGTATTTTTTCTTTTGTTTCTCCTTCGATAGGGACCAAAAAGGGGCGCATTTTTTTCAGAGGGGCACCACAGCCGTTTTGGAGGCGCAGTTGCCCCAAACTGCCCCCTCTGGATCGGCCACTGTCTCCAACACATGTTGACCTTAGCATTGAAGGTTCTGCTTTTTACAAAGAGACAGTTTGGCACCGTACAACTACTAAGCTTTTCAGATTGCTTATTTGATTCTGCTAGAATCTGACCAAAAACCCTTTTGATATCGTTGCAGCTTCTTTCATGAACTTCAGAAGCTCTCGAAATTTTCTGAAGTGTGTTCGACGGGCTTAAGGCTGGTTAGATCGAGATCAACACATTCACCAAAAATCATTTGCCACTTTTTGGTCTGCAATTTGCTCTTTGCGAAAAGCATTCATTCTTATTTTGACACTGGGAAAATTACAGAATGTTTTTGACAATACCTCTCTTTGAAAAATTACAGTTTTGAGCTTTTTGGTTATCTGTCTTTGTTATCAAATCGCGTAGACTCCCTGGGAACTAACTTCATGAACTCGTGTTAAGACATGGGTAAATGAAACAAGCATTGAATATAAGTCACCAACTCTATCAATTTCAGATATCGTTATTCAAGTAGAAGAGCCACGCAAAATATGTCGGCGAGCCGCAGTTTGTCCACCGTTGCCCTGACCTAAAACATCACAGCTCAGCTGGCTAACTGTCGAAAGTACCTGGCAACTGTTGTGACTTCTGAGTGTAAGTGGATAGGCAATGTGAGGTACAGCGGCGTACCTAAAGTATGGCAGGCATGGCACGTGCCATGGGCGCCAATTTAACGGGGACGCAAAATTGCTTGGCAAAAAGTGAAATCTTTATTTACAGTTTCTTGAACTTCTATTTTGCGCACCATACATTCATAGACTGCAAAGCTGCATCAACACGCAACAGCGCCCTTACCTAATGCGTTAAGTCGGGCGTGTTGCGCCAGCACCACCAAGCATTATGACAAAACTGTGGTATTGTGACATAACACGACGGTCACACACTGTGACAGAACAAGAACGCTCGCATGTCATAGCTACAAGACATCGTCCTTCTCACGCTATAAGAAAGGATAAGTCACTCCGTACCAGGTCCTGTGGGGGAATCGAGGGGGGCTTCGCCTACGGGGGGCTTCACCCCCTCTAGAAAAATTTTTGCCCCCATGGAAAAATGTGAGGAGATGGTTTTAAACTATTGGATATAGTTCAAAAAGTTCGGGCCCCTCTTAGAAAACTCTTCGCCTCCCCTGGTGACCCAAGCTAGTTACGGACCTGCTCCGTACTGCTGCATTTCAGGCAAGAAGATATTAGTCAGAATCTGGCTGAGACGAGTTTAAGTCCGGGTCTGTCAGAATCTGACTGTTACGCAAATAACTGCTGTTGATGTCCTACAAGTTTACAAATTACTTAAACTGCTGCGGCCCACTCCGACTTGACGAAAATTCTTCGATGGCCACTATTGTCCGATAATAAATGGGTTGAATACAATGCCCCAGTCCAGAGATTAAGGTAGAGAACATTAGTTCGCGATCGAAAAATTAGCAGTTAGTATCGTTACCGTGCCAGCTGAGCGAAAAATGTTAAATCATGAATATATTTGTTGGTTTTGTTTAGCGTTAGCTTTTTCTGTTCAAATTTGGCTTTCTGTTCTGTGTCCAACGCCTTGTGTGAAACATATGGGTAGCCAGGGGACAAAGGAGCCATGCCCCCCAATGTCTAGCATATCTTAACGTTTTGTGCTTCAAGACGCGGTGTCCCAAACCAAGTGCTGTTGTTCGTTTAAATTCACAATATTTGGACCCCCAAAAATTTCGGCTGGCTCTGCTACTGTTGTGAAAAGATCCTGACTGCGAATAACTAAATTCTACGTGTGACAATTCAGGAGCTGTGTACAGTTCAGGTGTAAATGGCAAGCAATTATACGAGAAGATTCTAGATTGCAAAATGCTGGTTTCAAGTTGTGTAACAAAATTATCGCGTCCTGAAATCCTGACATTCTTCGAACTGCTTTGCAAATAATGCTCACGATGGCAGTTATATGTATTGCAAGCTGCGAACGCTCTTTCAGTAAATTAAGGTTTTTTTTAAGGAAAATGTGTGGAACCCGGTTTGGATCTGTAGGGACCCGATTTCTCTGATTCTAGGGACTCGATTTTTTCTGATTTTAGGGGCCCAATGATAATTTTCTCTGATTCTAGGCACCCGATTTGAATTCTTAAAAAAACGCCTTAAAAAAACCCTGGTAAATTGAAACTGGTCTTTCGTACCTAGGGTTACCAGATGTGTTTTGTAAAAATACCGGCCTTTTTGTCAACAGTGACAAAATCTTATCATCGAAAAATAATAGAAATGAGGCGAAGGACGAGTTGTTGTAATTATTAGTGAACAGTGCGCAATCAAACACAGCCTATCCATACCTTTGCCGATAGCAACAATGATTGAGGTAAAAGTTTTATCAGAGAGATTAATTTTTGTACACTAATCACATTCACGATTAAAACTGCTTTCTACGAAAAGAAATTTAAGAAAACACTGAATCAACAAAAAATGGTAAGACTTATTAAGAACACAATTTCTCAATCTCTGTTTTTAACTCAGTGGAGTATAAGGTTAACTATAGTTAACTTCTATAGTCGCTACAATGCCGCTCTCTTTCTGTCAATTTCTTTGATTTCCCTGCATTATTCCGCAATAGCCTGTAGTACTTCAGACAACAACTCCACCTGCGCTGGTTTCACGGTTAATTGCCAAAAAATGCTCATACAGATCACCTTCAAGACGAAGGATTATGGTAAATATGGCTTAACGACGGAACAGAGAAAACAAAGAGTCTATGAGTATTGTTAAGTCACAAGTAATAAAAATTTACCCCCGTTTTGGATTTAAATGAACTTCGCTGAAGGAACTGTCCTGACAAGTTTCACTACTGGAGTCATAATAATTTTAGAAGTTCTGCGTTAGTTCTTTTTGGAGTTACTCCAATGCATTTGTTTTCAAAATACCGGCTTCAGGCACAGATTTTGAAAATACCGGCTTCTTACCAGCCTCTGCTAAATTAGCAGTAAAATACCGGCCAGGCCGGTGAAATAACGGCCATCTGGCAACCCTAATCGTACCTCCGGGCCTCAATGACTAACAATACGTCAGAGCAGGTTGCGTGATCTAGCTTTTATGAGAATCGAACGGGACGAAACAGCGAAAGCTTACTTTGATGAAATCGTATACGACTTTGCTTCGATGAGACACGGAAAGTGTTGTTTTAAGTACCGGTTTTGTCTGATTTACTCGGAAAAAGCCGGATATGTTTATGTTTCGATCAGAGGCGGATTCAGGGGTTGATTAAGGCGATCGACCCCCTAAAACCTACGAAAACAACTTAATTCACCATGATTTCTTGCAATTTTGAAAACAGGATTGACGATATAAGCAGGGTTAAGGAGTCGGAGTCAAAATATCCGACTCCGACTTTCCAAAATTTCCGACTTCGACCTTTCCATATTTCCGACTCTTTAACACAAAGGGAATGGAATTTGGCGGGTAAAATCAATGGAAATCGTGGTGCACAACAAGAAATATCTGTTTCAACAAAAGTTTCATAAGGAATTGTACCATTTCAACAGGAATTCCCAATTTAAGAGTGCGATGTAAAAATGATCCAGTTGGGCACCCGGAGTCGGACTCAGACAAAAAAATCCGACTCCGACTCCCAGTGTTGTGAGGAATCCGACTCCGCATCCACTCAAAAAACACCGACTCCTTACGTATAAGGCCATTTTGTCGTCCATTGTTTCTCCACAGCAGTGTTGTTAAGCATGGGCGTCAGAAAGGGGGGAAAGGCCCCCCTGGATTATGAAATTTGACTTTTTTCTATTGCATCTTTTGCAAAAAACGTCGTTTTCTTAGATTCGAGAACGAAAAATGAAATTTCACCACTTTTGGCCCCCCTGGAAAAATCTTTATGGCTGCCTTTGGAAAAATCCGCTAATGCCCCCCACCAGGAACAAATCCTTCCGAAGCCCATGTTGTTAAGTATACTTCATCTCTCTTACAGTAGCGAAGCCGTTAAAAGGCTCGACTACCAAATATTACTGAAATCAAACCCCTAATCTTACTGGCGGTATCCGCCCCTGGTTTCGATGGAATTATGTTTTTCGAACACGAGTGATAGATGACTTGCATTAAATGATTTATTGTGCAATTCAAATTAAATTTTCCTTATTGCAAGATATACAATTTTGTCAGTCAACACTATGTAGACCTATAAACTATGATAACGTCATCATTTGAATGGTTTGACGTTCTTTATAATAAAAATACATGAGTACAAAAGTATGTTGTGGTCCTTACTGGATAATTTGTATTTTGTTTGCTGAAAAGTTTAAAGCAAAAATAAACAGAAATATTTTCCATTTCAAAACATTTATTTTCTACATGGTTCATCTTTCGTAAAAGTTATGCCTGCATCTAATATTTAATCACTAGAAAGGGCGCATATTCAATCTGTGCCCTGGGCTCCACTTTGCATAGATACGCCACTGGTGACGTAATAATGTTCACTGACAAGGTCGCATAGGTCAGTGTTTATTAAGGCGTTTTTGGGTGTCAAAATGGCACCCTAAAATTTTGCAATAACACCCTAAATTCTGAAAGCCTAGAAATGGCTTTGCCTTGTATTGAAGTAAAACGATTTGAGATAAGCATGTCTTCCTGCACGTGGCTATTGCAACAGCCGGCTGCAATCATGGGTGTCGGAAAAGGGGGGCACGGGGGGCCAAGGCCCCTCCTGAATTTTGAAATGATTAGCAAAGAAGGTTATTTTTCAATTTCGAGGGGTAGAAAACACATTTCACCACTTTTGGCACCCCCTGGAAAACATTTTGAGAAAATCCCCTACTAGCCCCCCCTGGAAAAAATCCTTCCGACGCCCATGGCTGCAATGTTATAGGCCGACACAATTTTCTGGCGCAGAAGTTGGAAGCGAAAATTGTAAGTTTGGTATCTGAGCATTGTCATACACACCGCTTCGCTTCGGCCTCTTACTATACTGCCACAGATTTGTGCAGTGTGGTGTACGAAACTGCGAAAGCACTTTTAATGCAATTATGAAAGTGTTTCACCGTTGCGATCGGCTTACTTGGCGATGCATCAGACCACAATGAAGACAAAAGGTCGGCAGTTGCAGCGCGCATGGAAAACAAGATGTTTGTCCAGTGAGGCAACAGTGAGAGCTAGGGTTGAGATTTTGGCTATTTGGGCCGCACTGAAGCAGTTGTCAAAAAATGATGCAACGTGCGCTGTTTCACTGCGACTTAAACAAACAATTTCAACACGGTGCTTTCCTTTTGTCAACATTGGCACCTCACCTGACAGAACTGAGCAAAGTTTTTCAGGCGGTATGTTTTGCCTTAGCACAGGTAAAACTTCGTAGAACTGTGCATCAGCAAGTTCTCTGATACCGCTGCTAAATCCGAGCTAATTGCGAAAAGTTTGATGGTAAATTAGGGGAACTTGGAACGCTGAAAAAAGCTAATTGCGAAAAGTTTGATAATGAATTAGGGGAGCTATTGGAACGCTGGATGGTTTGACTGACTCATGTGTGTCACGTGGCATCGCGTTTTGGAAGGGTGCTGAAATATTTTCGAGAAATCCTAGGAGCATGCCAAAGACGGATACACACATGTTTTGTCGACCTCGGGAAAGTATATGGTCGGGTTCCTCGTGAAAAGCTTTGGGGATGTTGTAGGAGTACGGTGTTGACGGCCGCCTCTTGCTGGCCGTCAAGTATCTATATTCCTATTCAGAAGATTGTGTCCCTGTCGACGGAGTTCACTCATAACCGTTCAGCGTTGGTGTTAGACTCCGACAATAGTGTGTGCTGTCACCACTTCTCTTCATAGTTTATATCAGGGTTCTCCACACTACGGCCCGCGGGCCAAATCCGACGTGCGAAGCCATTTCACCGGGCCGCAAAACGCATTTTGCCAATAATGAAAAAATATATTTACGAAAAATGTGTTGACTTGGTAGAATGTAACATATCCTGAAAAAATCACATGACGCAAGGTGTCTGGCCCTCGAACTGTTGTGCAATAGCTTATGTGGTCTCTCCCAAAAAATTTGGAGAGCCCTGGTCTATATGAATGATAGACAGTCACAGACACTTCCACAAGGGTGTTACTGCTGGGAACTTCAGGATGAACCTTTTGCTTTTTCCGGACGAATTGGTACTGCATGCGTTGATCTTTTCAACAGGGTCTTCAGCTTGCATTTGATCGGTTTTCTGCTGCGTGCGACCAAAAACGAACGAAAATCAGCTCCAAAAAGATTGAGGTATTATGTCTCCCCAAGGCAGTGTTCTGCAAGTGAGCGGAAATACACTGCAGAAGGTGGAGACGTTCAAGTACCTTGGGGTGGTGTTCATGAGAGACGAAAGTCGGAACAAAGGGGTTGATACACGGATTGGTAACACGCTTTACTGCTCCGTGGAGACGAAACGGGAGCTTTCAAAGAAGGCAAAGCTTTCAGTTTTTAAATCGGATTTTGTTCCGATCCTCACCTGTGGTCATGACTCTTAGGTGACGACTGAAAAAATGTTGTCAAAATAACAAACGGCAGAGATGGGATGTTTATGAAGAGTTCTCGGTGTGACAGTTCGTGACAAACAGAACAGGCCTGAAATCCGTATAGCTGAAGCGTGTGCGACCAGGATGTGTTGGCACACCTTCAGTGTGGGATTGATCCTCGAACCTCGGAAGGATGGATTGTGACGTCATCGATGTTAACTCCGCGCCAGACGAATCGGCCAAAGACAGCTCTTACTTCCATGTGCATGGAAGTCACTTATAACTGTCGCTTGCTTGGTCTTTCCCTTCTTGGTTTGGCCGACTTTGCTCACATGTAGCAGTCACGCTGGCGTGACTGCTACACCAGTTTCCCCAAGTTCCGCTTGAATCTTTTTAGCTGAACACGTAGGAGACTTCACGACATATCTTTTTATCAAAATATTGTCTCGTCGGGTGGTTTTCCGTGGACGACCGCTCCTCTTACAATCTGAATAAGATCCACAATTCTTGAACTTGACCACTGCCTGGTGCACTGCTGTTTTACTGACTGCAAGGCGTTCACTTATTGCGCGTTCAGTGTATCCTTCCTGGCGTAGAATCACGATCTGAGCTCGCTGTGCCTCAGAGAGAGACCGTTTCTTACCCATTCTGAGGCAAGAAAATACTGACGAAAAAACAAAAAAAACAACCTCATTGCTGAATGGTTGACTGTTTATGACTTCAAACAGTCTCTTGCGTCACACTCTCGCTCACCAGAAAGGATGATGCAAGCGTGAATGATTTCTGATGCAATACTGCGGAACAAGTAGCTTCGCACACAAAAATCGACTTTGGTCTTAAACGTTTGACCACGACTGTATTACAAAAACTCAAGAAATGTTTTTTCTGCCGTATTGACAAGTGTCATGCGGCAATGCAGCAAAACGCAACCGCTTGCCGCCTTTGCACATATAAGGCAAAGGAACATTCTGCCGGCAACAGCAACACAAAAGGCGTTCCAGTGCCTCGAAACCAGCGCAGTGATTTAATATTCGTGCGACGTATGGTGTCCCACTATTATTACATCTTACAGAAATCCATTGTTTGTGAACCGCGCGTCTCCATGCAGTTGCTCAATGCGCACAAATGGTGGAAAACTTTACTCAATGATCACAGGCATTGAGATGACCCACGCTTTCATCCATTCACCAATTTTGACACTTCGCAAAATGGAGCGTATTTGTGGCGACCAAGTCCACAGTTTACTCCAGGGGTCACCAACATGGTGTCCGCGGGTACCAGGTCGCCCGCAAGGACCAAGTGGTTCGCCCGCGGGCTTTTTCTAAAAATAGCATTGACATGACAATACCTTCATATTGACAAATGTCATTAGTTATTAATAGTAAAATAATTAAAACCAAATTGAGCAAAATTTTCATTTCAGAAGTGTGTATCAAAGTAGTAGCTCTTCATATTAATTGGTATCCAAGAAGCAAGAAGTAGCTCTCAGTTTCAAAAAAGCTGGTTACCCCTGTTACACCATAAGCTGTCTGAGTACAGCTTTACGGTAGAATACGTACAGCGTCCAGTGCAAGTAAGCAATCTTCTCCAAGACGACGAAGTCGAATCAATCAGCACATTCTTAGCAGGAAATCCGTTTCACGTAACTCTACGCATCGTCAGTCCTGAAATCTTATTCAAATGGATAAAGCATCGAATGCAATTAGAATCCGATGCAGTATTACTTTTTCCATGTAATGCATTTTCGTCACATTCGTTCGTCGCTATTTTGAACCAAAATAAATGTTAGCTTTGTTTTGCAAACTGGGTCGTAGTGTTAGTGAAAAGTTTGAGACGGCAGGTACATTTTCTGAATTTAAGACCAAAAAATGTCTTAAACACTTTTTAGATTTTGTGCATCGAAAAAAATAAAAAAATATTGTGTTTTTCAAACATTTTGGGAACCAGACCCCATGCTCCTACAAGATACGACGCCATTGTTACAGGTACGACAGAGGCCTTTATCCTATGCAACTGAATGTCTGCACTGTCAGAATTTCTCAATACGACTGCATTCTCCATTAATGTGCACCTATATTCTACCGCACTAAACGTATTCTTGTTACTGCTGCACGCGCGAGCTCTGGTGCATATCTAAATAACTTCCGGTATTGCATTTCGTAAGGTTTGTGTACGAAGGTCGCACGTCATCGGTGATTCATCAAGACGGCTGCACTGCTGAACCGCGTCTCTCAAAGTGACTATAAATTACATGATCAGGGATTTGCAGGTTCATCCTCTGCGTGAATAGTTGCGGACTTCACGCAGCGTTCATTCTTGTTGGCACAACTCGTTTACAGCGTTGGTGCGTTTAACAAAGGAGTTCGTGACGTTTGGATATACACACGCTTCACCACCGCTGCGCAGACAGCAGCTGCGCGCGGTCCAAAGTGCAGGCTGACCATAACGGATGGAAACAGACAAGACCGGCCTATGCTGTTCTACTGATGTTGCGCAAGATGTGTGCTAGTCAGTACGTTACAAATCGTGCAAGCTTTGGCAGCTCCGTTTTCGTTTTTAAACCACTCATGAAGCCCGCTTCTTTGGGGTGGAGAGCTTCTTGCAACCAGCTCAGAGCAACTTTGTTGAACCTTTAGTAGGAACAGGTGTTTTTGTTTAACAGGATTTTAGGGGGTGGCGCCTAGCGCGGTGGTTCACAAACTTTTCGCCGAAGGGAGCCAAATCCAGAAATACGATTTTGTTAGAGAGCCGCACTAAAAAAATTATAACAAGAGTCAATTGACACGTTTTGTTTTATTGCAGAACGAAGTCTGTTACACAAAATATTAGCCTAGAGGTTTTATTGAAAGACTGCTGAGAGCCGCACAAAGGGTGCTCAGAATAGTGGTTGAGAAACACTGGTCTAACGTAATTAGCTCCATCTTCGAGAATAATCACAGCAGAAACTCCCGTGATGACAGCCTGAAACGAACGCGCGTAAACAGGGAAGATGCTTTCCGGGGCACATACAGTAAACAAGCAGATCGATAAGAGTCAATTGACACGTTTTGTTTGTTTTATTGCAGAACGAAGTCTGTCACACAAAATATTAGCCTAGAGGTTTTATTGAAAGACTGCTGAGAGCCGCATAAAGGGTGCTGAGAACAGTGGTTGAGAAACACTGGTCTAACGTAATTAGCTCCATCTTCGAGAATAATCACAGCAGAAACTCCCGTGATGACAGCCTGAAACGAAAGCGCGTAAACAGGGAAGATGCTTTCCGGGGCACATACAGTAAACAAGCAGACCGATAGTAATGCAAAACATGAAGTGGGCTGTGATCGTGGCGAAACGTATCTGCGAACCTGAACAAATCTGTGTATCGCAATCTAGGTTTAACTTAAAGCCATGGTGAAGGAAACCAGGATTACCTGCATAGAGTTTTTGAACTAACGGGTTATGGGGGTTTGCGACTTCGCTGCATGACATAGACTTTGGATTGCTTACAATTTAAAAAATATGCAAATTCTTTCCTAAAATTGCATTTCATAAGGTCACTTGTTACGAACGTTTCTTGCGAAAAGAAAAAGGATTTACTCTCTGTTGAACTGATACTGACAGTGTCGAAGAAGCGACGTCTACAAAAAGTGGAATTAGCCACAATGCAGTTGTCTTGAAGTGGTGTCTTAGTCTTATCGTAGAAAATGAAACTAAAAGCTGAGAAAACAACAGGCCGTAAAATCCTAAAAGTTGCGCTACGTTTAAGTATGAATCAAGTACAAATGTGAAATCTTGTTTTGCTGTGACTGTGTAACAGAGCATACAAGCCCTTTGTTATATGCCCAGCGGTGCAGTCTAATCACAGAAGTGGTGAAATGCTTAGTCAAAGTGTTACTGTATTTAGCTGCAGTCGTGAGAATTGTTTGTTGAGAATTTCGAAAAGAAGTACAAAATCCAATGTTTTAGTTATTTGGTCCCACATGAAAAAGTAAGGTAACACCAGTTCTCCTTAAAAAAGTAAGGGGCCTGATATAGTACCCTACACACAATTGGAGCCGTTCCACCAATTTAATCACAAATGTTCGCAAATCACTCTGGGTTCCATTGGTTTGTGAATCTAATATTATACCAGTGGTTCTTAAACTGGGTTCGATCCGTTTCAGGGGTTCGACGAAGGTCACCTGATTTCAGTAACCCATTTTTACTTTCTGTTGTATTGGCAAAAATGGGGTTCGACAAAAGCTTGGAAAACTACGTTAAGGGTTTGGCGTGTTTGTAAAGTTTGAGAACCACTGTATGAGACCAATGGTAGACAAACGCACTACATTTTTGGGACACTTTTACGGCTTGTGGTCACGCTGGCGTGCCACAGCGAACAAACCGTTCGCACTGAGCTTGCCCCGATTTTTCTCAACCTTTTTTCAAGTTCAGACATGATCGACTGAGCCTACAATGGTTATCGTTTTTATTTCGCGGTCCGTTTTGACGCACCAAGACCATTTTAGAGGTAAGTCTAGGGGCCTCCAGGTACCACATAGCGTTGCACTTGCTGCCTGGGGAAAATCGCTGTCCAGTTGTATGTGCAGTTAAAACACCGTTCCTCAGTACCTCAACATAATGCAAAATTGGATAACTCATTTTCCAAATTTTGAAAAATTTTGCATGTGATATACGTCTTTACACTTAGGGAAGTCTTATTGAACATGCCTATACTCCTGACGCTTTTTATTAGTTGCGCCCTTACTGCCAAGTACATGTTTTTGAACTATTTACGATTAGTCTAGTGCTTAGGCGGTTGCCAGTTCAGTTTGTTCACACTTAGTCTTAGTTTGTGCGCACAGTTCACACTTTAGTCACACTTTAATATGTTCCAATGTCAAGCAGACTAACGAAACTTTCGCATTGCTGTCTCGACAGCAACCGATTTCTACGTTGAGTTAGTTGACCATAGATACTGGGAATGATATTACCGCCTTTTCGCAGCGGTTTATCAATACGTTTTTACATTGTAGATAAAGGGGCATAACGAGTTAACTAAACTCACTGAAGTACTGTAGATATTGTGCATTGTGATGAAGATTTCCCCGTGTTTCTAACAAAAACCTAAACCTGATTCTTCCACAGTCGCGTTCCTCGAACCGATTGCGTTAGAAATACAGTAGATGAAAGCATTGAACTGACTTGCAAGTAAACAATTTATGATTCAGCTTCACAAAGAAACAACTCTGCATGTGTTCAATGCCCAGCGACAAAACCTACACTGCGTTTTTGTGGAGCACACAGCATTTTAACAACCAATACACATGCAGTGAAGAACAAACACGTTTTTACCACTGTTTCTGAAAATTGTTTTTGTAAGATGTTCCAACTGCTTGTGAAACGTTATCTAATATTCGTAGGGGGTGCAATGACCGTTTGGCTTTAATGCAAGCTTTTGAGATACATTGCGAAACAGGCTTACTGTAATGTCAGTTAGGGTGTTAGGCTAAAATGTAGACGTCTGAATTCTAGCAAAGCTCGGTTTAGTTAATCTTTAACTGAAGTGTTGTCAGGACAGAGAGATGCGCTTTGCGTCAAGTTTAATGGTTCACACAAGCACTTTACCGCTTGAGAGAATTGTTCACCAACAACAAATTTTCTGCTGACGCTTGCTTTTGATTGTTTTAAGATTGAACGGTTGCATTACGATGTGATTAACTTTTACTACTTTTTCCGCGGTTTCAGCTACCCGTGTAGCGTCGTGGTATTTGGATGCACCGCTGGGAATTTTTGACTTGGCAAAAGCAAGTATGCCTGATCAGTTTTGCTGCTATTATGATCTGGAGAAAGCAGCTGACTGAGAAAGCATTGTTTCTCTGATCCTCGCAAACAATTAAACGAAACCTTGATCCTAAATTATCTTTCAGGTTGTGCGCAAATAGAGTAATTGTTGCTTGTATCTCAAATATAATTGCATTACTTTCTTACTGTCGAACAAAAGTTAATAAAGAATTGAAAAACATGGCTCCCACGCTGCAGCAAGCAAATGCGCGCAAGTGGTGGATCGCTGTGACGTCCGTGTTAGAAAATCTTATGTTTGCTGCTGTTCTGCTGGGTTGGAGTTCTTTGCTGCTCATGCTTAAAAATGAAGGATTCTATTCAACGGTCTGCCAGGTGGACCGCGAGCAAAACGCTGGTACGCTTTTCAACTTTGCAGTTGCTTTCGATAAATGGTAAGACAAACCGCGTGCTATGCCGGCACCGGTATCTAGGCCAAGTCCAAGGGTGGACAAAATGCAGTCTTCTGCGGAGTTCTGTTCGGCCCGCGGAAGCTTGCAGCAAATCAGAAAAAAATAAATTATATGTTATGCTGTCTATATGTTTTATTATGATAGAAGCACCACCCGATATTAAAAAGTGCGCCCTTTTGGCTTTCATGGCCGCTGAAGCGGTTCTCTGAAAAGTTTTCCCACCATTGGCCAAGTCGATACACCGATGAGAGTTTACGATAGTCAGCAAAAGATGGAGGCCTGTCGTTTGTGATAGTCAGGACTAACCATGTGCACTTCAGACTGCTTTTTTCCAAATGCTGTCAGCGTAGAACGGTAGATAACAGCAAATCCTGGCATATTCTACAAGGTGAATGGTTAAAACTACCGTATGCACGATTAATGCTTCTGCCGCGATACTGATGACGTTCTGTGGCCGAAACTAATTTGTTGAATTTTATATTTTACTTTAAATTTACACTAAGCGGAGTCCAGTTCCTCAGACTGACTGTTGACCAGAGGCGAATTTTCATTTTCGGGGCTCTAGGTTATTTTAAATTGGGGGCCCTTATGGAAGGGATGTCATACAAATTAGCACTACACGTGCTCGTTACATTCATTAAACAAGTTGTTGCAATTTATAAACAAATTACTTTATTCTCAAATCCCTCGATATCAGGAACAAAAACAGTCACAATGACACTAACGAAAAGGCAGCGATGAAGTTATATGACCGGTTTCACCACACTCCCATTACATATTTATTGAGTACCTCAATGGCCTCCTGTAACCTGAAAAATGGATTCAGGCGTTTTGTTCCACACATTAACGTTACAATAACCAATTCTCAACCCAATAAAAATAGAATGCTCATCGTCATTCACTTCAATCCTTCGCGATCATTCTTCTATCTACTATAGAGCAGGGGTGGGCAAATAGCGGCCCGCGGGCCACATGTAGTCCGCCACAGCGTTTTCAGTGGCCGTGGAAGCATTCAGGAAAATCTTCAAATCTGAAATATCCTCCAGTTCGTCACAGTAAGCGTTAGTGTTGAGACCAACTTGAACTGAGACTTGTTTCAAACTGTACGCAACCTTCTCAAAGTTGCTTCCGAGTCAAATTAATTGCCCACTCCTGCTCAGGCATAACCAGGGGGACGAACGTCCCTGCAAAATTTTTCGCTCCCCCTGGAAAATGTTTTGGACATTGTTTAAAAATGTGGGCCACTCTTACAAAACGCTTCGTCCCCTGGTGTCCCAAGCTGGTTACGGGCCTCCTGCTATAGATCAATGGTGGGCAAACTGCGACTCGCGAGCCGCATGCCGCTCGCCGACATATTTTGTGTGGCTCTTGTAGCTGAATAGCAATATTTCAAATTGATAGCGAGTTGTCGCCTCATATTTAATGTTTGTTTCATTTATCAACGTATTTACACGAATTCGCAATGTTACGGTTAGTTGGCAAAGACTACGCGATTTGTTGCAGGTCGTTTTATGTAAAACCTGCGTTATTTATTGAACTGTATTTGACACTACAAACTGATTTTGCGGTTCGCTGTTGTTTTTGGTTTTCTGCCAACGACTCTTCTATTGAACAAATTTGCTCACCCCTGCTACAGAGATATTTTGTTAGTGGCATGGTAAAAAAACGTGCTTTGAACCAAAACAAAAATAGAAATATAAATGCTTACAGAAATGCTGGAAATTGTCCTTACTCCCAAAATTTTGGGGCCACCCGATATCGGGGGCCCTAGGCTTAAGACTTTTTAGCCTAATGGTAAATCCGCGCCTGCTGTTTACAAATCCATTTGAAACGCGTGCTGTGCAGTCTCTGTAGCTGTCTGACTCTGTATTATCCCAATACTTACATTAACCGAAACCCAAGTCTGAAACCGGGTGAAGCAAGCTTGCTTTCAAATCAGTTTCAAAATTGCAAAAACAGAGTAAACGTACGAATGTTAAAATGAAAATTTAAGATGAAGAGCAATGAAATTGTATTCGAAAAAGGGGAGATGAAATTACCCAAGTCATAAACCGCCTCTGCTGGCACAGCATGAGCGACGAAAAACCATTATGTAACATTTAAAGAAGCATACATAATTAGCAGCTTCTTTTTTGCTTTTTGTTAAATATTGGCAATCGATATTGTTTCAGTTCTGTTAGTTGCTGTAAGAAAGTAGGCCTACATGATGCCCGCCCCCAACAAAAATAAAACCCATAAACTTTTTTTAAAACCCTACCAGGTCAAGCAAATTTCAAGATGTTTTCTTGTCCTACACTTCAATCTGTACACGATTATTCACCACAGTTTCAGGTATTTTGGTCGTTTTACATAAAAGTAATGTTTTTTCCAAATTGCATTTCAAAATGGGCTCTGAGGCGTCGGAGCCAAACTTGCATAAGTCGCGCAAAATCGACGATTACTCGAATGCATTGTTGGAGAAAGACTATTGTTACAATTTCTCTAACTGTATACCTTGAAAAACAAGAGGAAAAACTAAAATTTTAATTTTATTCAAAGATTTTTGGGTCCTGTTTTTTTTGGGACACACTGTAGCTTCGCAGTTGGCTACGACTCATCAGTTGATATCCAAGCAGTGTTCCATGCCCTTTTTCATGTGCCAGTCATCACTGTGATCACCGTTATGTCATTACCATTTCGACAAAGTAGGTTTTCTTTTAGTTAAGCATGAAAACATCAAGGCGTGGTTGGTGCAGGGTAGCACTTACGGGACAAACATAGTGGTTTAAGCAGTAAGTCGATTAACACAGATTTATTGCATTATTATCAAAGATGTTAGATGACTATACCAAATATCAATGACTCAACGCGGCAGCACATTGTACTGTCAGGGACACTAAGCACTCGTCAAATCAATTATGACCTAAACTATTTACGTAACTATTTTGTACATATATTAATTCAAGAAGGATAAATTTCAGAAATTCTGAAAGTTTATCGTTAGCACTGAGCGCACTTGCTACCAGAACGGAAAGTATGACATACTTACTTGACTTGGCTTTAGCCGTACTGGAACTCTGAAAAACAGAACATCAATAATACTACCCGATGTCAATGCATCGACACGTCTTTGTTTCTTGCTTGTATCAATCATATCAATTTTCGATAACTTGGTTTCAATGTTCTATCGATGTATTGGTACCAGTCAGGGCCACCAGACTTTGTTTTGGTCTTATATAGCCAAATCGTTGACGAAATTCAGTCAATTCTAGTTTTGACTTCAGTACTACATTCCTAAGGCATATTTGCAATTGGTTGCATATATCACACACGTATAGACTTCAAACATCATCCTCTATCTCTGTACCATCGTCACGAAAAAGCTGTTGTTACCGACTTTGTATTCACGTGGTAGCGCTTATGACTGACAGTTAAGTAAATTATGTCACGTTCAACTAGGGCCTAGTTGAGCCTAGTTACTACTAGGCTATGGTCAACATAGAGAGTAACAGAAGTACTTTCGCAGCTAGGGTATATGATATTCGCTTTGGTTACTCTACGCAGAAAAGATCCCATTACGCCTAACTCTAAAAAACTAAACAGTCATATGCAAACCGTCCACTCGATTCAAGTTTTCGTCTAGTGCATAGGTTCCCAACCTTTTTCGAAGCTGGCACCCCTTTCATAGAACTATAAAAAATAAAGTGACGTTTGCAACCCCTCGTTTTAGAGAAAGCTTGAAACCACAAAAACAGTGCGATTTTGCAGCATATTCATATTTTAAATTACTACTCGCAATACATAAGGCCCACTGGCACCACAACAGAAAACACTCTGTCATACTGTTTATCTTTCGTACTTTATTGTTCATTAGAAACAAACCTGTTTTCGTGTCTGTTTCGTTGCTGCTTCTCTGAAATTATCCGCTCATACCCAGTGGTGTAGCTAGGGGTTTGAGCTGCGGGAGCAAAACCTAGCTGAAGGAGGCTCACTGGCCACTGTAGGGGGCCACTAACCAACACTCAGAAAAAAGTTAAGAAATGATAGTGAATCCGGATGTCGTGGATATCTATACTAGTTTAAAAAAAACGAAAGCACCCGAAAAACGCAAAAAAACAGCAACCTACTTACAACAAAAGAACTACTAAATATCAAAGTGTCAACGAAAGGGGCCCAGTTTTTACATTTAGCTTTCCAGGTGGCGGCTTGCCACTGTCCCCTCGTCAGTTACTCCACTGCGTACACCCTGGCACACTTCGAGGGGTTCAAATGGTTCTGATACTTGTTTTTTCAAATGAAGTAAAGAGGAAAATTGAGTTTCACTCGAATACGTTGTTGTACAGCACAGTAGAGTAGATAGGGATTTTGTACACAATTTCTGGTAACGCTACTTTGTTAAACACCAGAAATTATTGTTCTGTACCATCAAACAACAATCTCACCACACTTACGCCATAAACATTAAACGTTACAATGCGCTATCAATCGTAGAACTGGTCATCTTCATCGTGGTAACCGCAGTGTGACGCAGAAATGGCAATGCACGCATTTGACGCTTTTAATTGTTAAATTAGTGACGTTAGCTAGAATAATTGGGCTGGGTAATGTTTTTTATCCGTAATAGCACTTGCAAGTTTTCATAAATCTCGATTCTTTTTAAAAAAAGTACATCCAAGAACTTACAAACTCTCACCCTCGAAAATCTCATTTCGGGCTCTCGAAAATCTTGTTTCGGACACCCGACCCAGAGGTCCAGGAACCACCGGTTGGGATCCATTGGTCTAGTGTATTTAAATTTCTTGCAGCCTTGTATTCTTACGGCGTTAACAGCACATGTGGAATCTCCCTCGTAGCCTACTGTATACAAATGGCAATTCTATTACGATGGATGTGTCCAACCGCAACAAAGCATAATAATAGATCTGATAATGGCGATTCATAACAACGAGAACAAATTGCGCAGTCACCTGAATTAGTGTTCTATGACAGTCCAGCTGAATAAAAAAGAAACCAGTTCTGAAATCACTCAACGTATGCAATGCGTGTGAGAGTTGCTGCCTCTGCAGGGCAGAAATATATATGTTGTAGTAAAATCGGCCAATAATATTTCCGGCCAACCTCCCTTGAAATCGGCCGAATTACTGGACTTTGACCGAAAAAACAAACTGTCAACTCTAGTACCAGTTGTAGATCATTGGTTATTAAGAAATAACACATTAAGAGTACCATCGTCAAGCTATCAACTTTCAACCTTAAGCGCAGGAGGCGGGGATGCAGAGAGGGCTGTAGCACCCTCAACTAGTTTGCTTACGGGCGAAAATCATTTCAAACATGAAAAAGACTTCTTCAAAATACTTAGTATTTTCTATCGAAATGGTAAGCTTTATAAAAAGTATTTTTGTCGATTTACTCTTTTCTGGCTTTAATTGGGTGAAAATTGCATTAGGTGAATCTTATTATTTATAGAAGTTAAATTGCAAAATTTTTTGAAAATTCAACTCTTTGGACATAAACATACTTTTGTCGGCAAGCTGGTGTAGCCCCCTAGCAGTTTTTTGGCTCCCTACGCCTGTGCTTTCACTAATTGAGCCTATCTGCAACTGTCGTTTTTAACAATTAATGACAAATTATTAATTGCTCATTTCATTGGCTTATGAACTGTGTAAACCGGACAATCAAGAAGAGTGGCTAAATGAAATAGCTTATGTAGAGCTCTTGTAAGCTTTCTGTTATTGAGTTTGGTTATAAAAATCTTTTCAAAATCCATTTTAAGATGTTTTTTATTTAAATCGTACTTGCAACAGAGTTGATGTGTGGATTCGGCTTGTTTTATATGATTCACAATATTTGGTTATGATTTTATCTCAGGTTAGAGACATTTGCTACCTCAATCACGTGCATAAGGCTAGAAAAAGATGAAAGAGTTAAAAATATATCTGTTCGATCGTTTTTACTTCCTGTCGCAGTCGAATGACAGCAAAAGTTTTGACATCATTAATTTGCTCTTAAGCTTTGGTTCTAAATGTGCTGTCTTTATTTTCTGATCTATGGACACGCCCCTTAAAATCATTTTGTAACTTTTTCTTCAAAGGATTACAAGTGAAAATTTTGAAAATGTGTTTGTTACTGCAAAAACACCTGTGTTTAGGTTATAAAACTCTTAAGCAAAGATTTTCAGCAAAATGTCCAAAGTCAACTTCTAGCAAAGAACCACAGACAAATAATTTGAAAGGGGAAACTACTTTATCGATATGTTGAGGAGCAATAACTTAAAAAAAAATGCAGAGAAACTTGCAAGGAAAATAATGAACCTTTGTTTTAAAGTTTTCTTGCACATGCTTAGGACTCCAGAAATGCCTAACACCTGCCCGGTCATCTCATTTACAAGGCATTGCCAAATTGCGCCAATAACATGTTCTTCAAACAATTTCGATTTTATGAACTAAAATTGGCCGCTCAGTCGCGTTTTGATTGGTTGTTGTTGCAGTTGTAAATTTCATATTACTTTCTACTTCACAGTAATGCCCTTGCTTTTTTCAAAGCACCATGCGGGGACCTAAAAAACATTGTGTTTGATGTCCCAAAACACTACTGGCAAAAATAAACTCGCGCTAATAATATCTTGTTCCGTGGTTGTATTTAAGTGATAAGATCTTATCTCGCAGAAAAGCGGCACCATACTGCAAAGCTTTTCTCTTGTCTTGATTGAAACGACAGGTAACAGTTGTGAGAGAAACACGATTGCTGTCTAGATGCATCAGGCATGCACAAACAACTGCTGAGACATGCAATTTGACTGGCAAACCCAACACGACTCCGAGTTTGGAATATTTATAAAAAGAATGTTCTTATATGAGTAAAAGACAATTGTGACGTCATTTGATAAGGTTTCTACCTCTCCAGGCGAAAATTGTACAAACACTGCTACAGCGGAAGACACTGATGAGAACGCAACATCCTCAAGCAACACATCTGTTAGCTCATGCGGCTCGTTGCCGGACGTGGTGAGTGAAGTGACGCTTGGGTAATATTTATCACTTGCTGCAACGTACCGAAGTGTTTGTTTACTCGATTACTAATTTATATTTACCTTTGTCTCATTCACCCCATCTTGTCACATTAGAAAATGTGATTTGATGACAGAGCCTTTTCAAACCAGTCAGCAGCAGCAGTTGTTTTCAATAACGCTTTCTTTGACCTTCACTGCATTGCACGATTATTTTAATCAGGTGTGGACAAGTTGTTCAATAGAAGAGTCATTGGAAAAAAAACACTAGCGAGCCGCAAAATCAGTTTGTAGTGTCAAATACAGTTCGATAAATAATCCAAGTTTTACATAAAATGACCTAAATGAAATCGCGTAGAATCCTTGGCAATTAACCATGCGAATTCGTGTAAATACGTTGATAAATGAAACAAACGTTAAACGTTGATAAATGAAACAAACATTAGACCCATATTTCGGTCGCGAGGCCTTCCACTCTGGGTCGCCAAATAATTTAAATCTACATTTTAACTTCGCCATTTTCATTAGACAGACTAAACGCAATCATTTACTGTTTTATGTGCTAAGTTTCATACAATTTTGAGCTAGAAAATTGCCATGGTTAATAGCAGTCCTAAAATTGATATGTAACTATAAAGTATTTCCACAAAATTGCATGCAAACGAATTGTTTGCATTGCGAGAATTAAGAACTCCGTTTAGGGTCGCGCCAAAACGTATTTGCGGACTCCTGAGCAAGAAGAGCCACAGTAAACATGTCGGCAAGCCGCAGTTTGCCCACCATTGCAATTAATTGTTGCCTAGCATATCGAAACCGACGCCACTTTTGGCCTGGATATACGCCGGTTAATGCAAATGTTACAAAGATCTCGAAGTGTCATCGATGTGCCTGAATCATTTTAGACGCATTCTCGTTACAGATGGACTTTTTCTTCATCACCAAAGTATAGCTTATTGTGCTTTGCCCAGTGATTCTTGATGTGCCATGATTAGTGTGAAACACCCAAATCTATCAGCTAAAAAGCTGACACGTGTACCCTTGTCCCTCGCGCGCCAAAACTTTGGCGTGGGCATATTTTCGCAGCACTTTCAAACATAGCTCGCAAGCCGGTTGAGCTAGAGAACTGCTGAAAACCTCAAATGAACCGGTTAGACTTGTACTTTCAATTAAAAAAATAATTGGTAAGTTTGGGATTTGGGAATGAGATAAAAAGTGGCGGTATAGGTTCAGATTTATTTGGCCAAGATTACCTGACCGTGGGTTCCAACCCCTAGGGGTAATTCTTTATTTGTTTTTTAAATGAAAAAAGTTTAAAACCCGCATCTTTTGAGCTCTTGGATTGGCTCACTAGCGTTTGTGGTTGGCAAGTTGTGACCAAAAATAGTTAATTGATTAATTGAATTCCCTACGGGATTAATTTTCTTTGTTGTTTTAAGGCCATAATTTCAATCAAGGGCTCAAAAGATGCGGATTTTAACCTAGTTTCATTACAAAAACAAACAAAGAATTACTGCTTGGGAGTTGGAACCCTGGGTCAGGTAACCTTGGCCAAACAAGCCTAAACCTATACTCCCACATAATATATCACCACCAAACAGCCCCAAATCCAAAACCTGCAACTTTTTTAATCGAAGGTATTAGTCTAACCAGATTTTTTGAGACTTTCCACAGCTCTCTAGCTCAATCGGCTTGCGAGTTGTAGTTAAAAACGTTGGGGAAAATCCTTGCGCCAAAATTTTGGCTCGCGCGGGACTCAAAGGGTTTTAGCCATTTGCGCTCTGGGAAACAAAACTTTGTGGCAACCGGAAACTTTTAGTATCAATGATGAAAAAATATATGATTTTGCTGATTGCCAGGCCTTAAGTACCTTCCTGCATTTCTTTTATTCTTTACTGAGTAAACGTATTTTTACCGTGCGGAGACTAACTGATGGCTTAGTGCGGAGACTAACTGATGGCCATATTCCAAGATGGAATATATTAGTATACAAGTGAAGTTGTGGTTGACTGCCAAAATCTTTGTCCAAACCCCGTGGCTTTTAATTTTTTTGGCACATTTCCATAGCAAAAGCGACAGTAGAGCCGAAAAAATTACAAGAGCAAAAATCTACAAGTCTATCTACCTCGAGATGGGCATGGCCAAAGAACACAAGATGTCTAAATCAAACTGATCATATAAAAACAACAAAAAATAGTTTGGTACAAGGAAAGTCTAATGCATTCCTTACCAAAAAAACATGTTCATTATTATTAATCAAGCTGATAGATAAAAAGATGAGCCGTTAACTGCTCGCTTAAATCTGCAGATTTTCATCTCTGGCAAGAAAAACGAAAAACATTCGTGAAATATTTTGTTTTTTTGTTTGTTTTTTTCTTTTTTGACAAAACGTGGTCGAGCGCTACAAAATTGATGGCGATTAATTTGCATTCACCTGAAAAAAATGGTTGTTTCCAGTTTCTGAATTGAATGTTGAAGAAATTTGTGAGCTTCAAATTGCTTTTCCTAGTTGAAAAACTTTAGCACCCTATAGGTAAAAGCGTCAATACCACCTTATCCGATCCAGACTTCCACATAGAAAGAAAACTATGAACGTTTACATGTTTTAGGATTATGTTTGTGGAGAACTCAGTTCCGAAATAGCTACACTTTGATTGTGCGAGGTGCACTTCGTACATTTTATAGAAATTCATGCCGTCAGGATTGCCCACCTGCAACGAGCAAGACGAAATATTGAACCGTTATTTTTCCATCGGATCTAGTCTTCTAAGTGGAGTAACCATGATCCTTGGTGTTATTATGGACAAGTATGGGTCAAGAATGATCCGACTCTGCGGCACGTAAGTTGTAACGGTATTGTCTTTGCGATGCAAAATTCACCCCAAATTGCCTTCAATCCGCCTGTTCCTCGCATCTCCTATGTAATCTGGGTTAAGTACTGAAAATACCAGTTTTTGTTGCTTCCGGTAATATTGACAGAAGTGTTTTACGTGTAGCAACTGCAGTGAATAAAACTTGCAAAGTATACAAAAATGTAAAGATGAAATTAAAAGCCATTTTCGGTAACAACCACAAAAAATTTTGGAATGCTGCTTCATAACGTCCGCCTTCCAGATCGAAAAGTATAGGTGCTTGATAATAATAAGTTGTAAAAGTATGGCGATCCTGTTCAGTGTTCACACTCATGGGCGGTTGCTCTCTAACTGAACTATCTTACACAACGTGATCGTCAAAACTGAATATGGGTCGACACAACCTTCACGAACACAAGCTAACATACCAACAATGCATCCGATATGATTCATCCCTTACCCAAATCACCTTAGTATTATGCCAAGTCACCTTTGAAAGCTGCTCACCTCATGGTGAGAAGTTGCAGACGTTAAAGTGTATGTGACAGAGCATAAAAATGCCAGAAACGAATGGATTAAGTGAATATTCGTAAGAAGCTTGTGCTTCTGTAGAAAATTTTACCGGTTTCTTCTGCGCATTATAATTTTTGCTGTTTGTTAAAGCAGAAGCTACCTCCTACTTTATCACCGTACAAGAATGCCACCAAAATGTGCTTACCAAGTTTTCCTTGAACGAGCTTTTGAGTAGACTTTTATCGATACTTACATCATAAAAGTACTGTTTCTCGCAGAAAACGCAAATAAGTCAAAAATTCAAGCACGAATGCTACGAAAACCCTGAATACTGTTTGTACATGCGTTCCGTAAGCGATGAAGCACCAAAAAAGTTGAAAGAATCGATAACAATTTGTTTTTTTATTTTAAAAACTTTGACATACAACAGTGCATATAGGCTGCTTGCAGTGGAAACAAAATAAATAAACAAAAATATGTCACCTAAACACACTATATTTTAAATCAAAGATATACATCGATAGTTACTTAGCCCAGCTCTATATTTGTTCTTGGATGACCTGCATGTGAACGCTGATCACCATGAGCTTTGCTGTAAATTGTAATTGTCCTTATTTATCTATATTGACGCACTTGTTAGAGATGGAAAAATTAATAGTAACAATCAATATTTTTTCCAATTTGTACACCCTATTAACTTTTGTTGAATTGGTTACTTTTTTACAGTAAGCATGAGATGCAGATAACAAAAGAGCTCATATAGCCGTTGCACCTGCATGACTGTCTTTAGCCTGTCTCCTTTTGAAACAGTTCGAAGGTAATTGGTTGGCAGGAACCGAACCGTCTGATTTCGAAAACGCTATGTCGGAATGAAACTGCAACCGCTTTGCTAAGGACGATCTGTATTCGGAAAGGTTACCGATTATAGCTACCAATTTGACCCCGTGTTTAAATATTTGTGCAGAAAGTTATATGGCAACAATTTTCAGCAAAGGTTTTGCAGTAATTAAATAATGCAGCTACTTTTAGATTTGCTGAAAATCGCAGAATGGTGCACATTTTGGCCAGCAATTTTAAGGAACACGATTGTTTTCTACATCATAAGTTTCCTGCAGATGCTCAAGAACTTCGTGATTGAAAGTTTGTCATAGGTATAAAATTCCTAAGGGGCATCTATATGTTTTGTAAAGTAAGGAAGATCTGGTATATTTGGTGCAGGGAAATCGATGGCTGAGCTGAAACAAAATATTGTGGAGTCTTTCAGTAAACCAAAATTTCGATAAACGACAAACAGAGCTTTCCCTGAGCGAAACATGCAAATAGTCTGCAATATGATTGTCGGCAAAAGTTGTTAGTTTTCTATTTGTCTTGCAAGTTAGCTTGTGAATCTTCAAAATAACGATCATGCCGATTTCAGTGCATCTCCAATAAGAACAAGGTCTGTAAGTTTGTCTGATTTTCGGCAAAATATGCATAATTTGTAACCAAAAATTAAGTCAAGAGCAAAAAACAATATTCGTTTTTTATCAAAACTAAAATTCCTGCATGGGTTTGCCGTTTCATGTCGCAGCCACGACTAAGATGACTGACCTGGACACCAGGATGCAACCCCAAAAGGCGGTGCTCTTCAGGTTTAGCCTGAACATCTGCTGATGAGCATAAGGATAGGTGTGCGATAGTGCATATTTTTGGGGACGAAAAATATCTTTGCCCGAGTGCGCCCTTGTGTTTCCCTAATAATGTATAAACAGCAAGTCTTGATGTTGAGACTGATACTTAACACTGCAAAAAAATCAAGGCGTCTGCATGCCAAATTACCGATCGCCAAATATCAGTAACAAATCAATTCATGCGTGAGTCGCGTTCCTGCAATTCTTAATGTGCAAATTAAATTCAAGATGGCAACTTATATTCCTATGCATGTTTCGTTGATTTCGGTAGTTCTGTCTCGTTGATGAGTTGCAAACTGGCAGATTTCTCAAATATTCACCAACAAGGCTTGAGTGTGAAATTACTGTTGTTTATAAATCACAAACAACAACGCAAGTAAACGCAAAACTAAAAAGTGTCTCGCTATAGGCATTTCAAAGCCTCGTCCTCTTGATTAGAAATCAATATTCTAAAAAAGCATTTGTGAGCAATGGTAAAACCTATTGTGTTCAAAAAATGTTAGATAAACACAATGAATCCTAAAAGGTAATTGCTATTCATATCACCATGCGAGGAAGGTGTTTTTGTCTTCATTTTGAATTTCTTATATACGTTCTACTGCAGTGATTCCCAAACTTTTTTGTCCGCGGAACACGGCAAGGTTATTTTAAGTGAACAAGGAACCCCCGCCAGAACTGCCAAGTAACAATAAACACTTTTTTTCACCCAAATTGCCATTATTAACGTTTCGTAGTGTAAACAAAATTATGCACAATAAAAGTAACCGTAAAACAAGCTAGATCAAACGATGTAGCAGCTGCCACACGCCCTAAGGGTTAAAGGACATACCAGCAGTTTTTGCTTAAAACTGGAAAGTATAGTTCGTGGAACCCTTTAGATTTGTCTATGGAACCGTAGGGTTCCGCGGAACCCACTTTGGGAAACGCTGTTCTATACATATTCTTTCAACACAATCAATGCGAATTGCTAAGATTTTTTATTATCTAACATAGATGGGTGCATTTGTGTTAGTCACATTCGCAATCAGTTAATTAGGAAAAGAAGGTAAACACCAGTTTAAGATCTAACGAAAGATATTGCCGCACATAGGCAAGTCTCAAGTAATGAGAGAGTAAGGAGGCAATGCAATGAATAGAATTTAGCTTAGCCTTCCACATTAGGCAACCTTCACTGCAATGCGTTGTTCAGAAAATACCACAACTTGCGTAAACGCTTACAGATTCTGAAGCCACATTATGAAAACCAAAAAACACTGCAGTTTGTACAGTCAAATGTCCAATAAGGAAAAAATGGCAATATGGAAGTTATTCAGACATTAATACTGCAGCCTATATCATAAGCTACCAAGAAATGTATATCAATGAAAATTTCCAATATTAAATGACTTAGCAGTTCAACAAGAACATTTTATGAAATCTAGCACTGCCTCACCAAACTACGTTAGTGAATTATGCTGTGCAATAGATAGAAAAGTTACTACCGTTCGAGACAATTTCACACCATCAAATTGGAACATTAAAATTTGGCAGAATGCAACATGTGAATTTAACTGCCTGAAACAAAGATAAAATGTGAAATTTCACAGTATCAAATCACAGTTGTATTACTAGCACACAGCATAATGCAGCTGTATTTAGCTAATTCTGTTCATGAACACTCTACAGTACCAGATTAACACTTGTAAACGGCACGTCATCAAGCAAGCTTGAAACACGAAAACTTTATAGTATCATGTCACAGATACAGTAGGTTGCATTATTATCACAAACAATTTACCGTTGCTCGCTAAGTAGACCCGCTATTTCCACTGACAACTTCGCTGTATCAAATAACATCATTTACCGTTACATTTTAGTTGCTATAGCTCAAAAGCATGTCACGGCAACAAATTCATATTTACATAAATTGGAGTTACTTGGAATGGTCGGTTACTTGAAAAAGTAAATGTTCCTAATTTCAATGTATTTCTAACTCTACCCAAATTTGAATGAAATTGTTTAAATTTGCTCACATTTGGATAGGTTGTTAGAACTTACCCAAATGCTTATAATATACCCAAATATAATGAACCTCTTCTAATTTACCTGATGTATCAAATAGTACCCAAAATTGAATAAATTTGTTTCAATTTGCCCAAATTTGAATTAGGCTATGGGAATTTACCCAATTGTTTATAACAGTGGTTCCCAACCGGGGTGGAATTTCCACTTTATAGCTAAGTTACTTATTCATTGTAAGTTTTGTATTTCTTTTTTAAGTTGACCTTGGCCCTTTCAATTAGTCATATCACTTTATACTTGCAACTATCACACGTTTTTGTTGACAAACTTTAGTGCCATTATTTGACAACAAATAGTTTTTTTGTCCCACTTTTATTAATCACGTTATCGTCGTCAATAAAGACCATTGTTCAAATTGTGGTTAATATTTGCCTACGAACCCGAACAGGCGGGAATGAAAGTTTAGCAGGGGAGGAACGAAAAGTTCCAGGTTGAGCAAAGGGAGAAATGCATCAAAAAAGATTGGGAACCACTGGTTTATAATATACCCAGATATGAATGAACTTTTTCTGTATTTCCCAGATGTTTCCAATTTTGTCCAAAAATGAATTAAGTTGTTTCAATTACCTAAATTTGATTGAGGCTGTTAGAATTCACTGAGTTGTTTCTAATTGTTCCCAAAGTTTAATGAAGCAGTTGTATATTACCCACATTTGAATGAGTCTGTTTGAAGTTGCCCGAATTTGAATTAAGCTGTTCCCATTGGCCAAACTTCTTTTAATTTTATGGAAATTACCCAAATATTTCCAATTTATGGAAATATATCTGATTTCAATTATACTATTCTAATTTGCCAGAATTTGAATGAAGCTTTTCTAATTTCGCGAATTTGATTGAGGCTGTTGGAGTTAACACAAATGTTTCTAATTTTACCCAAAACTTGAATAAAGCTTTATGATATTTTAAGCCCTAATTCAATTTAAGCTTTCTAATTTGCCCAAATGCTGAATTTTTTTGCCCGAATAATCACCAATTTTCCAGCGTTGGGGATGCAATTGCATTCCCATGTCGTACGCTTATGAGCATAAGTTCGATATAAGATGTGAAATATACTTGGCCATCAAATGATTTTCTACTTCTATTTGAAACAGGTTGACGTTCATGACGTCGTGCATTTTATTTGCGATCGGATCAACGGACACCGAAAGTATGTAATTTGTTCATTGAAACTTTTTGAACAGCATCGTGATGGTTTATGTTAATAGCCGTATGCAGTGCACATCACAGCCATCGCAGTTGTTTTATGAACGGACAGTAACTTGTTTGTGGTAAATTAATTTCTGGACATTTTATGCAGATGAAACCTCACAGGTCCGCACACCTTGTGTGATGCTTTGTAATGCACAACTTGTCTCTCATTCGCAATTATACAACAAAATCCCTTTTTCCGAACTTCGAGACTAAAGATCAGTTCCGATTCTAGAAAGCCATTAATTAAGATGGAGCTGTCAAATTTACGGCAGATCTAAAAAGTCTTCATTTTTCGGTTGCGTTTGCACACGTCTTGACCAATTGATTGACTTGCACTGTTCGTCTTCAGATTTGAGCGTACTGATAATACCTGCTGTTTGCCTAAATGGAATGGGTGGAGTAGTCTACATTTTTACGAGCTTTCCTGTGCCAAATTTATTCGAAAATCTTCGATCAACCATGATATCACTTATGATCGGGTCTTACTCAGCTTCAGCTGTAATGTATATGTTATTCAAGGTAAACAGTTCTTTTCTTTTCTGCTTGTATGAATGCTGTTACTGTTACTATAGCTGCCTTTTTTAAATAGTGGAATCGGAATGAGAAAGTTTGCAATTTGTTTTTCTGTCTGTATATATCCTGTAAGGAAATTTCATGTATTATTGCGATAAATCTGTTTATTTAGAAAAAAACGAAAAATGCTGTTAGAAAGGATTTTCTATTCACACAAACTAGTTCCTATTACAACAATTTCGTGTAACCCTGCGTCATCTCCCATTAAGAAAGTAGAGTGTCTTCAAAATATTTGAATAAAAGCAATGAGTTATTGAAAAGGACAAGGAGTATTTCATTGCTTGGCGGCACATAGTAGAAAACATTACATTTATCTTAGTTTAGTACAACATACGCGAGTTAACCTTCGCTAGTTTGATGAAAAAAAGTCTCGCTCCGGATGGATCCATAAAGTTGTCACGCAAATCGCTCCGGTGAACGCATATACATATTTATATTTTTAGTTATTTCTTTTCATTTTCTTATTTATTAGTTTGGCTCAGACACATGGTTCATATCGCAGGGATTAGTCAAAGAACACAAGGATACAAAAATAGTTAGACACAACGCAGCGCAAGGTCGGTCTAGGACAGTTCGGTGACGGGACGTTTCGACGATGGTGATCGCAAATGTTTTATGCGAAAAAATTTGTTTTTGAAATACTTTGAGGGTTATACTACAAAGGATGTTTGCTTCATATGTGTTTATGTTGTCATCCTGATGGCCAGTGGCCAGTGTAGTTTCCCGTCCATCAGGATTTTGGAAAAACTTTGTGCGACCGTGACCACGTGTGTAAAGAAATATGGGGTGTTACGTTTATTTTTGCTGGAATGAGGCGTTTGTGAGTTTACACAAAAGTTAAGCCTGGACAGCATCTATTACTTGATCTTTCACGTAGACAGGGGCGCATGTAGGGGCCTGTTTGGTTGTCATGACAGACCCCTTTGCACCGCAAGTACTCAGCATCAAAGCCGATAAAATATCAAACGCTGTCACTGCAGGTCTCAAATGCGGGTGTTTTGGAACAGGTAACAGCCTTCATTTTCCCTGTAACGTTTCATAGTACTATTACGAAAAACAACGTTACTGCCTTGTCTAAATAGCACCTCCGCAGTGACATGAAGCAGTCCACGTTTTTGAACACTTGAAATTGATATTGCGTCGAACGCACGTGTTTCTGAATTTCCTCCTCTGGCAGCGCCGGCTTTAATGCTGTCAGAATCTCATACATTGCCACGCACACGCAGGAGCTGTTTTGTAATATTTCGCTTCATGGCGAGAGGAAAGTCTCCAACCACGATCGTTTCGTTTTGCAGTCTGTTTACACCTACTAGGTTCTGACAAAATTAAGTAAGTTTAGGCTTTCCTCAACGTCACGCCCAAGAAACGTGGGTTCGTTTCCACTGAAACTATATTTTTTATAAGAAACTTCTCATATTGAAAGGCGCGACAACTAGCCTCAAAAATTGTGGCCGCATTATCTGAACAAAATATCAGCCAAGCGTCGTATTTCGAAAATAGCCTTTTCAGCAGTTGACGATATCGTCAAAGTTGTTTGCTGCGCAAGAAGTCGTATATTGATTTCGAGTAATTCACTTTTACATTTCGATGCAAAGGAAGCAGAGCAATTGCAATTCAACCGTTCTTCTCCGCAGTGATTTTGCAAGTATATTTATAACACCGCCATCTTGATAGACAGCGCGCTCCACAGACGCAGTTGTGCAGCTGGTTGTCAGCATCGATATTATGTGTGTGCACGTTTGGATAAACAGCTCTCATTGCTGTACGATTGGGACAAGTGCTAGACTGAATCTTGCGCCTACACGCTTCACAACGGCAGTGCGAACTTTTGCACTTTGGTGGCATTCCAAAGGAAAACACATTTCGCATTTCATCGCCGAAACGGTGGCGCCGAACTGTCCCATTCCGCGCAAGGTAAATGCTGAATGATTTGGTGACACACACAGACAATATTGAAGCTGAACAGACACTGAAACAACGCATCAGGAAATTCTGGATTCGGTCACACAGAAGCGTTTACATATTAACAGAAAAATGTAAAAGGGGTAAGACCATTAAACTTTTTTTCGTATTTTATGTATCAAGCTAATTGGGATATGCTATATGTAAAAAAGCTTTTCACTTTTAGTCTGCTTTTTATAGTGGCATTCTTCCAACCCTACTGCACTGTTCAAACAAGAGTTATTTAGCTGTTGAACAGTCTACTGACTTTGAAAGCTAAGGATTCCAACTACACACGCTTTACTATAACTCAGTATGTGCACCAAGTATCTCGGCGCTTACAACCGACTGGTCGCTCAAAACAAAGAGAAAGCCATTTGCACCACAGTACTAAAAGCTTTCCGTACCAGTAGTCAGGTGCCACGGTAAGCCATTTTCCGTCAACCACAGTATGCATACACAGAGAACAGCGTAAACCTACAGTGCTTTCAAACAATCAAAGTGACACTTCATATGCTTCTTTACTCGCTTGCAGGCTGCCTACGACGCTGGAGTGTCATTTCAAGCAATCATGTTCTTCCATGCAGGCGTTGCGTTTCTTACATTTATAAATTGTTACTTCAACACACCAGGGGAGCCGATTCCAGGCCCGGACGACATTTCATACGCGTAAGAAAAATACTGTTTGTTTGCCTGAACATTTCAATTTTATCCTGCATTCAGGTTAAGGACCCCTTTCGCTTGGTCCATTAGCTTTCTCGTTAGAGAAGGCCACCATTTTTATTTCGTTCAGTATGAAAATAAAAACATCACAATTAGGTAAAAACACACCTTTTGAATTTATATCTTTTATTTCCGATTCGATTTGTTAAAATGTAAGACTTAAGTGCGTAAATTAGTCACGGCGTGCACAAGTACGTCGTTTCAGCTACAGCCGAATATGTTTTATTTTCATTGGACCTGTTTCGTTTCAGAAACAATGTACAACTTGTTTCAAAATTGAAAATGTTTAACATGACTATAAATCGACTTAATAAGGTATAGAAACATATGAGCAGGACCTTTCATGTTTCATTGTACTGTTAGAGTGCGACAATGATTGTGTTTAAGTAAGACAATATTTGAAAACACGTTGCATTTTTAAGTCCGAATTTTGTTGAAATAATCGGTGTGATAACCTTCGAACTAAGATAACGAGGCACAGCGCTTGCGGTATGTTACCACTTAGCGACTACAGTAAAAAGCTCTGAAATTATTTTGCGTTGTTTTTCTTTAACTTGCTTTTGATATAATCTTCGTTGAAGTTGCTTCAACCATGTCGCATTTCAGTACGTGTATAAATCCACTGTCAGACGGTTTTTATCTTTTTGGCGTCAATTTAGTAATAGCCTCTTTTTTCATAATTACACAATCTTTTGCTAGCCACAGGAAAAACCTTGAAAATGTTATTTCTTAACGTGCTGGCGACTAGTTTTGAAAGACAGTCCTTCATTCTATGCCTTTGCGTATTTACTGCAAGATTTTGTGAAACAAAAAATACTTCGTCTGTCCTCTGAGTTGAACGATTTCCAATCGCTTTAACTTTGTTTTTAGAAGATCTAATTGTCATTCCTATCTTAAAACTTAATTAAAAGCTTCTTTACTCGTAATATCTAAAATCTGCAAAAATCTAATCCTTTTCTTCCACCTATAACTACGCCTTCCTATCTCAATGTCGCTAATTCGCTCGTTAACGCAGATAATTGTGTCCTGGGAAAATATTTGTGGTGTTTTTTGCAGAATCAAACTTCGCTTCAATGCTTTTCGATTTGAGCATAAAATTACTGGAAAAAAGTTTCTTGATCATGCAAGTAGCGTTGGAAGACGTATGAGTTCAATCGCTTTACAATCTTCGGACGGAGGGAATCAAGTTGGATCCATGTAAGAAACACGGCGGGACACGCGGTTCATGTCGCAGTAGTTACCGTCTTCCAACTTGGGCAGCTTTTGAAGAACTTACAGACGATTTTTATTTTGTCAGAGGCCGACTTTTTTCATCAGATCGTGATTATGGTCTGATATCAACGTCTTAGTAATACTGCTAACCAGTTTGTGACAAACACCGGTCAATGTATAGTGTCTTTGGTCACTGAACCAAAGACAAACACCGCTGTGTTTGCAATTGTGTCGCGCTGCCTTGTGTAACTAAAATTTATGCGTGTGTTGTAAGTCCTGGCGAGATCACTTTGCAATAGCTTGGTGTTCTTGCTTTGCAGTCTCAACCTCGCAAAATCTACTGGTCCTTCCGAAACATTCTGGCAGGTTCTCCGAACACCGTGCATGTTGCTGAGCTTTGCTACTATGTGTCTGACACAGCTACGCTTGATTGCGTATATGGGTTGGCTGGAACTTTACTTTCGATCCTCGTCTGAACGTCTTGGTCTGAATGATGAAGAAACTACTGAGACAGGTTAACTGAGTTACAATGCTTTGGCGCCGACGGTTGCTGGAATGAAATATACAGAAAAGCTTTTGTTTTGCAAAATTTCGTTGTTTCAGTTCGATGCGTTTCTTACCCAGGTTCCAACGAGCATATCGCTGTTCTTTTCTTGTAATGCTGTCATTAAAAAATGAGCAAATGCCTTTTGGCACAAGGCATTATTTTTTTACCGCGCCTTGCAAGTCACTGGCTTTTACTTCTCAAAAACTGTTACATTTGTGAGCTTTTCGGTTTCTGCCGTGCTTATGATTACCAACCCCATTCGCAAGCACACTTTCAACAAGGCCGTGGTGCTTTAATATATCTAAGGTAATGATTTTCCATTATTGTCACAGATTCAACTTTAAAATTTCCAAAGAAGGTTTCGGAACGAAATACAGCGTTTACTTATGCTGCAGGCAGAGTATTAGAAAAAGATCATTTTGATCAATGGCAACCATTCTGTAATTTTAATTTGTTTGTTTTACAGTATCGCATTACGCCTTCCTGTTTGGTCTTTTGCAAATAAACTGCTTTTTGATGGCCCCCATCATCGGAACTATGATGGATTGGAATCTAAAAGCAAAACAGTCAAAGGTGAAAAAGGTTCCACTTGATGATGGCGCGGAATCATCTTGCTCAGAAAATTCTTCTGGAAACGGGAACACCGATGCAAAAAACAATAACTCTCTGCATCTGTCAAGGTGCGCACTACGTGTTTTAAGAAATTATTTCGCTTTTGTCAACTTGGCATACCTCTGAATCTTTAAATGCGCGTTTCACACACTCTGGCACATTGCAGTTGCTTTTCAATATAATAGAGGAATGAAAGTTGCTGCAACATTTCGAATGTGTTTTTAATTCTATAGCAAAATTGTTATTCTTTCATAAAATTCGTGGGAAATTTTTTGATTTAAGTTGGTTTATGTGTCTAATGATAGAAACTTCCACATTTATGACAAATAAATCAATGTTTGAAAACATTTAGAACACTATTACAAACCCTGTAAAACGCAAATGCATTTCTTATCAGTTGTAGATAATTTTTTTCATCATGCCAAGATGAGACTATAGTCGTTAAACAACGCTGCTCTGTTGTCTTGCCATCGAATCCACGTTTTTTAAGTCTAATGCTAACCTTGATTCTATGAAAGAACGCACGCCAGTTGGTCAGCATGAAGTTTAGCGCTATTTCCCACTGTTCTTATTTAATGTTCTGAGTTTAATGAACTAAAAACTTGTAAGCTGGTTTTAGGCGATTTATTTAGATAAAAATAAAGCTAAGGTCTTCTTGGGTTTAAAAACCGACGTAGTTGCGATTTAAAAGCGATCATTAATTGGATAAGGCGGTTTGTAATAACAACGTACGCCTCCATTCTGTTTGTTATTTTTTCTAAAACTGTGTTGTACCGTTACAGGAAAAGTTCTAACCCAAACGGAGAAGCCAATCAAAATGCCCTAAAATTTTCTACACCTGAAGCAAAGCAATACAAAAGGAAAAAGCAGCAAGTCATGAATTTGTTTAGAGCTTTCTTGCTCACTAACATTCTACTCACAATCTTTGGCATTATTATTCTGTTTGAGGAGGCTCTTCAATTGCAGGTGGTGTAACCTGGTATTGGAATTATTGTTAAGCGTCTAGAGCAAAAACAACGTCAGTGAACAAGCGCAAATAGACATGGCAGCATGACATACAAGTAATAACCACATTGGCGTCATGAAATCTTGCATTTTCACTCTGATTACAAGGAATTTTATAAACAAGTAGTTTTCACCCCTGTCCCCCACCAGACATAATCCACCTGATAGAAAATTTCTTATACATTTTAAGTTGTGCTACGCCAAACATGCCTTGATGCTAAATTTTGGTGTCAAAATTTTTAAACGCGACCAGCTAAGCGGCCCAGCGGGATAGGCCACGCGCCACTTAAGGTGGTAAGTATCGTTCGAATCCCGATCGGGTCTGACTGAAGACTTGAAAAACGGTACTTACGTCTTGTCCAGCATCTTGCTCGGCATTAATGGATGGGTGCAGGGAAAAGATTTTCGCGCGGTATTGCCTTTGGTCTACCGAAGAATGTATAGCCGCGTGGTCTACGGCGTAGAGTAAGCGGAGATGGGCGCCTACAGAACACTCGTGATACTTCACAGGAGTACAAAACGGGTATAATGAAAAATTGTAACTTCCTCATACCGTTGAACAAACCGGTCGCGCCATGTACGCAGCAACATGTGTGATATCAGCGAAGGCACTGTTGCAGGGACGTTTGTGTAGGAGATGCTTTGCATTGAGTCTACTGCGAGCGCAGGCATGCGGCAACCCTACACCTGAAAAGCAGAGGTTATGTCTTACGCAAACACGTATCTTAACGGGACGGTGTGGACGATGTTTTTTGTACCTATCTGCCACAATCTCCCACTTGCCACAAAAAGGTATTATGTATCTTCAGAAACTCCAGTCAGTGCGCGATACAAGTAAGCAGCAATACACTGCAGCAGGTCGAGATTTTCAAGTACTGGAGTGGTATTCACGTTGAGGCAAGATGCAACAAGGAGATTGCTCCGCGTATCAGCAAAGCAAACGCAGTTCAGCGTCAACTTTATCGCTCTGTGGTCACAAAACTAGGGCTTTTAAACATCCCAAAGCTTTCAGTTTTTAAATCAACCTTTGTTCCGATCCTCATCTACGGTCATGAATTTTCGGTAATGGCTGACCGAGTGCTATTTCAAGCACAAGCGGCTGAGATGAAAATTTTGCGAAGAGTTCACAGAGTGACACTCACATAAACGTGCGCAGCTGTGAAATTCGTAGAACCCTGAATGTCGAGCCACTTATCTTCCGATTGGAGAGATCTCAGCTACGTTGCTTCGGCCACGTGACCGGGATGTTCAGGAAAGATCAGGAGGCAAGTCCTGCTGGCTACACCCATGGGAAAGCGGTCCATAAGCTGTGGTGGGAAAAAAGGTCCATAGGACCACGTGGCGTAATTACTTCTCCGACCTGACTTGGTCCCATCTTGGTGTGAAGCCAGTAGAACTATCACAGATTGCTGAAAACCGTGAGGTAATTCGAGTCCTCCTGGAGTTGCTACCCCGCGACGGTCCCCAGAGGAAAAGCGGGTACGAAAATGAATGAATGAATGAACGACCAAGGGCAAGCAACCAACCAGTCTGACTGGATCTACAAAATATAGTCTTATGAGAACTCACTGGGATATTCAACAATATGAAGTCCAGAATAGAAAATTTCTAGCAACCAACTGCAAGTACAACCGCACTGAAGGTGTGTTATAATGACCCATCTGAAAAAGGCTACGTACTAATTCATTAAAATTGAAAAGAAAACAGCTTTCGCAAAACTAGAACTAACGTTTTTTGCAATACAAATTTTCGCAGTTTGAACCTAGCGATGTGTCAGTCAATCGTAACGTGAATATTTTTAAATATTGTTGCCAAAACGATTGACGTTTATGTGTTTTCGCCTTAGAAACCATCAAAAAACTAGCCACCGCAAGTTGACTAAAATAGCTAAAGTAACGTTTTAGGTTGCGGATTTTTGTTTAGAAATAGTTGATAATGCAAAATGCTTAGACTGTAAATCACAGTTTACTAAATTTGTGCCAAAAATTACAGTAAAAATTCGCCTACACGTGAAAAGAAACAAAACGTCAGTTGTCTAATTAATCAGCTTTGGAAGAGTTGGATGTGTAATTACTTAATGTGTGATTGCCTCATGGCTGTTTTTATTGTAATTGCGTCCAGCTACCAGCAGCAGGGGTTGCGGCAGAGCATTCTGCCCTCTGACTTCCGCTGAGTTAATAATTCACCTCTTTTTGTGTTTAGATCGTAGCGTTTGTCATTCACACTGCGGTACGAACTTTTTTGCATTCTTCTATGGGAGGGTTATACGCGTGCATGTAAGTAAAACTTTTGCTTCCATTCACAAAGATTCTTTGCACCACCACTGTGCGGTTGTTTGTTTTATTACTGAACGAAGACTGAAGCTAAAAAACAAACCTGCAGTCGTTTAAATATATGTTGTTATATTACCATTAAGATATTTAAAACGCTGAAAATCTTTTTGAAGGACAATTGTAATAATTTTTGTTTTTTTATTGGTTTTATGTGGTAGAATTAGCTTTGCATTGATTTTATGTGGTAGTAAAAGGCTTTAAGATTAGAAACTTCAAAAAGTGTCTAAAATAAATATTCTGGGAAAGCGTGGATCTTTTCGCAATTGTTAGTTATGGATGTACATGTTTCAAGAGGTTACATGGTTTGACTGCAAACTCGTCTGATGTTATATGTGTGCAGGTATCATTTTTCACACTTTGGCAAGTTGACAGGCTTAGCATCGCTTCTATCGGCCTTGTTCATTTTAATTCAAGACCCTCTGTTCGTGTGCATCAACTCGACATTTGGAGGAGATCCATTTTGGGTGAGTTGCTTTGTTTGAATTACAACATGGATCGTTGTGTAGTCTTGGTTACAAGGAAATCAGGAGAACACGTTTCATCGCTGCAAAATATATATATAGAATGGCGCAATAAGGGGTATTCCATCGTTTCGATCAAGCATATTGAGACGTCCATTAACATTTAGTGTGCTGTACTCGAGCTGGACTGAATTCATGTTTGCAAATTCCAAAATTTGTCGGAGCAGTTTCGGTTTAAAATACTGAATGTTGCAAAAAATGTTATCCCGTTGTAATCTGTCTGTGTTGATTTCCTCAACTGGTTGTTTAGTGTTTTTTGGTAAAACGATATCAAGGGCGAATGTTTTGGTTTTTCAGCAAAAACTTGCGCCTGCCATCTGCCAGCTCAATTGCAAACGCCTTAACCGCTGTGCATATATAAGCTAATTGTTTATTTAAAAATCCAAATCTTAGAGAAAGTTAATTTATAAGTAGTATATTCAGCTGATTTTTCTCATTTCTCTTTAAGCTTGGTATCATGTACATTTTCAGCAACATGTGGGGGTGAGGGACAAGCAGAAATTTGAAAATGAAAGCTTTCCTTTACAAAGAGTATATTAAACATATTTTTCTGCCAACCAGTTCGTTTGCTATCTGTGGTGCCTCACGTGAAATAAAACGTGTTAGTTATAGGTTTCAACACATGAACTGCGTGTGGTGCGTGCCTAATGTCTATACCATGTTATATGTAAAAAGAGTTCGTGGATACGCTCAAGTAACAGGGACATTGTCCATAGCATGTAAATTTGTCTGAAAGCGGCTTTTTGCAATTCCTTTACTGCTATTTTTTCGTTAGCGCACAGCTTTGTTGAACTGAAACTAGAGTATCACTAAACAAGCAACTCGAAAGAGTCTGAAAAGAACTTATTCCAAAATTCCAAGCACTAGATGACGCAAAAGATCTTAGCAATCATGAAAGTAAAGTTCAAGTTTCATTACAGCTCAAACATTTCAATTTCACTACAAAAATTGGCATCTGTTTAGTTTAGCACTTCAGTTTCATTACAGTCGCTCTGTACTCCGTCTGAAGAGCAAGAGTGAACAGCGATGTCCATCTCTACTTGCTTCGGCTGGGGGGCCACGCGGCCAATTTTGTGGTGAATGCTGCGTTGGTGGCGAGGGAATGGCAGCACCGCGAGTGAACCTTTTTCTCGCACCCGCCCATTAACGCCGAGCATGAGGCTTGACAGGTCGTGTGTGCCGTTTTACAAGTCTTTGCTATGACCGGGGGGGAATTGAATTCAGCCTCTCAGCTCCAGCGACACGTGCTCAGCCACTGTACCGCTTAACCTAGTTCAGCTTATTCTAGAAAAAAAAACTTTCGGTTTGGGAAAGCAGTCAACTACCAACTGTGTAGGAACTCTTTTTCCGTTATATCTCATTTTCTCTTGTTGTGTTTTGCCGAAAAAACAAAAAAACTAAATATTTTTCAGAAAAACTTTGCTTGGGTTTATCCAAAAATTTCCTTCACCATTGTCAAATTATCTCCAAGATAGGAAAATAATTTCTTAATATGCAGGTACTGTTGAAAATAACCAAAGAAATCTAATAAAACGTGAGGTTCTACTTTTTTTTATAAAATGTACATGCCATTTCACAAACAGTTCATTTCGACTTTATTTGCGAGTGGCCTATTTACTTGACATACGTCATAACTCACCGACTTTCAATATTTTTTACTGACAAGTTGTTGGTCTCATTTTGTGCAACAAACTCTCATTGGTTTTCATGCAATGTGGATAATATTTTTGTATATAAAAAAGTTATTCTCTGTGATAGTACATCTACTATTTCAAAACCATAGTACATTTTTTGCTATTTTTATTTTGCTAAAACCGTAAAATTTGTATGAAATCGTTGTTAGATTAAAGCGTCACCTGGTAAAAAATGCATAGCATAGGTAGCAAATTGCAAAATAATTAGGTTTTAATTTATTTTTTGGAAAATTATATAAAATTATAGAAACCAGATTTTCTGCGAGAAGTCTATACTTCGTGGCCTGGTTCTGTCAAACGTACTAAAACTTAAAAACTTGTGTTGATCATCAAATAATGGCGTAATTAGAATATAGTTAATTCTAGCACCTGTTAGTTGCACCTAAAAGACCAATTACAAACAGACAAGGGACTTTCAGGAAATACCATGTTCACTTGTAGTAAGACACTGGGGAGTCCAAAACTGCAAAAAGACGCTGATATTTATATCTCACTGTTGAAATTTTATCTTCTGCTCCAGTGCAGGGGAAAATTTGCCGAGTAACCTCGCAAGTAGGTTGTTGATTACAGTTTTGGAACAACTTTGAGCTATTTCTATGTTGGAGCATAGAGTCCAAAAAATATGAAATAATTCATACAACAACAGAATTTTTTTGTTTTTATGCATATCATCTAAATTGACTTTCTGCACAACCATTGATAATGAAGGGTAACTTATCATGAATTTGATAAACAAAACGAATGTGGTAGAAAGACGACACAAAATATCACGATCTAAAATTTTCAAAACTATTAATCTGGCAAACATAAATGAGTATTCAAGCAGGATTTCATTTGAATTTGATACATTTTCGTAAAATATCTACAAACGAAAGAACTTGAACGTGTGAGACAAAATTTTCGCAAAAAAAAATCAAAAAACTAAAATAGTTGATGTTCAAAAACCCAATACAACACTTTCTTTGCTTCACAAAACCTTCGCATAGCTTTTCTTGAGGCGCAATTCTCATCCTTTCGGAATTTTCACCTTCTCTTCAACGCCCGGCAATTACTGTATGGCTACAGATGTGTGGTGAAACCATTACTCTATGAGAAAAGATGGTAAGCCTGAAAAACTGTTTTGTTCGTTTAATAGCATCAAGATTAAAGAAAAGAAAGTTTCCTTGAATTTTGTTTGTGAAACGAGCCAAACATTGTGGTCATCTCTTTTACATTACAAACTTTTTTCTTTGCCTGTCGATACCTTTTTCTCTAATTTTAGAAACTTTCTTGGATGCACTTTGGAATGCATCCACATACTCTATCGTTTATGTGTGAATAGCAGTTTTGTAAATCTTGTACGTTCAGAAAAGTTTGAAAACCTTCATCGAATGCAATTGATGCACAGACTGTACTGGCCGGTATTGTTCTTGCTCTAATAGCATTTGACACTACAGCGCTGTAACTTCAGAATTTTCATATTTTTATGCAACGTCAAACAAGCTATGTTACCTACCTTTAATTCAACTGTTTCTTCCCTGTGTATGCTGAATTATCATAACGTTTTCTTTGCTGATTAATGGATATCAAGTGCACCCTGATTTCACCGGCGTGTCTGAAAAAATTATGAATTTTCAAGTACGAAACCAGTGAGTCAGTGCTTATAAATGCAGATGTCTCGCGGTAAGAATAATTTTAGATCGTTGTGTGTATGTTTTTTAGATACTAATCAAACTAGGAACTTCTCCCCTACACGTCGTTAAGAGAACTCCTCTTTTCCGCTGAAACTGACGCAGCGTCCGATAAGCGCGGGGCTTACTACGAAATCCTTCGCATTTCCTGAACGGTCGGATGTTGCGTGTGACAACACACGTTTTCACGTTCTCAACCATTTTTTAGACTTAGGAGAAATTTGCCCCTAGAAACACCGTTTCTTAAACAAGGAAAGAAAAAACAAATTGTGACAAGTTTTGCCATTCACTCCAAATCCCCGCTGAAGCGAACTATGTGCAGCGAGGTGTCCACTGTTTATCTGTCATTACGCTCATGACTCGAAACCCGGGAGACATAAATATAAAGAATTACCAGTGCCATGTCCTTGGCATCAGCCACTGCGAGTAATGCGTGCATCACATTGTCCGTGACCAATTTTCCAGTATTTTGCTTGACACAAGTGTTAACAGATCTGATTTCTTGTCAGCCTTGTTTAAAACATTTTTCGCGTAAATCACAAGCTGTTTTCCATATTTGGAAAGGCATTATTTTTCGATTAATTTCTACTGCGTTACGGGGTTAACACGACTGAGATGTTGCCTGCGGGAAGACGCTACCTCTATAATAAACTGTTCTACTAGCGTCCACGACAAAAAGTGAGAAATACCGTTTGTGTTGTGTTTATCAATTGCGATGCGCCAATCGGGTTAGACCTCGACGTGAAACTATTGTTGGCATGCGACAAAAATGCAAGGATATTACGAAAATCATGCCGTAAACATCATTTGGGGGTACAACGCATGAGAAGGCAAACACAGTTAACACGCACATAAACAAACACATTATGCTGAAAATAATTCGAAAAGTATGACATAAACAGGACCTAGTAGAAAAACACAAGTCGCACAAAAAGCATACGCATGAAGAAATTTCAAACTACGCAAACATGCAGCAAATAGTAAATAAATAAAGAGAAGATAGACTACTGTCAAGCTAGAATTTTTTATCAGGTTGATAGTGCTGTTGTTTTCTTCAAAGGTTTGGTGAAAGTGCGAAGCACTTTTAAGAGACTATGTACGAACAAAACCCTTAAAGCCTTCGTAACTTCAATCAACCTCTTGAAACACATTTGGTCACGTGAGCTATAGTCGATCGCCTGCTTGACAATTATCACACACCGCTTTCGCCCGCGAAAATTGATATTGATCTTTAAGCCGCGTCTAGCCCTAGCAATTTTTGGCGATGAAGCTGCAAGAGACTTTACCGCGTGAGTTAAATTTCAAATTGTTTGTTTTCTTATGCTCGTGCGTGGCAGGTCAAATCTCGAAGTAGCATTGTCAGAGCAAATGGCGTCACGCATCTATCGAAAACCTAGCTGTTCGAAGCATAGCACACTCCAACAAGGAAGAATTAGAAAAGATATTTCGTAAGACGCGACAACGGTGCTATTCATTCAAGACGCGAAAATTGTACAGTTCTCACGTGCAATAAACGCAACGTTTGTGTAATACCTTGCACGCCTATGTGATTTTGTGTAAAGCCTTAACAGTCATGGAGAATATCTTTTTAAGCCAAAAAAGAGTGGAAACCGATGACGAAATTTTAGTGCTGTGTTTAAACTGCAAGACAGTTTTTTTCAATTTTGGCAACTGACTCTTCTGGGAAAAAGTACGAAATCATGTATCATCTTTTGCAAGTTGTATGGTGTGTGTGGAATAGCTTGACTAAAAAATTATGTGTTGCTTATCAGCTTTTCAGGAACTCCGCCCTTCTGTCATTTGTGTTTGTTTGTTTAGGTACAAAATTCTTTGAAAATTTTCAATTCACTGAAAAGCAAGCACCGAAACATTTTTGCTAAACTTTTATCGGTAAAATACGATCGAAGCTAATGATGCCTACCTAGCAGGCAAAATGCATACTCTGTAAGACCTTAGAGTCTGATTCTTCGCTGAAAAGGGATTTCTTTCCATAGCCAGAAATCAAAAAGACAAATATTTTTGTGCAGCTTTGGGTTCCAGCTTGAAATGTTTAGGCTCGACATAACTTGGCCGCCACAATAAAATAATGTTGCTATGGCAATTCATCCCGACTTGCTGCCCAAAGTAGCTTTGCCACCACAAACGATTTGTGTCCTGAAATTTGCTGCGATGGTGTTTAGCTGTACGTTGCTGAAGGTGAAAACTGTTGTTGCGAAATTTTGACCTGTATTTTGTTTGTGATGATAGAAGCGGACGGCTCTTTTCGACAGCAACAGTTCGCAGCGAAGCTTGTGTACATGACGGTTCGACAACGGCAATAGAGAGGGAGGCCAGCATTCAGGGGGGCAACCGGGCAATTGCAACCCCAAAAACTATAATAATTTCTCCCCGAAAATAGTACAACGACGATAGCGTGGAAAGACAGTCGGTGCAATGAACAGCTTGACCCTAGTATTATTTGCTCCCATGTTTTTCAATTGTTAGCATGATCAGCCCACTACTAAAGAATTATTGCCAAAGGACTCGAGTGAACTTTTAAAAAAACTTGAAAAATGCTTGTACACAGGCTTGTCCATGGGAATCCCATGCGAAACGTCCCGTGGGATGGGATTGGACAAGCATAAATTGCTATGGGATGGGTATGGGACAGATAAATATGTCCCATGAACAACCCTCAGTCTTGTCCATGGGAATGTCATTCCTATGGGAATCCCATGGGAAACGTCCCATGGGATGGGATAGCACAGTCATAAATTGCTATGGGATGGGAATGGGACAGATAAATATGTCCCATGAACAACCCTCAGTCTTGTCCATGGGAATGTCATTCCTATGGGAATCCCATGGGAAACGTCCCATGGGATGGGATAGCACAGTCATAAATTGCTATGGGATGG
>Ga0210059_1000474_pt1 | contig 51068 bp, 22 predicted proteins | sample Ectturendosymbi2_FD_188042 | JGI IMG/M metagenome (GOLD analysis project Ga0210059, IMG submission 188042) | Ecteinascidia turbinata endosymbiont from Florida, USA - Sample 2 (SPAdes) (version 2) | ecosystem: Host-associated > Tunicates > Ascidians > Unclassified | place: Key West, Florida...
CCGAGTGCCGAGTCGCCACTGCCTACATTTGATTTAAACGTTTTTGCACAAGGACTTTGCGCCGCAAATACGTGCTGGTGTTGATTGACTTGTCCACACTCGGCACTCCACAGTCCGATTCGAGCAGCAAGTAAGCGGCAACTCAAATAAAAACGCGCTATGACCCCAATCCCCAATACAATAGACACTCGGATTTCGCTACGTTGCCAGGTTGTCATGCTCTTTTGTCGCGCAGCATGGGCGAAGCGCGGTAACTGTCTGATTGCGAACTATAATCTCGACATCTGGTTTCTGGTCATACTTCTCCAACTGATTTGTAATGCTTTGATCCAATCAATTGAAACAACACAGTTGCTTCGCTTGGTCTTCTACGTATAGTAGCAAACTTCGTTAAAACGTTAAACGTACAAATAAATTTCTTAAAAGGGACAAATATTCCTTAAAACATACAAATAAGTTTTGGTTATTTTATCATACAATTCCAATCGCAGTCGCTTTGAAGTTAAACTGCAGTGAATTTTGTAACAGTTGAGTTCTGTCGTTATATCGCAACTTTATTATTAAAAAATCCATGTCGACTAATTCTTACACCTTGCAAGGTTGTTGCATCTAACTGAAGGCAAGGTGGTATGAACTGTCTAGATAATGAAGAGAAAAGTGAATGCTACCAAGTGATTAAGCTAAAAATTCAACTAATTTGTTTTACTTTCTTTCTTGGTTGGTAGTTCGTGGATTTTCACCTGCAGCCTATAAGAGCTTACTTGTAACATGTTCATTTGGCCATCTAAGGAAAAAGATAGCAACACATGTGCCTTCAGCAGACCTGAAGCTTGGCAGCGTTCGACCGCAAAAATGTTGTGTCAATGAAATCATTTGAGATAGTATGCCCAAGCGCGTTTTTCAACCGCATTGCGCAATATGTGCACTTGCACACCGGTGGGATGCACGCATTTTTTCATTTTACTTGTTTACTGATATCGTTTGCAAAGTATCTGTTGTGATCAAATTATCTGCGTTCTCTGATAGTTTGAATTGTGGCAGTTTAGTCGAATATTTCTTTCTTGCAAAAATAAAAGACTAACCCCTGTTTGATGATATTTTGCAAAAGTGTGAGATGAACGTGCATGCAGGCCTACATAGTTTTAAAATAAGTTTCCGTATTCTTAAAAAGTGCAAGTAGGGTTTATGAACTTATATGAAAAAAATAATCACTTTAAGTAACTAATACAGCTGAAGGTTGGAGTCTTACCGGAATCGGAGTTTGAGTCGGATAATCGAAATTTCCCGGAATCGGAGTTTGAGTCGGATGATGAGACTTCCGACTCCACCGCCCTGGTTGGGCCCCAATGAAAACTGAATATTTTATTATCTGTGCACAGACTCACTATTCTGATATTTTATCGCAGTCACTGAGGGAAGCCTGACAACCTAAACCTTTCACACCCAAGTTCGTATAAAGTCTTTATAGTAACTTTGGTCACACCCCGGTAAATGCTTGATCAACCATCACCTTGACAACACTCGCAGCTTCAGGGAGCCTTCAGCCTTGTGTATGAAAATGTGCGGCTGTGAGCCAGAAGGATTTGCACTCTTGTCAAACAGCATTTGGTTGAACGTGCAGGACTTTAGTTGCTTGGAGTGGTATACAAGCTCAATAAATTTTTCTTACTTCGTAATAAGCCTGTGACGGTCCTGTTTTAGGCTAGGCCTACACTACTGTGCATAGTGTCCTATAAATCCATGCAAGGACGGCGTTCAGGCAACAAGAACAACCAACTGTATAGCTGGGATATCTGTGAGGTACTGTACTAGGCTATAGTGATTTCTGAAAACAAAATATAAGTGTTTGAGAACTACATTAGGCTTAGCTTAACCATAAAATAATGAACTAAAGAGTAATTATTATCTTTGGTGATCAGTATTAAGTATAGTATATGACTGTCACTGAGCAAGGCAACGCATATTTCATATAACTTATAAGACAGGTTTTATTTTGCCATCAGGAATGATCATGTTACAAGGATGATTCGGTTCGATAAGCATCGTCCTTGATAGATTATGTAAATCCCTTAACAATAAAACTAAACTGGTAGTGGCTAATGGTAATGGTGGTAGTGGCTAATGGTAATGGTGATAGTGGCTACAGTATGGATACGCCTCACATGACACGGTTCAAATAAAACGCTGAGTTTGTCACTTAAGTGGCATCGACGTTGTAGCATAGTGGATGCGTTTAAGATCTGCTATGTCAAAGGTCTTCAGTTCTGGAGTTCAGCTCTCATCTTGGCAACTTTCATTTTGGTAGCAGTGGTTACACATTTCAATTCATGGGACCATTTTTTCTATACTTTTTTCAAAACTTTAGGTTTAGGTTTAAGGTTAGTGTTAGGTCAGCATTAGATTAGCATAGGGGTTAAGGCTTCAGTTAAGGTTAGGTTTTGGGTTTAGGTTTACCTTTTACGTTTACTATATTTCTACTAGGCCTAACTGCACTCTCCTTGCACATTACTGTCACAATGTTACAGATGGTGTATTAATAAGTTTTCAACTGTCCAGATCCACAGGCAAACCTGTAGCTACTGCTAAAGCTAAACTGTAAACCCAAACAAAATTCCAAGCCTTAACCTGAACTTAAAGTATAAACCTAAACCTTAAAGCAAGCCCTAAACCTAAACCATAAAGGCAAATACTAAACCGAAAAAGTTGAAGAAATTTATAAAAAAAGTACATAAAAAGCACTCCCACGTAGGAAAGCAAAAGCAGCATTGGTGAGCGCCGAACTGAGCACTCACACAGTAACCATAGATGTATCCCCAAGTGTGTCGTCCTTGTCACGTGATCATATCAACCAATCCAGTTCGGCCAAGGGCAAAATAACTCCAGCAGTGCTTTTGCCATTAACGGCATAATAATCAGTACCTTCATACAAACATATGCATATCCATTCAATGCATACAGTAGATGAAAAGAAACAATATTTTTTTAAATTTGTTACATCAAAAAATATATCTTTTATTTCTATGATAAAGAAAAAAAAAATTTCTCAAAATTTTACAAAAGGTCAGAGAGCCTAGTAATGTCTTTATGGAACAGTAATGTGTTGTATCTTAATAATTGATCAACTAGATGCATTTTATTTGATGTGCTGCTGCTGATGATTAGAATGCAGATTATTTTATGTGTTGGCAATGATTCCAATTGGAGGTGACTAGGCTGTAGCTCATGCTTGTGGCACCATCAATGTTTATGGTTTAAGTTGGTCTTTTTTGTATATTCAGTTGATTTTCAATTTTTAGAATTTTTTTCTGTTTACTTTTAAATGTATCATACTTGCATTTCTATTACTTAAGAAAGACTAAAATTTGTTTTGGTTTAGAGAATGATTATTATCATGTTTAAGCTGATTTAAGTAATATTATTTTGATGTTGGATTATTGATCAATACTATGTACATAACAGCTGTATGAAGTTTTCATTGGTCAGGCTGTTGTTGTTTCTGTTGCTTGTATTGTTTTAAAGCCAATGATGTTGGTGACTAAGTTTTAAAGCAAGTAAAGCTGTATTGGCTATATTACTTTATACAATAGTTTATAACTAAGGCAAGATTCATAAAAACATTGAAGTTAGTGCTAATTGAAAACCTAGATGACATTCAGTAGACCTGAATGGATTTTAGTTTAAACAGTGAAATGATTTTCGCTTAGCATCACACAAAGGCATGTAAATTGTTCTGATATCTTTTTGCAAGATGTTTTTACCGTGAGGCAGACAACCATTTGTTTTTAGTAATTTAAACCAAGATTTGACAGTCGGTATTTTATAGTGCTTGTTTCATAAAATCAATTTAATTACATATTTAGTTTGCACATATCCTTGACATTCTGAATTTAGTAGATTTTAAAACTCAATGGGAATTCAGTTGCATTTGATTGCAGAATAGCCAAAGTCAGTTGTGTGCATATTTGTATTAGAGATGTATTGGTAATGTGCTAATGGTTTTCGTTTTCTTTATGTTTCATGAACTGGCTCAGTCATCTAAATAGTTTCCTCTAGGGAATAGAAGACGTGCCAGTGCCACAGATGCAGAAAACCAAAATATTGTTAGGCTCATATCAAAGCAAAACAAAAATAATAAAAATCATAAGCATTTGTATGCATGCTGATGTTCCAAAAAAGAAAAGGTATTCATCATTCATTCTTTATTTTTTTCTATTTTCATTATGTTTCATTGTTTAATGTTTCTTTATTCATTTCATTACTTAAATTTTCTTATTTAATATTTAGTGTTTATTCATTCATTGCTAATGTCATTGTATGACTTACCTCAATTACTATCTCATTTTATTTCTCAATTAATATTTCCCTTTCTCAATATTTCTCAATATCTCCATTAACTATCTCAATTAACAATATCAATATCTCAATTAACTCACCAAAGTCTTGTTAGACATTTAGGGTAAAGACTGCATATAAACTGCATTTTAGAGATTAATATCACTAATTGGCCCATATTCTTTAGCAAGACAAGTTTGTAGTTTTCAGGTGCTTCATTCCTTGACCTTGTTTTTATAACAATATCTATTTGAATTAGATTTTAGGACTGAAAACAAAAGTGAAAACCATGAAAACAAAAGTAAGACTGTCATCAGCCATCTAAGAAAAACAAAAGCAAGTCTGCCAGTAATGTAGAAATGCTGAAAGCAACGCTAAGGCTGCTGCTAGTGACAAGTTGTGCATAGCAGCAAGTGAAGGAAGTTGTTAAAAAAGTATTAAAATACCATATGTAACTGTGAAAATGTTATGTATAACTTGGTAAGTTGCATGAAAAAGGGTGGAATGATCATCTACATTGATCTCTAGTTGCTGCACTTGTATGAAGGGTGGGTTTCTTTGTAACAAAGTTAAATAATTATCTGCATGTTCATTGATTTTGTAGGACAATAAAAATGATACTATGCATTTCTACTTAAGTATGAATGAATTCAGGAGTGCAAATACAGGGTCTGAACAAAAAATTTGTGATAGTATTCTTTGCGATTTGCTTGTTTTCATGTCAAGTGCATCTTCAAACATACATGACAAAACTTCAGTTACTTTTATGCGAACTGAAGTGCTTCAGAAACAGGTGAAAATTAAGCTGATTTCCTTTGAATTTTTTACGAACCCCAGAGGTATATTTATAAACAGTGGACATCTACAGGTAGGTGAGGTGCTCTACTTCAAGTTTAAGAAGGAGGATTTTTCTCAATGGCAACATCAAACTGTTTTAGCCTTTGTGGCCCGATCAGCAGACCAGGGGTTCCTGCTCTGTGACCACCACTTCATAGTGATTGCTAGTGATCTGCCATTTTGGCATCTGCTTAGTGCTCAGTATTACACAAAATTAGCTACCAACCATGCTTTGCATACATTCAATGTTTGCTGGCAACATCTTATCTAAAACTCTCCTAAGCTGCTAAAGCAATAATTAATGATTTAAGATTTTTCAAATCAAGCAGGTTTTAATTTTCAGTTATTTTAACAGTGAATGATGTTACATTTTCTTTAAAGCGCAGCAGTTTAATTATGGTTTCAGTAAAACTAGTCTCAAGTATAGAACAAGTTTTACACCAACAGTTACTAGCATAGCAGCTGCGACATTAATTTAAGACATTAAGCAAAACAAGTGGTTTTATACTGCTTTTCAATGAACTTTTCTTTAGTAAAATTTTCATAAAGCTTGCTTTTGTAACCCTTTATAAGCAATAAATACCAAGATTACATGTTGTGGTACTCTGTTTTCATTTGTTCTTTTATCTGTGACAGGCACCAGTCTCCCATATTCAAAATTTGTTCTATGCAAAGCTGATTTCCTTGCATTTTTTTATAAAACTTTGGTTTCTTAGCTTGTTTGAAGTGGCATAGGTGTGAAGAATGTGACAGAAACATAATAGGTGTTGAACTGTTTACTCACAAATAGTTCATTTGACTTCTGTGAATTACCTGTTTTTTCCATCTTTTGTATTTATATCTTATGCAGGAGCTTACAGTTTGATTTGCAAAAGATGAGGTATGGCTTCGATACAAAACATCGACCCTAATTTAAGAGAATACATACGAAGGCATCAGCTTCCTGATGTATATGAGGTAACCATTAAAAGTTAATGACTTAAACTTTATTGTTCTAATTTAATATAGTTCAAACAGTGCGTAGACAATTGAGACCACTTCATTTGAGACAAATTTCATTTGAGACTACGACATTTGAGAACTGTTCATTTGAGACCACATTCGTTTGAAACCACATTCGTTTGAAACCACATTCGTTTGAGACCACATTCGTTTGAGACCACATTCGTTTGAGACCACATTCGTTTGAGACCACATTCGTTTGAGACCACATTCGTTTGAGACCACATTCGTTTCAGACCACATTCGTTTCAGACCACATTCGTTTCAGACCACATTCGTTTCAGACCACATTCGTTTGAGACCACATTCGTTTGAGACCACATTTGTTTGAGGCCACATTCATTTGAGGCCACATTCATTTGAGACCAGATTCATTTGAGACTGCATTCATTTGAGACCACATTCATTTGAGACCACATTCATTTGAGACCACATTCATTTGAGACCACATTCATTTGAGATCACATTCATTTGAGATCACATTCATTTTACGCCATGTCAAAGTGATGCTGTTTTGATTTACTGTGAATCACATTTTTATTATCTACCTTCCACTTCTTTGCAGGACTTGACGTTATCTGCTAAAATAGTCTTGTTTGTAGAGATCATGTCTTAGACGTTTTGCTCATACTCAGTTGCATTTCTCTTCTAAAAATCCATGAAATTTTTCTCCTGTGAGTTTTTCAACCAAAGCAAAAGGACAGTTTTTTCTCATCTTTCATTTTTAGTTGAAAACTAAAACTATTGTGGTGCCTCGATAAAGGAAACGGGCAGGAACGCAAAACATGTAATTCTTTGATGTGGTCTAAATTACATTTTAGAGAGTACAACACTCCATTCCAAGCCCAAGGTATGAAGAGTTTTCTGGCCTCTGCAGTGTCTTAAAGTGCGGGCAGAGCCGAATCAAATGGTAGGGGGGCAAAATGGTTGAGAACCACTGTTGTAGAAGTAAGAAAAACCTTAACTATCACAATATCTTACTTTCTCGTCAGAATGATCAAACCGGGTCTGTAGTAGTGTGCTGATCTGAAAAGAACTGAGCTGTAATGAGTAGGTATATAATAAAATATCCATAGCTTTTGTAGCTGTATGTAGTCATGCTATTAGCAGGGAGTATGGTTAAGATATGATGTCATTGCATATTAAGCATGAAATGCATGGCACGCCATTGTAAAGTAGGAATGTTCACTAGAAAACATTACGTTTACAAGCAGTAGCATGTAAGTTATAAATAATTGGTAGCAAACTAACATTGTTTTGCATAGCAGTGCATTATCAGGAGGGTAAAAAATCAATGTAATGTGGACTTTTGTTGAAGTTTTCATCTGTGGAAAAAAATCTGTTTTCAACATGGTAACTAGTTCTCACGCTAAATTGTGCTTTACCTTGCGATTCATCACTGCTTATTATGAGTGCAAAAGATAAGAAATCAGAAAAGTTTTCAGCTATTTTTAAAAAGTCAAATGTGAATTTATTGCTAGGAGTCATACTTTACATTTGAACAAAGGGCTTTTAAACACTTCTTCGCATTTGTGTTAATGCAAATGTGTGTGTGTTGGAAAGAACACATGACAGTCCTCTGTGTGTTTTGTGCTCTTTGCATGGTTTACCCTGGCAGCGCTGTTAGCTAGAATCGTCAAGACTGCAACAGACAAGGCAACGAGTGCAAATACTCAGACACAAATGTAGTTTTCCAAAAAGTCATTTACTTGATTCTGGTCATAAGAAATGACTAAAGGTCCTCAGGCATTGATGGTAAAAACAGTGACTGCCCTTCCAGAAATTGTTTATATTACCGTTATTTTGAGATTGCTTTATGCCAGTAACTGTTCGCTTAATCGTCTGAACTTATGATTGTTGTTTTTTCATTGATTTCCTCGTGGTAAGACTGCTGCTTATAAAAAACTACCAGATTAAATTACGCCAAAGAGTTTGGCACATTTTCTTAGTTTGTGTACTTGATTTAATTATATTTACTTAGTTTTATGTACTTGATTTAAGCATATTTCCTTAGTGTTGTGTACTTTGTCTTGTGTACTTGATCAACCTCAAATGATTAAGTATCTAACATCTGCAAGAAACTGACAAGTCATAGTAGTAGACTTCTGAAGTTAACTCAATGATCTATTAGTGATCGAGCATTTTCATCCCCGTTTGTGTTGTTTTGCCCCCTTTGTTTTTTTGTCCCCTTGCCCATCAAAATTGCTCCCAAGGAGGCGATTCCGCCCACTTTGAGAACCACTGGGTTAGAGAGTGACTCGGCAAGAAACGACATTAACCCAAACAATAAGAAGTCAGAGATTACAAACAAAAACACCTGAAAAATAACATGTCAATATGGCCAGCCACGCTGAGTGTGAAAAGTGCTTCGAAGCTTATGTCATGACTTCCACCTACAGTTTCAGGTGCTCTGGTTGACGCCACTGCTTTAGCGTTGCTGCTTGAAAGCTTTGCTGAAAAAAACGATTCAGTTTCGAGGTTTTAGCTAATACCGCCAGATTGTTGCGCTTTACCTCCCAACAAACTTTGCGCATTTCAGCTCCTGAAGGCATTGCAAATTTCGGCATTGCGCTAGCTAAACGCTGTGATCTCGTTTTCTGCTCTTTTGTTCTACAAATCGACTGATGAAAACTTTTTTGATGGAACACACATAGCATATGGTGCAAATGGCTTGACATTACAACTTTCATGTGTTTATGATGTTAGGCAACAATGGTAGCCATCAGAAGAAAAGTGCGTTTCCACCATACGTTGTCTTTATGATGAAACAAAGGCCACAGTTCAGGTGGGCAACCTCTAGAGTAGACAGCTCAAGAAGTTACAGGAGCGTTTTGATACTATATAGCAAGGGGGCCAAACTGCGGTTCATGAGCCGCCGCATGCAGCTCTTTGAGCTTCTCGAAAAATTATATATCTGTTTTTTATTTCTACTGCAAAATGTACAAAATATTGTAAAATAATGCTGTGGTAGCTAGCATGCCATACAGTATTACTTTTGCAAGTTGTTCCTAAAACAGTTTGATGTCACAGAAGCGTAGATAGCAAATAAATTAGGGTTTTTAGTTTTTTTATTGTGGCTTTTTGCAACTTGGATTTTACGATATGCGGCTCATGCGTAGAGCAGGTTTGGCCACCCCTGCTATATAGTATATACCAATGGTTCTTAACCGGGGCGGCGCGCCACCCCAGGGGGCGTGAATGAATTTCCAGTTGCGTGCACTGCAACATGGAAAGTTTGATCAATAAATTTACCAATAAATACATTTGTTTGTAGAGCCTATTTAATGTCAGGGGTACTTGAAACAAATGACAATCACTTTAAAACCATTTCTACACACTAAACAGCAACCACAGCAGGACTAGCTTTAGCACGCCAATATTATTGTGTTCGCGATTTTGTGCAGTAGGCATGATGCACGAGTAGATAATCATACTCATGCCAAAAGACCGATTATTAGAAAAACGTTACAAGTAAAATTCAAATATATTTGCATTGAACAAAAACAAAAATAGTTACATTCAGTAGTGATTACAAAAACTGGCAGCAAGTCACAATTGTAGAGAAATCAATAGATGTAGACCTACTCACTGCAACATCGGAATATAAATTTGTATTCTTGCATCATTTCCGAATCACAATTTTTCAAAGGAGTATTTTATTTAAAACAAATAATTATCATCATGAGGTGCCCCCTTGAAGTGAGGGGCCCAGGTCAATCATCCCTGCTTTCCCTCATTGACCCGGCCCTGAGTGCGGGTGCATTTACAAACCAGCGTGAGTCATCCCTAGACACGGAAGGGCGCAACCTTGCAAAATTTCAAAGGAATAGTCCCCTTTGAAAACTTCAGGTCTCCTGCAAAAAAGTGAAAGGCAGATCATTAAAAGTGATACGCAGTAAATCAAAATAGCCTCACTTTAACATGGTGTCAAATGAATGTGATCTCAAATGAATGTAGCCTAAAATGAATGTGGTCTCAAATCAGTGTAGTCTCAAATCAATGTGGTCTCAAATGAATGTGGTTTCAAATGAATGTGATCTCAAATGAATGTGGTCTCAAATGAATGTGGCCTCAAATGATTGTGGTCTCAAATGAATGCGGTCTCAAATGAACTGGTCTCAAATGAATGCGGTCTCAAATGAATGCGGTCTCAAATGAATGCGGTCTCAAATGAATGCGATCTCAAATGAATGTGGTCTCAAAGGAATGTGGTCTCAAATGAATGTGGTCTCAAATGAATATGGTCTCAAATGAATGTGGCCTCAAATGAATGTGGCCTCAAATGATTGTGGTCTCAAATGAATGCAGTCTCAAATGAATGCGGTCTCAAATGAATGCGGTCTCAAATGACTGTGGTCTCAAATGAAAAAGTCTCAAATGAACAGGTCTCAAATGAACAGGTCTCAAATGAACAGGTCTCAAATTAACATGGTCTCAAATGTCATGGTCTCAAATGTCATGGTCTCAAATCAACGTGGTCTCAAATGAATGGTCTCAAATGAATTGGTCTCAATAGTCATGGAACCAGTTCAAACATTGCATTATACCTCAATTTATTGGTGGTGAAATGCTTTTGTTTTGCAGTGCCTTATTACTGGATTGTTGGTTCTGTGTCCAGATGATCCAATGAAATGGATTGTGAAAAGTCTAAAACGGATTGACACTCAAGGCCTTTACAATGTTTCTTGGTAAGTAGATAAAGTGTAACAAGTTTTAATTAAATGTTGAAATTATTTTTATTTTTTAAAAAATTACAAATTATTTTAACGAGGCTTCTGCTTCAAGAAGTTTCATAACATTTTTAAGAAATTGAAGCATGTGTTAGATAGGTTGACTGTGACAGCTAAATGTTCCTAAACACAGGTATTTTTTAATTGTCAAAAACATGCTTTGCCACCTACAACCTCATGAGAAAGTTTTTTAGCTAACTAGTAAAGAAGTTAACAATTTATCCTTTGTGTTTCATTCTAGATCTTTGTTTTTGTGCTACTATTATTTTGTACAAACTGGTTGAAATTACATATTTCATCATGAGTACTTTATTCTAAAGACTTTTGCAACTTCATTTTATCTTAGTCCAAGGTTAAGGTTGAACGCAATCAGTTATTTGTTTTTATTTGATAAGAGGTGATGATTTACAGCTTAAAGAAAATGGAGACAAATCTTGAAATGTTTTTCAATTTCAATTGAACTTAAGCACTGTCAAACAATTCATTGATCTGCTGTTTAGATGTACAACTGCTGATCAGTTTTGTTTACTGGTAGGATCATGGTTTAGATAATATGTCACATCAGCTACTGAAATACTCCGGTCCATGCCATATGTGTGTTGAGAAAAGTCAAAAAAGTATCATTTTGCTTCACTGGAAGCAGTGCACACGATTTGGCTTTTATTGTCAAGTTCAAACTACAAAGATTGCATGCTGCCATCAGGGGCGGGACCAAGGGGCTGATATTGGGCAATCTTCCCCTACAACCTATGAAAGTAACTTTATTCACCATGATTTTGTACAATTCGGAAAACAGCACTCGTGATATAAGGCGATTCTGTTGTCCAGTATTTTGTCTCAGCAGTGTTGTGAAGCATACTTCATCTTTCTTACAGTAGCAAAGCTGTTACGAGACTTGACTACTAAATATTACTGAAATTGCCATCTCCCTAACCTTATATACTGGCTGGATCCACCCCTGGCTGCCATTACCTCATTGGTGATTGTATTTCGTGGTGCAATTTATTTTTTAGTAATATATTAGCCTTTTATTGAAATAAAAGTGTTAGTTAAAATTCAATTCTTCTTAACATTGTCTTTTAGGGATATGTTTGTTCCTCCAGATATGAGGCCTAAAATTAAGCAAATGACAGAAAGTTACCTGGATGAAATATTTTTATTTGGTAAAGGAACAGTGGTAAGTAAAATTCATTGTTTTGTAGCAAACCAGCACTTTTATTGTACAGACTATTTTAAATAAGCAGTCAGTAAATACTCATAAAACACATTAACTATCACATTTGTAAGTCTGTTTATAGCTCATTTGTTTGAAAAAAAAGTTAACATATCCTGTCACAAACCTACGAAAGTAAAAATTTTAAAGAAGCTTTTCGCTAGGATTTCTGGTGTGAATAAAGGCTACTTTTTATGTAGAATTTTCCCATTACTTTATTCTACAAGGTTCCCATTACTTTATTCTAAAATTTTCTCAAATTCTTTCATTTTTTGCTTTCCTTAAGTTTGTGAATTTAACAATTTGGTTTAATTTTGTTTTTCAGTGAATTACTTTTTGAAAAATCTCAAGCTGGCAATGTTATTTTGAATTTTTGTGAGCAACAGATATTGCTATCTTATGTTATGGCACACATGCTCTGTTTATAGCTTTGTTAACTGTGGAAGGGGTGTCATATGCACTCACTAGTCTCTCACTGTTGCTATTTTCTCAATCATAAAGCAGATGTGTCTGCATCTCAGCATTTTCATTTGGCTTGTAAATACTGAATGTCCAATCAGTTATTGTGATTTAGAGTGATTGTGTCTTGTGTTTGCGTATATTTACGATCAGTTTCCTCATAGCCTACAACTGAGATGTACGCACTTGCCTATGGCCATTATCACTCGAAAATAGTTTCAAAGTGCTTCAACGGATGGTTACGGTTTTATTTGGATAAAAAGCACAGAAAAGGGAGCATGCTTCTGCAGCTTGAAGAAGCAAAGAAGTAGGTTTTCTTTTTACAATATCAAACCCAAATGGTTGTTATTTGCTGTCGCTATCCTCCAACTTTGAGTTTTTATCAGAGGCGGATCCAGGGGGAGGCAATTGGGGTGATTGCCCCCCTAAAACCAACGAAAGTAACTTTTTCCACCATGATTTTGTGGGAAAACAGCATTCATGATATAAGGCCATTTTGCCATCCATTATTTTTTCACAGCAGTGTTATGAAGTATACTTCATCTCTCTTACAGTAGTGAACCCGTAAAGAGACTTGACTGCCAAATATTAATGAAATCGCCCCCCTAACCTGACTGGCTGGATCCGCCCTTGGTTTTTATATAAAAAAATGAATTTTATTGATCAAAAAATGAATTTTGTTGTCAATGATACTTGATCGTTGAACAGTTGCTAATATGCAGAAATAGGGATTCCAGTTTAATTAACTGTGGCACGCCAAATGCTTTATTTGATCCTGCTAAAGCAAGACTAGGAGTGCCAAAATTAGCAGTGAGACCAATCGTTTTTTGTAAAAGCACGTTAAGATCAGTGGTGCAGCCTACTTTTAAAACCAACAACCAGGTTTCCTGTTAAGGTTTTCAGATAAAACAGTGGAAGGAATAGTAGAATTTGTGTATTCTTTGGTCATTTTTGCTACTTCCGGAAGTTTTACTCATATAATTGATGTGTTGCAACCTCTCGGTAGTGGCGTAACTGACGCGGGGCAGGGGTGCGAGCCTCTCCCCCCCTGGCAAGCTAAATGCAAAAATCGGACCCCCGCTTAGTTTGTATTTTGGTATTTAGTATTGTTTTGCTTTTTAGTAGGGTGTTTTACTGCGTTTTTTGGAGTGTTTTCTGGTGATTTCGTGTTATTTTAATATAGCCATCCGCATACGGATTTACTATCATTACTCAAGTTTTTTCTGAGTTTTGGCCAGTGGGCTCCTTTAGCTAAGTTTTCACTCCTGGTGCAAACCTCTAGTGACACCACTGGCTCTCGGTCGGCGCGGCGTTGAATGTGCAATTCACCACGAACGGGATGTGCGTGTATAATAGCACACATAATGGCGCGAACAAGCAATAAACAGAGCGATCGCGTGATCTCTGTTGTTACTTGCTGCCACAGTGTGAACTGTGAAACTTTGCGCACTTGCCGGTCGGGCTTTCCGATCGCAACAGATGAAACAAATTCGCAACGGAATAATCGCGAAGGATTTGGATTCAAAATATAAGCTCAGTCAACAGGCCAACTGCATTTCTGTCCACGTGGTCGTTACGTCGCACTTAATGTGACCTGGACTGATTCATCGCAACCAATGGATTTAACTCAAGAATTTCAAACTTGAGCTGGTTCGGCATTTTTGGTGTTGTTTTAAATTCTAAATGCTAGCAATTGCGGTGGAGATTTCTTCATTCTCCTGAATTTTGTAAAGGTATGCGGTGTCGTTTTGCATGCAGAATTTATGGCGTATATATCTGCGTTTAAACTGAAATTTGTTGGATTGCGCGCTTGTATGCTACCCACTACTAATGCCCGTTTTGTCTGCGTAGATACTGCTGTCATAAATTACTGAGAAATGCGTTCACAAAGTGGGCAAATTGGAAGAAATATGTTAAAAAGAGGCACGGAGGTACGTTTAATAGCTTGAAACATAGTTTCTCTCAGGTGTTTTTAATCAGGGATTTTTCTCAAGAAGCAACTTTTACACTCGAATTGCTTGAATGCTGCAAGTGGTGCTTGCAAACTGCTTGGAAAAAGGAAATTTGATTATTCTGAAACATAGAACCGTACTGCCTGGGTTCAGCTACAACAAAAAATACAGAACAGTCTGCAGATTTTCAAAAAGCATCGCCTTTGGTTAATACGCTTAATGCCAACTTTTGATCGAACTTCCTGTTGAAATCGGATAGGACAGGAACCGTATATGTCACTCGTTGGCTGTGAGTTCTTGGACCTGTAACTTTTCATACTTACTTGTGCAACTTTCTGTGCAAATGCTCTTGAAACCTTGAAATAGACAACAGCATCGGTATTTATTGTGGCCAAGTCATGTGTCACTTGCCAATGGCGAGTCCGACGACAAAACTAATTGCGTGAAATCATACCCTATTAAAAAAAGTATCACCACTGGCTCCACAGCCCTGACACCAGCACACGTTCACTCGAAGCCGAGTAGTGACTTTGATCTAAGACAGTAAGACACCCACTTCCGAAGTAGGCCTTCTACAAAACTTTCGTCCGTATAAGACGTTGATCCTGTTGTCGTCCAATGCTTGAGCGACTAATTCACGTATGCAGCTGATTCTTCTTCTTGCGTGTGAGCAGCGGTTCAAACAAAATGCACAAGGTCCTCAAGCCATTTAGTGTTGTTGATGTCAGGGGACCGCAGGCCTTCTAGGCAGTTCGGAGGGAGGAGGATGTTAAAGTCGAAGATTGTATGATTGGCCGATTGCTCCTCAGCACAGATGCATTCGGGTGTATTTAGCATGCCCCAGCGATAAGGCATGACCAAAGCGGCCGACGCCAGTTCTTAGCCTATTCAGTGCTACCCACAGACTCCGGGGAAGCTTTGAGTCAGGCGGGAGGCAAACTGCAGGGGTAACTAAAAACTGGGCCGGTGGTGTGGTACTTTCCCATGCCGCTCTCCATGACTCCAAGATGAAGCCGGAGTTCACCAGCGCTGCAGCATGGCGGCGGAAGGGCTTCATGAATGCAGGCGCTGTGTGCCGAGGAGCTGTGCAATATGGACAAAGGTATGAAGGGGGTGATTGGTGTACAGCTGTGCCTGGAGTGCCAGCTTGAAAGTGTGTTCCCTATGCAGGTGGGCCGATGGAATGCCTGAGAGCACTGGTAAAAGCTCCCTACGGGTCGGTTTCAGGCACCCAGAGATGATGCGCAACGTATTGTTTAATGCAACGTCTAGCTGTTATGCTGCTGATAAACGTAAACGATAGAGTCTTTCAACGCGTTTGAAAAATGTGTGGTATTTTGATAATACCAAAATCTTTCAACGCGTTTGAAAAATGTTTGGTATTTTGATAATTTTTGATAATAAATGGTTTGGCTACGTTCGACTTCTTCCGTAAAACGTTTGTAGCTACTACAAACTTACTTTTTCAAATTGTTTGGTGAGACTTAGCTAAATTACCTGACTTCATTAAGATATACAGTGGAACTACAAAGCTTACTGACCACACTTCTTGCAAAGACAGCTTGGCACTACACGTAATAAAATTTGCACAAATCACGGCTTTCTAAAAAATTGTCTGCGGAATTTGAAGTCCTAATGGGACAAAATTCAATTTAGATTCATTTTAGTCACATGCACTTAGAAGAAATCATTTCCCTTGTTTCAAACTACCAGATGTTATAGCGCTGTCGGAAACAAAAACTAAGGAAATTTCAGTTATATCGTCACTTCCAGGCTATAATTTCATTGGCGAAAATTTCTAAACGCAACCGGGTGTGTGTGTGCCTACATAAAAATAATTTGAAATACCATCAAAGACATGACCTCCAGTTCAAAATATGCGGACATAAAAACATTGGTTTGACTTACTGGCAAGCAAAAAACGTCAGAAAGCAATTGTGGTAATTTGGCAATGGGAAGAAAATGAAGACATTTTAACATCAGGTTCTGAAGTGAATGACTAGAAACGTCATTATCTGAAACAATAACAAAAATCGTAAACAACAATTGCGCATCCTCTGCGTTACGCGATATTAACGCAAATCTACTTAATGCAACAACTGATTGCAGAGTCCAGTAATGTAAGATACTTCATGCCGCCTTGGCTGCTACCAAGTTGTAAATAAAACAACCAGAGTGATAAACAAAACAGAGTCATGCATTGGCCATATTCATAAAAAATAATTTATCCAACAAAATAAAGCCTTGTGCTGGATGATAGTAGTGATTACTATCTTATTTAAGTAAATTGTGAGTGAATCCCGAATAATAAGAGATATTAATCCAAGATTCTTAGAAAGAGTATCTGAGAGAAATTTTACCAGGGGTACGAAGACCGATACCAGGCCTTCGTCGAAACTTGTATAGCTTGTTTGTATAGCAATCAGAATGTGGATAAAACAAATACCATGCAAATATTTTAAATAGATGAATTATTATGTTGGCAACTGGCTTACACTAGTAATTTTTAGCTTGATTACAGAAAAACTGCGTGTTTTCATCCTCCCGGGCCCCAGTTCCTATCGGGCCCGCGTACGATGTACCTTTAGTACCCCTCTCTCGTAGGCAGTGAGATGTGTTGATACTATTGCTTTTGACCGAGATCTAAACATAGCTCTTCTAGATCTAGATTATTTTCCCATGTAGTACTCAGGCCCGTAGCCGCTGCCACGGGGCATTCAGGCGCAGTGACAACCCAAATTTTTTGTGCCCAGAAACATTTGTTTTAAACATAAAATAAAAACAAAAATCTTTCCCCCCTAAATGTGCAATTTCCTCCCCCCCAAATCTTTAAACTTGGCTACGGACCTGGTAGTACTCAAAATGGAATGTTAATGAAAAAAATTGATTTTAGTGTAAGGTCGATGAAAAGTCGTGCGGACACACACGTGACAGTTAGAAAATACACTAGAAGAGAATACAAAAGCTTATATAAACAAAGCCATGGATAACAAACGGGATAATTCTTCTACCAAACACAGAGACTGCTTTGCTTCACAACTGTAAAAGATTAAAACTCCTAGTAGATTTCGAAAGGTAAAAACATTCCGAAACAATCTTACTCATGTCAAAGAATTAACTAAGCGCAAATACTGCCTAAGACCAATTTGCTAAAAAGAGCAGAATCTTAAACCGAATTTGGATGCTAATTAATGACATTTTCGGCAAACACCTTCCAGCTTTCCGCAAAGGTTAAATGCTGGTGGACGAGTTTGCTCATCTACAAAATTAACTACAGATGCATTGAATCATAGTTTTGTCACTTCGGCACAGACTGATTTTACTCCTATTGTACCAACAAAAACTTTTGTGTATTGTGCGGCTTACTTAGACTCAAGAAAACCCTTCGATTCAGTGAATCGCTCCATGTAAACTTGAGCACGGCGGCGAAAGAAGAAATGCGTTCAAACCAATACAGTCGTATGTCTCCAACAGAAAACAATGCGTTCCAGGGGAAACACTAGATCATCTATAAAAGCAATTGTTTCGAGGGTCACCCAAGGCTCGAGGCCCATTGTTCTTTTTGCTATTCATAAGTGACTTGCCAATTCCGATCTTATGAAAACTATACTTCTTGGTGATGCGTGACAATAATTTGGAAAAATTACAAAAATTGTTTAACCGGGAAATGGCAAAAGTAACTGATTGGCCAATTGCAAAGAAGCTCTTACTAAATATTTCTAAACCAAATTAAATGTTAATCACAAATAAAGATGTTAACACAGATTCCTTTGCCAAAAAATACAAACGGTAATCGCATTGAAAGAGCTTTGAGTTACGAGTACCTTAGTGTATATGTAGATGAAAAACTGACATGGTAAGAGATTTAAACGGTTGTGTTAGAAGAGAATCTTGTACAACACCCAAATATGTTGGTGTAATGGATAAAGTTAAACATTATATTAGTAACCAAGCATTACGTATGTTGTATCACAGCTTAATAAACCCACGAGTGCAGTATGGAATTATTGCCTGGGGAAGAGCAGCTCACGTCATCTGCAGCCAGTATCGATTGTTTTAAATAGCGCCATGAGATGTTTGAACCAGAGGTGGTCACTATCCGGTTCGAAGGTTGGATATCCAGAAGGATAATAAGTTTCCAACCGGATATGGATATCCGAAAGCTGCTTTTAAACGTGAGCCGGATACGAATAAAGATATCCGATTCTTCGGTAAACAATGCACGGAGTTGCTGTAGATTCTTATTGCAAAAAAAACAGCCACAATAATTGAAAACATAAAAATGTTTTCACAATAATGTTTTCAAGTTTTGTGGCTATTTTGTTTGCAATAGGAAATCCGATTCGAAAAACGTTTTACTCGATATTTTGAGTATTCAGACTGAAATAAATTTTAGTCTCTTTTGACCTCTTAGAAAAAGTTGCACATTGCAAAATCATTTAGTTATAATCTTCGGAAGATGCTTTTCAGCTTTCTTTGCCATGACTCCGAGTCTATCTACCCATTGTTAAAGATACACTTTTGCATACTTTTCGGATACGGATAGTATGATTTCAACCGAAACAGGATACGGATCTGATAAAGATATCTTTTGTTAAAAACAAGATTTGATCGTTTAGTAAGAACCACTATCCGATCTTCTCTGTTTTGAACACGGTGCAGAATTGCGACTCGTAAAGTTACTGGCATTTGTTAAGCGAAGAAAATTCTCCAACTAAAAGATATTTACAGTTACAGTTTCGTAACGGGCAAATTCTTGTGTAGATACAATAAATCTCAGCTACCGGCTGCATCCGTATGACGAGACAAACTAAATCTCGGCAATTTATTTCACCAAAAGCACGTTTAAACTCAGGTGCGAAGATATTGAGGTCCAGTGTAATAAAAAATCTAGTCAGAAATTCCTTTCGAAATAAAAAATCAACCTTGTTCGACACTTTTACAGCGGAATATAAAAAAGTACTAGTAGGGTACTAGAAACATCGTTGACATTCGTTTTTTGTTGGTGTGCACTAACCAAGTTCATTGATTTAATTATATAATTATGTTGCTATGAATATATAGTTGAATCATAGGTATCGCTGTTATTTCTTACTCAATTTGGTTTTGCTGCATTCACTAAAACTGGTTGCATTAAAACTCTTGTAGAAAGTAGTGGGACGCCTTTAGTCTCCAGCCGCATTGCGAAGCATGCATCTTCCGCGCAGTAAACGAATTTCCGTGCTCATGCAAGAATCATCTCACTTTTGTGACTCCATTGCAGCGCTGCACTAGTCCATAACTGTCGTGACGCATTTCCACAAATTTTTCCAATGTATGTGAAAACTGCAGAAGTTTTATGTGGCGAAGTTCAACCAATTTCTTCTGGCGGCTTGAACTTATTTGCAACGCATTTTACTTCCATTAATCACACAAACGGATTGCGCATATAAAACCTTGTACTCAGAGCGACAGATTTTTACTTATCGTACTTCTATATAAACTATTCCCTTTGCACTATAAGTAGCTTCGCCATAGGGAGGTCTACAGCCTTGGTCCTTCCACGTCAATCGGTCCACTTGAAAGTCATCGCAGCACTGTGCAACGATGCTAAACATTATAGCTACCGTGCTAGCACCATCCATGCGTGTGCCGTACTAGTGCCACATATTTTTTTGGTGGTGGCAGGCCGAAGCTTGAATTTTGCTTCTTGCCAGTGCGGTTGAGATAACGCTTTTTACCAAGGAGCGCTACGGCGATTTCACTCACACCGAGGCTCTAACACTCAACCTTCCAATTGAGAGGCGGGAACTCTACCACTGAGCTATCGTCGCCCGGGCGATATCCACATGAGAGGCGGGAACTCTACCACTGAGCTATCGTCGCCCCGGCGATATCCATATATCTAGTGTTTCAGCAAAGTATTCGTGTTAGCGCCATTAAGCGTATGCTTTTCTATTACCACCACCTGCCTATCTACGTGTTTTTTCATGCATCTGTGTGTTCCTTGTTACTGCCATGCGTGCTTAGTCTACTGCAGTGATTTCCAACGTGGGACGTACGCCCCACAGGGGTGCATTGAAGCCGATTGATGAGGTCTGGGCCCAAATTTTCGAATTTAACTTTTTATTTCGTTCTTCTTTTTCATGGAAGGTATGTTTTTGGAACTTTGTTTAAACCAAGATACTGGCGTGTTAAGCTTTTTGGCTGAAACGGAGTTCACTTTTTAAATCATAAGGGGAGCAATCAGTATTTTTTAGAGGTGGTTAGGTGGGGCGTGGGCAAATAAAGTTGGGAACCACTGGTCTGCTGCGTTGCGTGTGGGAAGGAAGACATTACACAATACAAGAAGACCTAGTGCTTCAGTCGATACAAAATCACCATTTCACGTCAGATCAATGCCGCGAACAAGGCTGCAAGGCACTGAAGTAAACATACACTTTATTCGTTATTGTGGAGTTGGTTAGTGGCAAAATATATGCGGTTGTTGTTTTCACTGGTTTGTCAATCGTAAATTCTGCGGCGTTATCATGTATAATGTGGCGTAGAATTTACGAAAGCTTAGTTATTATGTATAATAATGCCGCAGAATTTACGAAAGCTTAGTGGGCCGCACAAAACCTTTGATTAGGCCGCATGCAGCCCTGCTAACTGTTCACAAAGACGGAGGGCAACGTAAGACCATGCGGTCTAATGTTTAGACCAGCTGTATTCAACCTGCGGGCGCATGCGGCCTAGTCAAAGGTTTTGTGCGGCCCATTAAGCTTTTTCATTATTGTGTATGTATGGTACAATGAAAACCTGTCTTTATTTTTATAAACTTAACTTCCACATTTTCAATGCAGTAGTCCTTAGTGCCTGTTTATCATTTACTACGCACTGGTAGATTTCCACGTGTCCATTGACGCCTCGGTGCAAAACTGATTTCTAGTTTTCTCATTTCTATTCATGTGTTCATCTGCACTAAAATGATTTCTAACTGGGTACCCTTGTTTTTCCCTTTGCACTAAACTTGCCTATGGCATCACAGTTTGGGAGTGATTAAAGAAAGTACCATACAGTCGTTATCACTGCAGTTAGAATTCAGATGCTCTCAGTAGCTTTAAAACTAAATTTTAAGCAGCCCTCATAAATATAGTGACATAATTTTTGGCCCAGTGAGGCCTTTCGGTTGGACATAGCTGGCTTAGACCAAGGTGAGGTCGAGAATGTAATATCAGGCATCGTGGAGCATGCATAGGTTTTTGCCAATGCTCACACTGGGAATGATTTTGTGACAGAGGGATATCAAATCATCATCTCCGTCTACAACAAATCTCTCTGCCTTCTGATCTTTCAAGCATGGCGAGCGGTCGCAGTAGATGCCAGAAAAACGAGGGAATATTTTGAAAGGTTGGAAAGAGGCGAGCTGGAAGAAGAGAGTGACAATGAAGGCGGACCATCGTCAGAATCTTACAGGTGTTGTATTTGAGATTGGTCACTTTTATACAACAGCCAAATGCAGGCCCGTAACCAGCTTGGGACACCAGGAGGGGCGAAGAGTTTTCCGAGAGGGACCCAAATTTTTGCACCATGTTCAATTTTTTAAACTAAGTCAAACACATGTTTCCAGGGGTGGGGGGAATTTTTCTAGGGGGGCCAAGCCCCCCTGGTTACGGGCCTGGCCAAATGTTCTTCTCACAGTTTCTTTTGTTCTTGAAATTTATTGTGAAATTGAAAAATGTTTGGTAAATCGGACCTGTGGATTAAAAATGTTTTCATTTTCCACCTGGTTCGCAAATTTGTCCATGAAACGGGACACTGGACTTAAAATTTGCCCGCATTTAAACCTGCCCCAGAGACTTACTGCCCGCACATGGCTTACTATTTTTCTCTACCGTTGTTAGTCATTTCGCCAAAAGTTAGTTTTTAGTTGGAGAAATTTTTCAGCCATTAGCATCAACTAGTTAGATGTTTCAGTCATTTATTTATTTGAGTAAACGTCTTTTTAATTTAAAATTTTAATTTTTGAGTAAACACTTATTTCATCAGTCGTAGTTTTTTTGTCGCCACTAGTATTCTTGACGTCAGTCAGTTTGTTAAGATGTTATGATTTATGAGCTTGTGTTGATTGCAGTCTTGAGTTTGTTTTTTCTCTGCTGTTACTTCAGCCTTTCAACTTTTCACCCGTAAGCTTTGCTTGTAATTTTCAGGACTGAGGATGCGTAATTTTACGTGAAATCGATTTCCTATTAAAAATTTGCTGATCGATTCCTTGCTTACACCCATCGTGGCAAGAACATACTTGAATAGAGATATGTGCAAGTTTGAATCATCGCAAAAAGACGAAAGCAGATGGCAGTCGACTGATTCCTCGAAAGCATACAAAACCACTAGTGCTTTTAAGTGTTACGTTATTTAGTTTATTCCCCCGTGTTTAAAAGTGCTCGGCCAGCGAGTGAACAAGGTCCTTTTGAACGAACGTAGAGACGGTTAGAAATAATTTGCCTGTAACTCATGATACCTTTCGCAGGACATAAGATGTAAAAGCTGTTTGTAATAAGGTTCAGGTACCGCTGTTGCGTCATAATGTGGTTCTCGGGTTACTTTATAAGTCCTCATTTGACCCTCAGACCAGGTTGAGTTTGAGATCCCTGTATCAGAAGCAGAGACCCAGTGCTATGGCATAATGTTGCGAGACCTAGAAAATAAGGTTTTCGTGATCTATTTAGGTGACAATTAACAAAGATTAACCAAGTTGTTATTTCCCGTTTCCCAATTGGGGTGTTTGGGGTACTTTTGCAACGGCTCTATACATGCTAGACATTAGATACGCACGTGAAATATTGTGGTTCTTATTGCTAGTTTCATGGGAATCCCATGGTATGGGACAGTCACAATAAGCAATGTGATGTGGTGGGACAGAAAAGTGTCCCATGGACAAGCCTGCTAATTCGAGAACCACTTTTTAATTTCGTGCGACATATGACATTAACAAAATTTTGTGTAAACAATCGCGCAATCATGCAAAACAACAGATTTTAACCTCTTTTTCAATAATCGTTGCGGCGCAGGTATTTCGAAATGGTTTTCTAAATGTTGAAGTGTAGAGAGAAAAGCTACATGATCTTCAGGTGTATAAAGTTTTTGTTCCGTGATTGAAAAGCCATCAAAAGTTTTACGAGTCCACATTCACGGAGATGCCTACAACTTGGTACAAAAACGGTTTGTAACAATTCCTAGAGATGAGATATCGCTTCTTCCTCGAAAGTGCGCGATCGAAATATTCAGCTACTTGGACTTAATTGACCTCGGAAGATGCGCTCAAGTTTGCCGCGCATGGAAAGTCATTTCCGGCGCCCCCTCCCTGTGGAGTCACGTTAACTTCGGTGGCATAAAACACAGGTAAGTTGTTGCGCCTGCACTTTTCTGCTAAACCACAGTTTTGTTACAGTCAAAGGTGACATATTTTAAATGGCCTTGTGCTTATGGTGGCACGACTGCGTTTTCAGCGTTAGGCGAACGCTATATATATTCATTTTTTAATTTGATAGACAAGTTCCAGCGTAAAAATTTGGCGCAAACGATTGCTCTGTAGATTGTGGTGACGCTACATACAGTAGTTTTGAAACCGAAAAGTAAGTAACTGTCTTACATAATTTGTGAGCTGAAAATTTATGTTCAACATTCACATTTCTGCCTTAATTCTAATTCCTTATCTTTAGGTTGTACTTTTGTTCCGGGAAATTCAAACCTTTTTCAACGTTTGCTGTTGAACCAAAATTTGAATTTTCCATTTTTAAAGTAAAACATAGAATTATGTTGTTCTTTTTTTCAGCGTTTCGGACAAGTTCGTGATCAAGTGTTTGCAAAAATGCCGTCCTTACCTTTGTCACCTGAATTTGCGTCAATGTTACAACGTGCACTGGCCATCTTTTAAAGCAATTGCCGACTGTGCCAACTTGCAAGATCTCAATGTATCGGAATGCAGAGCGGTTAATGTAAGTCATGGGCAGTTATAATTTGCTTGATGAACGAGCATGTTCCATCATGCCACGTGAGATGGAACAATGTGCTGAAAGTTTAACTGACGGTATTTGTGAGCAGCTTGAAACTTTTTTAAGCACTGTCTGGCAAATCTCAGAGTTTCCAAATTTGCCGTATGATGTAAACATATGCCATAGATACGGTGAAAACATATAGTATACGCAGGTTTTTATGAAATTCAAAGCATGGAAGTATCGTGTGATCAGAGAAATCTACCGACTGTTAAAATAAGCACTTGTCGTACGTCATTGCTTGCTGTTGGATCATACAGTAAATTTGTTGCGCGCAACTAAGATCCGTGAGTTACTCGTCACTTGGTTGATATATATGTGAACTTAATGTTTCATGAAGCCAGAGACCGAGTTTCAGGGAGGGATATGTCCCCCCAACTTTTTGACTAGGGGGAACACAATATCTCTTTGTGCCCCCCAATATTTTGTGATAAAATAACGTAGTTGTAAAAATTTCGTAGTTATATTACTGTTAAAACCCCCCCTAGCATAAAGCCCGGAAATATATAAGAAAAATGGACATTATCATTGGATTACCTATAAACGTAGTGTACAGATTAACTACGTGAATTGAGAGATGTTCGCTTTGAGAAATTCAAAGTTTTTTTGCCCAGTCGTCCCTAAATTGCCCAGACATTAGTAGACCACACTTCGCATCCCTTAGCTATATATTCCCAAGGGAAAGGCTAGCATCAGCTGCAGGCGCGGCCAGATGGGCGAATATTTTTTATCTACTTATCGACTCCCATACCTACACTGATTGCCTTGCATGGTTGAATAGCTTAGCCCGCCCTTACAAGAAAATGTTTGATCCCAAGATGGGGCCCTGTCAGGCGTCACCACTCCGGGCGAGAGTAGACCACGCCTGCAGCCATGGGTGGAATTCGGGAGCATTGCCCTCCAAAATTTTGTTGTGCCCGGAAAAATTTGTTTCAAACATACAATAAAAACAAAAATCTTCCCCCCTGACAATGTATTTTGTCCCCCCAAACCTAAAAACATGGCTACAGTCCTGGAGTGGACCTGCAAATTGATGATAGCTCGAGGATATTATAATTTCCCAAACCTTGTAGAATTCCCTAACTGCGGCCCCATCTTCATTTCCAGTTTAGCGTCATGCCCAGGACTCGTTAGCGCACTACGCAAGGTTTTGTTTGGTATCTCAGTCTTAATATTTAGCGTTTTGCTTGAACGAGTCATTGCACTAACCTGCTGCTACATCTTAGATTTATGTCTTATAACGTATGTAAGTAACTACGAATATTGACCTTTTCAGACCATTTTAATATCTTCCGCGAGAAAGTCAGGTGTATATTTAAAATCTCTGGCAGAACGTGGGTCCTAGGAAATTGCTTTCCGTTTGGGAAAGTTGCAATTTGTTTTCAGTCTTTTCGTATCGATTTCCAATCTGGTAAATTGTAAAAACTGGTCTGAAAATGATTTGCTTTTCTATATTTTATGAAGGACGAGGTGATGAGAATGATTGCTGAAGGTTGCCCAACGCTACTGTACCTCAACGTTTCTCACACTGAAATTACTGATGGTACTCTACGAACACTTTCTCGTTGTTGCTTGAACATGCAATATTTAAGTCTGGCTTATTGTGTCAAGTATTCTGATCGGTAAGTACTTGACTGAAACCCTCAGTCACCGCCAGGGAGATGTTTGAGCGCCTTATATCCGAAATGCAAGTCCAAAACCCTTTTTACCGAGACAATCCATTGATGAACAGGTTTTTAAAAGTTTGGTTTGATGTGGCTCTTATACATGAAAGTTTATTCTTACCCCGTCTCCGCTAATACACCTCGCCTGGCGATAGACCTCTCACTCCCTTATCCACTGAAACCTAACGTTGTCGATTGGATTTTCGCGAAAATTCACGCTACCGGGTACTTCCAGCTGATCGCAATCTCTCAGTTGTTCAAATTCGCATAGTCCAGGTGTTGAGCTCTTTGTACAGAAAGTACTTATTCTTGTGTTTTGCACGAAGTAGAAATAATCTGCCTGAAGGATGTCGAAAGATGGTAAAGTTTTATTGAGTACGCCGTAAAGTTATTGTTGTCTGTCTTTTTGCAGAGGCTTGCACTACTTGGCTGGTGGAAAAGGTTGCCGAAAATTGACGTACTTGGATATATCTGGTTGCACTCAAATCACTACTCACGGCTTTCGGCACATTGCGCAGGGTTGCACCAGTCTCCAGTCTGTTTTCCTCAACGACATGAACACATTAACGGATGCTAGCATTACGGTGAGTTTCTGCTCCAAAACTCAGCAGACGCCGTAAACGTTTCGCAAACACTAACATTCGATGAAGATTTCGGGGAGTTTTGTTTCTTCGTGTCTCCAACTATTGTTTTTGTGTGCGGCTTTTTTGCATGAGAAAAAGTTTTCGCATCGTTGTTCTATACCTCTCTGTAGCGCTGGCCGTATAAACTGTAATACATTGCTGAAGAGATCTACCAGTTGGAGTTATCTGCAAATGTGGATCTAGAAGTAGGTATTTTCAATGTTTTATTCGAAGTTTTTTGTTTGGAAAGCAGTACAAAAGCAGCCAGAACTGTTTTTGAGGGGAGGCAGTAAGGTTCTGAAAGAAAAAGTTCAACTGTTCTATTTAATTTTGCGTAGAACTGCCAAATTTGGATTTTGGTCGCGCTGAGAAAACTCTGCGTTGATTCACCCGCTAATGAAACACTTCGCTATAAAAGTTTTCGTAAGGTGTCGTTTGTTTTCTCATGAACGGTTGCAAAAAGCATCATGCAGGCCCCTGCTGAAGAAACAAACCGACTACCTAAACTTTTATGAATGACCAAAACATGTAATTATTAGATAACAGATACTTATTCTTTGCTGTAAACCAGCGGTTCCCAAACTTTTTCTGATCGCGTACCATTTGTGGGTCCTATATTTTCACGACGTACCATCTTGAAAACACCTTGTTCTAGGAAAACTCATTCTACCCAATATCATTCGATCAAAAGTTTGGCAAACCAGACTTGACACAAATGCTGCATGAACAAAATGGTTGTGAGAAATTATAACGGCCATTTTTCGAAACTAATAAGGGAAGTACACAAAAATGCAGGAATTTATTAACAAAACGCGATAGGAAAAACACGTTTTCTTTTTGTGCAGAAAAACAGAAGGGTCTCGCGTACCACCTTGAAGCCCTTCACGTACCACTAGTGGCACGTGTACCATAGTTTGGGAACCACTACTGTAAACGGTATGGTCCAAAGATGGGCAGACGTTGCGACTCGCCCGCCGCGCTGAATTGTAAAAGTTGACAGCGGGACTGGGTCAGGAGAAATGGATGTATTGTTTGCGTAAACTAGAGTAATATAAATAATATGTGAAAAGTGGACTCGCTTTATTAGTATAAATTTGACATGATCAGCGGGCTGGATCAAAGAGCTTAACAGGCCGCAGTTTGCATGTCCGTGCCTGTTATAGTCGAAATTTGCTAAAGCTTATTTTTTTCTTTTGAACATGTGGGTTTAAACGTCTTCTGGTATATCTGCCGGTAACCCACTTTAATTCAAAGCATGTTGTTTTTTGCTCTGTACGTGTGGAAGGTAATGGTGTGCTCCTTGTGTCGTGATCGCTAGATGTTTTTCCAACCAGAGATGCTTTTCTTACGTTTGGGTAAAATTTTCAAGAGCTTAGCAGAGAAATGCACCAATATCAAGACAATTTCCTTGATTGGTTCACCAAATCTCAGCGACCAAGCTTTCAAAGCTCTCGCTCAAAGCAAGAAGTTGCAGAAGCTGCGAATCGATGGAAATCAGAAAATCACGGATAACTCATTCAAAATGCTGGGAAAGCAATGCCCGTCTCTGCATCATTTGTAAGTGACTGAAAGTTGCGTTCTTTTGACAAAATGCCAAGTATGTGTTCAGCGCCTTTAAAGTTTGGAAACGTTGCGTTTGTTGCGAAGCACTTCGATAACATCACAAAGCTGACGTTTCACGGCCACGAAAAACCGCAAAAACTACAGAATAAAAGTTGTGCTTTTCAAGCGGCATCAGAATAGCGGATGTTCTTAATGGGCTAATCATCAAGGTCGCAAGATTAGTGATGTACAATAGTAAGTACTGTAGGCAGTACACGGAGAAGTGTAAAGCATTTGCTTGGCCAACGCAAGATACTACTGACGCAATTTATTCACAACTTGTTGTAGGACGACGGTGCGTGACTGTCTTGTGCAGGTACGTTGTTGACTGTCAGCGACTGACGGACATGATGCTCAAATCGCTCTCACCCTTGCGCAACATAGTGGTGCTGAACGTGGCCGACTGCGTGCGTGTGAGCGACTCGGGCGTCCGGCAACTGGTGGAAGGTCCATCGGGCGTCAAGATTCGTGAAATGAATTTGACCAATTGCGTGAGGGTCAGCGACGTCTCGTTACTTCGTGTAGCGCAGAGGTTCGTTGAACTTTTCGAAACTTGCTCAAATTAGGACCAGCCTTTGTGTAATCAACAGTAAACCTGTCTTTTTGCCTTTCCCTGTTAGTTACCAGCCACAAAGTGTTGCATTTTTGTGTACCGTCACTGTCAGACACGTGTTTGCCATATGCGCACAACTGTTTGGTGCTGATGCGTTGACAGAAATGCTGACGAATGACGATTGGTAAATGCAGTGGGGGTGGTGTTTGAAAAAACACACTGGCCACGGCGACTCTTAGTAATTCGTGCCTCGTGCTGATTGGTCTTGTGTCACGTGGCGCGTATGTTTTCCTGCAGGTGTCACAGTCTGACGCACCTTTGTTTGTGCTTTTGTGAACACGTGACCGACGCCGGGATTGAATTGCTGGGAAACATGCCCGCGCTTTCTGTGATCGACCTGTCCGGAACGAATATCAAAGACCAGGTTTGAACTTTATCAATTTGCGTTCAGTTACTCTGCGCTGATTGACTGCCTTGTATTGCAATGTTGCAAACCAGCTGCTGGTAAACAAGATCGATTGATGTCCACGCATAGCTGCTTATTTCCGCGCAAATTATTTTATTTTTTTAGGTTTTGCACTTGTTTTTAGTTATTGTGAATACGAGCAGCCCGACCTTCTTTAAGGGTTTTCAGGAAAGTCCCACTTGACTTGGAAATTGTTTTGTAGACGTGTAAATCATTACCTAAAATATGTTTTATTTTTCGCTGAGATATTTCGGTCAATTTTCCTATAATAGCATTAAAACTCGTCGTAACATAACTCACTAGTCTATATTTTCGGACGTTATGTCCGATCTGACTTGAGTTTTTTCGGTCATTTCAAAACAAATTCGGTCTACGACCGAAAAAAACCTTGCCTGCAAAGTAAGGGTTGTGTTTCTTCGGTCAGCTTCTCTGTAAACCACAATTCAGTCGGGAGTGGTGTGCCACTTTGGTTGAAATTAAATCTATGAGTTAAAATCGTCATTTGTGATCCGTTCTCCAACAAATGTTGACTGTAAGACCCTGGTTAAATCAGTTTCCCAAAATTAAGTTATAAATAATGAGCCTCGTTTACTGGTTCATCCTTTCCGGCCAAAATCATGCCAGAGTGGCTGCCGGTCAGATTCACACATTTTTAAAAATTCAGAGTTCGGCCATACATTATTATTCGTTGTGACTGAAGGTTTCTTGATGTCATTGCCTGGTGCCACTGCTTGTGGTGAAATCATGGATTCCATGGTGCATGCAAAACCAACTACAGGCTTTTAATTCTTTCCGTTCAGGGTTTGGCATCGCTCGGCGTTAATTCCAAGATCAGGTCAATAGTTTTGTCGGAATGTTCGGGAATCACGGACCTGGGTCTGCAGAAGTTTTGTCAACAAGTGAAGGAACTGGACGCGCTCGATGTTTCGCACTGCATGTCACTGACCGACACCGCGATCAAAAACTTGGCATTCTGTTGCAGAATGTTGACATCACTTAACGTCGCTGGATGTCCTCTGGTAAGTTAAGAGAGTGTCGCTGTCGGGACGATTGGTTTGTTTTGCCAACTTCACTTCATTTCTCCTTCCGTTGCTCCTCAATAGATTTGTTGGGTAAGATTTTATGTCTGTGCCGAAAGATAAGCTATTGCCTGTAGTGTAGTCAGGAGGAAGACTGAGAAACAGTGTTCTCTTACTTTTTGATGGGCACCAAGATATTGACGCTATACTTTTTGTGGAATTCGTAATAGAAAATTTGACGGTAGGATGGCGGTCATTTTTTATGATGGAATGTTACTCCACTACATCGTTGGTTATCACCGCATTAATGTTATGTTTTAATATGATCTGTGATGTTGCCGCTGAACTTCAAGCATCTCAATGCTGCTGTAACGCAATTGCATGCTAACTTAATCATCTCTGGTGACGCAAGTTGAAGCTCTTTGTTTTTTTTATTCAGCTTCTTGTTGTGATGAACCTTAATTTTGAATAGCTTTTCTGTGATGCAACCTTCTTGTTTGCGCAATTTTGTAAAGCAGTGCATGCCTCCATTTCAGCTGACCGACTTGAGCATCCAGTATCTATCTGGAGTGTGTCATTACATTCATATTTTGAATTTGTCGGGTTGCATCTACATCAGCGATCGATCGCTGAAGTACTTGAGAAAAGGCTGCAAGCAGCTGCGAAGTCTTACGATCCTCTATTGCAAAAGCATAACCAAGTAAGAAAACATTATTGCATTGCAGAGATTAATTGAGCGATTGATCTGTACATTGTGTTAATATGTTGCAACTTTTGAAATACATGCAGGTTACAGACTTACAGCTATCATAGCTAAGGAATTGGCCTGCATTTGAGACAAAGGGGCGTGGATCACATTTTAGGCAAAAAGTTGCGTTAAATTTTTTCCGTCCCAATCAATATACTAATTTCTCAACACAGAAATTTAATTGAAAGTGTGCATCAGTACTTTAAAACTACTGTTCGCATGAACGAGTCTTAATCACAACTTTTTATTACGAAAACGCCACAGACAAGATCACTTCGTTTATTTGGCGCAGTCTGTGGCAAAAAAATGACGTAACCTCCCATTTTTTAACTTGATTTACTAGTTTACAAACAAAAAGCCAAATCATCCTCTCCAAATGCTCATAACTCTCAAGGTGTCTTTAGGTTTTGCATAATCAATCCACACACGAAGGAATGGGCTGAATTTTGTAACTCAGTTGCGAATGATGGATCGGGTAGGCTTCAAGTCGTTTCATTGCTATAGCAATGCTAACGTCGCATGACTCTTCACTGTAGTTTAGTCGAAGTGAATCCTTTAGCTTTTGTTCCCGATTGAAACCTCTAATTTACGTTACTACGATCTTACAAAATAATTAGGTAAATTATCCGTGTTTAGAAAAAGTATAGGCCCGTCATTTTCGTTTTTTGAAGAACTCAGACTTACGCGGAATCTGGATTAAGTACCTAAGTTTTATAACTTGCACGCTTATCTGGCATCACACGGAAAATATTTTGTTGTGCTTCAATGCCAAGTCGTTTCGGCAATCTATGCGATTCTGGTCTCATGTGCAGAAAACTTAGCCGAGATACCAGCTTGTATACTAAACTATTACATCGCATTATGAAGTCTTGGAATGAGCTCGACGTAGTTCTTTTTCATCAGATCTCTCGATGACAGTGCGCCGTAACCTACTGTGCATAACATGTGCAAATTCAGAATGCATTTCTCGAGGACGAAAATGCATTTTACCAATGATACTTTAGCTGACTCTCCCGAGAGGTAAAGCGGGTATGAAACCGAATAAATGAAAAACATTATTTATTAAATAATTTTCTAAATTGCTCGACGTGCTTTTCGTGCGGATCAGTTTCCTGAATTCCTTCTTTTGTTTGACTCGAGTTTTTTTCCTGACGATCTTCCCCAAAAGGTTATTGGTTTATTCAGTGAACTTTTCCATACTGAAAATGACGTACTTTTCAGTTTTCATTTTTTTGTTAGACACAAAAATCTTAGCATGAAATAACGAGAAACGTGTTTGCAAGTCGTAATCGCAATTTCTTCGAAGCCTCAACTATATAAATTCCTTCTTTATATCTCTCTGATCACACGACGGGCTTAATAGCTTTGAAAAAAGCACTCGTAAGTTATGGCAAGGATGTCTTACTTTGAAAGGAATAAATGAAAGAAAACAGCATCTGTTCAGATTGCAATGTTCATAGGCGCAAATAAGAATTGTCGCATATTCAGGTGAGGTAGTTATCAGTGATGTAGTCGTGACCATAACCTTCGAGGCTGAGACCGAGACCTGGTCAAAATTTCGAGACTAGGCCGAGACGTCTTCAAAAACTCCGAGACCGAGACGAGACTTGAAGTTCGAGACCGAGACTCGAGACTTCAAAATTTGTGCATTTTGCCGAAATATTTAAAAAAAAGTGGTCATCACTTCTGACTTGAATTTTTTTCAAATTTCTGGCATTTTTCCGACATGTTTTGGTTGTTTCTTACCTACAAATACAACAAACACAAAATCGTTGAATTATAGAAATTTTAATAAACCATTTTTTTGCAATATTCAAAGTCTCGAGACCTGAAACCTTCGAGACCGAGACTCGCAAAAATGGGTCTCGAAACGAGTCTCGAGACTCCATCACTGGTAGTTATTCGCAGAAATTTAAGTACGCTTTGAGCAATGTGATTGTATTTTATTGGCAATTTTCTTCTTTAGTTCATAACTTCTTTTCAACATCATTAGCGAAATTATCAAGTAACCATTATTTGTAAAGAGTGAGCACTCGAAATCCTTGACTAATGAAATAGCAGAGTTTTCTCTCACTCCGTATTGACATCTGAAAAAATGGGTCACCGTCACTTCACCTGATGATCTCCGAACACGGAATTTAAGTTGATTATAAACAGATAGGCTGTGGAGAAGTACTTAACATCTAACCCTACCGTAAAGATATACCTTCCGTGAATTATGAAACAAAATATTAAATGTAAGCGACTACATGCACTTGAACAACAAACTGCCAAAAGCAAAATGCATACGTAAGTGTGTTTATTTTATATGTTGGAATGTTCTTCTGTTCTGAATATACGGCTGCTGGCGCAGCAGTGCAAAAATATGCTTCCCACCTAAACCTAGATGAATGGACTGTAAACATTGCAATGCTCAATTGTTTCCTGACTGTGAATGCTTAACAAGTAGCAGCAACCGCTCTGATAGCGATCTACAATTTGCTTTACGAAAAGCACGTTCAAACTCAGGTGGTAAAGTGATAAAACATAGTGCAATAGAAATCTGGTCAAGAATTACTTCAGAAATAAAAAATAAAACGTGTTTGGCACTTTTTTGGAGGAGTATAAACATACTTTGTGTTCTTATTGGTTGGTGTACTGTGCATAAACCAAATTGTTTGATTTAATTACTTAGCGTTGTTACAGTGGAAACTGTCAAATCATGAAGTATTTCCGTTAAATATTAAATCGTTGGGTTTTTGTTGTATTCACAAAAATTGGTCGCATCAAACCAGTGTATGAAGTAGTGGGATGCCTTAGTCCGTAGACACAAATCAAGAGAATTTCCGTTCCCATGCATGCATTGACAGCTAGTTCTTTTCCGCAAAGCATGATAGCGCGACTGGTTCTTAACCTTCTTAAATCTCGTGACACCATTGCGGTGCTCAAGCGGTCTATAGCTTTTGACGCATTTCCTCTCTAGCATTCACGAATATTTTTGAATTTGTGAAAACAGTAAATGTTTAATTTGACAACTTTGAGCCATTTTTTTCTGGTGGCTTGGCCTTGCCTGCTATACATTTTATTTCAATTTACCGTATAACCGCATTACCCATATTACATTTTATACCCAGAGCAAATGACTTCTACAAGCTATTGTGCACTGGTGCCTTTACACTATAAGCAGCTTCGCCCTTGGGAGGTCTGCAGCCCAGATGACCCTTGGTCCTTCGCAGCCTCTCACTCCCTCATGAATACATTTTATAAATCGATGTACTTGGAAGCCATCGCAGTAGTACATTATAACAATCATGATGACGTCATTCATGTGTGTGTCTCAAAAGCTTGTATTTCATCAAAGTAAATGCATTAGCGCCATCAAGCGTAAACTCTCTACTACCGCCATGTATGTATCCTCGTCTTCCTTCATGTATTTGTGTATTCCTTGTTACTGCGATGCATGTTAAAAGTATAGCGCCTTGCGTGCGGGAGTGAAGACGTTACACAATACAAAAGGCGACTGAATTGCTGTATTTGGAGAATTTGCCTAAGCGTGTTGCCAAATGCACCCGGTAAACCCGATGGTTAGCTATGTTCAGATAGCCTTAGTTTGGTTTGTACAGTACCAGAAATGTAGCCGAAAAATCTTTAAAAAATACATTGTCGAGCTGTGATAGAATAAACCGGTAAGTATGCAAAGGTCACTTATTTGGCGCAAGTTTTTGCTCTAGTAAAATATCAGGAATATGAAGTATTCCCTCAAAAACTTCATAAAGTCGCCCAGCGTTTGACCGTCATGGCCCTTTTCTGCATCCCTGACTGCTCGTAGACCTCACTAAGAAATAGTGTGAATCGCGATTAAAATAAACATCTTAAAACTTTGTGAGGTTTCACCATAGCACGAGAGTATGCACAGAATTGACGCTGCATCAAGAAAACGTTTGTTTGAAACGAAATAGCACAAACGCAAGAAATTAACGCTGTCACTGCTGTACAAACGACATCGGCCTCAACAGTGATCACCCCCCGAATTTTTTTCAGACTTGCTTCTGTACCAATACGAACGTTAAGGGGTAGCACTTGTGGTGATAGCTGGGCGTCGGAAAGGTGCCTTGTCCGCCCCTGGATTTTGAAAATTGACATTTTGCTATCAAATTTTTAGCAAAAAAAGTTTGTTTTCTTAGTTTCGAGTGTGAAAATGAAATTTTGCCACTTCCTCTCCTGCATAAATCATTTTGGCCACCCCTGGAAAATCCACTATTTGCCCCTCCCTGGAAAAAATCATTCCGACGCCCATGATCTGGGCAACGCTGTATTTCTGATTCATATCCTGGACAGGGCTGCAACTTTCTCGTGTGCACTGTTTGCAGCGGGATTTACCAGTAAAAGCGTAATTCGGCTTAACGTTCTCGCAGATTAACTGCTCAAAGAATGCAGTGCCGCATTGAGCATTTGGAGTACAGCAACGAAAATGTACCAGCGTGGTACAACTACGAAGAAGGTCCCAAGAAACGGCCGCTCCGGGCCAACAACCCAACGACCACATGGATCGATATGGATGACGATTGAACAAACGTACAATGGACCTGCAACACTGCAAACCATTCAGCGCTCCACCAATCCTGCTCCTTACCACCAACTTTCTGCTGAACTTCGTGAAAACATATTTGCGATCATACGGGTATTTCCCAGGTCTTCTTGCGGTGATTCGCTTTCATACTAGCGCCCTTACTTTCCCCATGCGCTGGTTCAGTGCCATCTGAGTTGTGTTTTGTATCCGTTATTTTACCGAGTACTCCTACCTGTTTACGCAACCTATTAAATTACTTACGCTTCAAAGCATGTGCTGCTTTCCTTGCATGTTTTCCCCTCATATCCGTACTTGGGTGGGAAGATTGCATTCAGGCTTATTCAGGCACCTAAGCTCGGTTGCACTGGACAGGAATGCAAAGTTTATTCATTTCTTTATTTTTCCGCAAGTGTTTGTCTCAGACTCGTGGGCCATGTATCGCTGGGTTAGTTGTAGCAATCAGAAACACAAAACGCTTGGTCATAACACAGTATGAGGTAGGTGCAAGCTGCTACGCGCAGGCGTTGCTAAAACAAGAAAAATTCACTGAAACGCATCAGCAACTACTGCATTCGCTCATGTGTCATACCGAAGCGTTGCATAGAACTATTTACAGTGAGCAGATAAAATGGCCTATAAAACGCATTCCTGCACAAATGGATACAATTTGTATCTAAGCAAGGCATCAAATGACTTGCGTAACTTTATTCTTAAAAACACTCGCATTTTTAGGGATGTAGTGAAATTTTCGACGAGTTTTGTAATACGCTATGTGCAGTCGTTTAATACCGGACTGTGTGTATCTGTTCCGCAATTGGCATGCAATAGCAACAAACTATATTTTTTTACTGCAGTCGAACCCCGAAAAAGGGGACTCTTGGCCTATTCGCTACACAATAAAGTTATTTCATTTGTCTCCGAGGGTCATTTACATCCTTCGGTGAGGCATGGAGCAGTTCACCGAAAAATGTGACTTGTTCGGAAAATTCGACGCGAGCGCTATTTGGAGCAGGGGTAGGGATCTATTCACTATCACGGGCCGCATGAATTGTGCATTATCGCTGCCGGGCTGCAAAATAGATTAATTTTATCCGAAAATTATACCATTATCTAACAATGAGGAAGAGTGAGTTCTCTTGACTTACTATCTAAGTACCTGATGATCGCGGAGCTTCGTTTTGACGCGATGTTGTACTCTAGCTTACATGGGCAACGAAAATTCTGATGCGGGCCGTATCAAATGTTCACACGGGCAGCAGGTTCCCCATCCCTTATTTAGAGAAACGCAGGTTGTTTTCACTTTTGTTGGAGGGAAATCACATCAGCCGTCTGTGCATTGCAAAAACATCGTGTTCAGCAAACAAGTCATAACAACTATTCAGAAGGCGTTGAAGACCACTAATGCTTTGGCGAAACGCATAAATCATCAGTAAAGAGTAAGTGTTTCACAATCCTATTTCCAACATTACTTTTTCTTTACAATAATAACAACTACTTCGCAAAACTTTATGATAAATCGCGATTATTTGAATCCTCACGTTTGAATTCTGATGGGTGAAACATGGGATTAACTGTATGCAGGGACCGAGTTTGGTAGAAAACTTTGGGAGGGACAAACGTTGTGTGGTATGTATGTTATTGCGCATATCACACTCACGCAAATATAATATTATTGTTTGCGTTTTGTTGACGTAACCGTGTTCACTCAACCGTTGTACGACCTTTTTGTTAGATGAGCATAATGGGAGGCAAATTATGGAATGATATATTTTGGGGACCATGGCCGAAGTCAGAGCCGGATTAAAAGGCAGGGGGCCGGGGCAATTTTTTCTGGAGGGCACCAATGACGTAATTCATGACGTCATCGTTTGTAAAAGTTACGTTTTCGCTTATTCGCAAGGTTCCCGTTTGTTTTTTCCGGTAGTCGAGAATGTGCTTACTCAAATGCACATACAGTTAGCTGCGAGAAGAGAATTTATGATATAAATACTAGAGTGTATTTTCACTAAGAAAAAATATTTCACAGGCTAGAGAGTGACTCGGCAAGAAACAACATTCACCCGAACAATAAGCAGGAACCAGAGATTACAAACAAAAACACCGGAAAAAGAGCATGTCAATATGGCCAGCCAGGCTGAATGTGAAAGTTGTTTCCAAGCTAATGTCTTGATTTTCACCTTCATTTTCAGGTGCTCTGGTTAACGCCCAGTCCCGTCGGTACGGGGGGGGCTTTGGTGGGCTTAGCCCCTCCAAACAAAGCTCCAAGCCCCCCAAAATGGAAATATGAAACACTATATGTTAATGGAATTTTTGTCAAATTTGAATGTCAAGCTCCCCCTGCTCGAACGTAAAACCCCTATTGACGACTTTCTAGCGACGGTTCTGTTAACGCCACTGCTTGAAATTTTGTTGGAAAAAGCGATTCAGTCGCGGCGTTTTAGCTAACACAGCCAGATCCTTGCGTTTTTTCTTGTTAGAAGCTTTGCGCTTTTCATAGCTCCTGATGGCATTACAGGTTTCGGCATCGCGCTAGCTAACACTGCAATCTCGTTTTCTGTTCTTTCGTTCTACGAATCGACTGATTAAAACCTTTTCTGACGGACCACCCAATAACATGTGGTGTAAATGGCTTGAATACCTTAACGATAGTAACCATCGGAAGAAAAGTGCTTTTCCACCACACGTTACCCTTTATGACGGAACAAAGGTGCAGTTCGGCTGCGGCGACTTCGAGACTGCACCAGAAGTTCGGGATCATTGACGCCAGTGTTGCCACTTCTGATATTTCAACATGACATCAGATGTGATGTTCTCAGATAAATTTCTGATGTCTGATGTTTTGGCGACAAATCTGATGTTGACTGGGTTGTTTTTTCCACATTTCCTCTCATTTTAGGACGAAAATAAGCTAGATTCATGATTTTAAATTTCCTTTTATCAATCTCTCGCCCTAACATGTGTTTGGTTATCGTTTAAAACTAAAGAAGCTCTCTTCGCTGCGTTTAGACTAACGTTTTACGTAAATTATAAACGACTTCTCTATTCAATGGCCATATTTCGCTGTTTCGGATTCAACGAGGATACTCGCGCTTTTATGAGCATTTAGCTTATATGAAACCGTAGCGAAAAAATTTGATATTGTTTGATGTTGAAGAAGGCCACAATTTGATATTAACGAGACTGACCCCAGTGGCAACATTGATTGATACTAAAAAGCAGTCAACTACCACTAGCTTTAGCACACAAATAGTAACGTTTTCGTGACATTTGTTCAGGGCCAGATTTAACTGATGCGAGGCCCTAGGCTAATCCACTTTTGAGGACCCCTCTCCCATTGTTGCGAGAAAAAAATGGAAAGCGAAAAATCAATTTGCGAAAATCCGAAAATGACGCTGTGAAAGTAGCCTACAGTCAGTAAAAAATTCTAAATCATTACTGGAGTGCCCACGATCACTGCGCTTGTTGCTGCCTTCGACGCAAAAGCCTTAAATTGCACGGAACTGTTGAAATCCTACTTGGCTGGCGAGAACAGAATTACTAACTGCCACAGGCAAACCAACCGAAATCGCGGTAATTGAAATATTTGACAAAACACCTGGTTTACGTTTTTTATAAGAATCACATCTGTTTTTCTTATCTGTGTTAAAAAAAACAAACAAACACAGTGCACCTGTGACCTATATAGTATGTGTGGCGGCATAAAGACTTAAGCACAACGTGAGGACCACGTTGCAACTCGCTTACCACGGCTGTAAAAATCTCACACACACGAGCACGACACGTCACGTAAAACGCACGCAAATAGTTGTAACTGTTAGGTTCATGATTCACGAGTTTCTTACTTTTTCAGACTGGTAAGAATCGAACGCCACTTAACTGTCGCGTGGAAAGATGTGAGGTTTGAAAAACAGAATCGTCGCCAGAAAGTCTTCAATAGGGGATCTAAATTTGCGAAAGGTGCTTGACATTCTGAAAATTTGATAAAATCTTTACTGATTTATAGTGTTTCATCTATAAATTTGGAAGGGCTGAGCTCACCAGTGCCCACCGTAGCGACTGGACTGGTATAAATTTCGCTTATGCTGTCATCATTGAAATACGTATAAAGAAATAGAAAGCTACAGTCATCGAATCAAGTAAAGCTGAACACAACACAGTAAACAGTTAAAAAGTTTTTGTCCTGCCTTCTTCATAACAAAATTATCTAAGAATTCATTACAATGTGTTTGCCTAAGTTCGTCACTTTTAATGCACCGAATGCTTAGTGTAGCCAACCTCTCCTGGAACATTGCGACCGTTTAATTCAGTTTTAATTCTTTTGAATCTTGTAAAGGACCTTTCTCCTGAGCAGTCACTGTAGCAACCATCAAGCTAAGAAATAAAGGTCCGTGTGTGTGGTTGGATAAACTAAGAACCACTAATCAAAGGCATCAGACCCAAACGTGCGTTTGTCATTTTTTTGCTGTTTCCTGTATCGTTAGGGAAGAGTTCTGCGGTTGCCAGCTGGCAAAGTGATTTTTGCTTGCTATTCAAGTTCATCAACATCTTCTTTGATTTGCTTAGCATGGGAGCAGTACAAACTTGCGCAAGTACTCAATAGCAATCTGATTTCTGAATGACTTTACTGAAGAAAATTCAAATGGAAAAAAATCACATCTAAAAATATCAATCGAGCTTTACGCGATACAAACGCTGACAAACTACTGTATTGCTCAGTCACCTAAGAAACAACTATGCTTTTATTGCAGGATACTGCTGGTAGCTCTACACATAGCTCTTATCTGCAGTACAACCTTGCTTTGATCAGGTGCAGTGACGTAACTAGAGGTTTGAGTCAAGGGGATACTTAGCTGAAGGGAACTCACTGGCTTAACACTCAGAAAATAGTTGAGAAACAATAGCAAATCCGGTAGTGAACGGCTATACACAAACCCGATTTACCGGAAAATACTCCAAAAAACGTTAAAAAAAATCTACTGAAACCAAAAGAATAGTAAATACGAAAATACAAACTAGGTAGGGGCCCGGTTTTTACATTTAGCTTGGTATGGGGAGTGTGGTTCGCACCCCTGCCACCCGTCAGTTATGCCATTGATCAGGTGCATTTCAAACATGAACAGCAACAAGTTCTTTTGATAGAGTCACACGTAACAATCGGTACGATTCAGCCAACGCAGGACGCAGCCAGCGTGCTTTGAGTATATCGACACAATAGTTGGCATGCGGCTTGACCAAACGTCATATTGAGATTCATGGAAACTCGTTGGAAGACTCTGGCGATATCAACACGAAAGTTAAATAAAACTAAATTTCGTGAAGAATAAGTAAGACATAAAATTTTGACGAAGTTTAATCTAAATCATCATACACCGGCCATTGGCTCTATGCGTACCACAGTTTGTTGGAGGCCCCGTTGGATCTTGAGGCCCTAGGCTTAATCCTCTATAGCCTATAGGTAAATCCGGCCCTGCATTTGTGCAATCAGTGTAATGCACGAGTAGAGAGTCATACCCATGCCGAAAAAAACGATTATAAGGAAAACGTTACCAGCGAAATCAAATATATTTGCATTGAACAAAACCGAAAATAATTACAGGTTTTTTAGTAGCGATTACTAAAACTGGCAGACAGTCAAACTTGTAAAGAAGTCAGTTGCTGTTAGGGGCCCTTGATACTTAACGCAACATAGGAATATAATATCGAGCTGTATTCCTGTGTTGCTTGTGAATCACGAAAATTTTTCAAACGAGTATTTTATTTGAAACAAATAAATTTCATGACGGGGGTCCCTCCTTGCAGCGGGGGATCGGGGGCAATTGCCCCCGTTGCTCCCACCTTAATCCGGACCTGGCCCAAGTGACCCCTGGCTACGCCCGTGGTGTTATGGCATTTGCATAGTACTGTGCTAGTACTTGGCAATGATTACTAGGTACTTGCTTATTTACTAAGTACACAAAACTTAGTACTTGAGAAGTTCTTTTCAAAGTAGGCTAGATGTTTAAATTATTCTTTAAAAAACAAACATTATATTAAAAGTGGATTCATTAACATGTATCTCGGAGATTCAAATAATTGGCAGTTACGTAATGCAATTCCAATTAATAACATGTGTCTCTGAGAGTCAGTGGCATGCAAAAGAGGGGGGGAGAGGGGCACCGGCCCCGGGCATCCAAGGCAGGGGGACATCCAAAAAGTGAAATTACGAAAATTTAAATGCTGTAACTAGATGATTTTTCCTATTGTAAGTCTTCTAATAGGTAAATGCTGATGCTGAATGGATTTAACTTTTCGAAACTTGTTTTGTTGTCCACACTAATTTTACGTATTCAAATGTCAGTAATTCTCAGCTTCTTCATTACCAGGGAACTTTACTCTAGGTGTGCGGCGCATACCAAATCAAACTGATAGCACCGTGACTTGTTCCAGATCGTGCAATCAAGGAAAAATCTCAAAAAAAAGATTGAAATATAGTCAGGGTTGAGAAAACCCTTTTTTTAATCTGTTTATTTTAATAAAACAGGTTTTTGTTTTTTTTGAAAAAACACAAAAACCCCATTCTGAATTGTTTTCATTGCATCATTGCAATATCACCGTTTGCAGAATTGCACAATCATAACTTGTTATAGCTATTATGGCATTCTAATTTGAGGGTAAAGGAATGTACTCAATTTTGTTTTCGCAAAGTGTTGTTGGTCAATTTACTCCAAAGTGATGAGGCTTGGCAAGATTGCGCACAGCAAACAGAGAAAAGCTACTCCCACACAAAATCTGCAGTTTCACGTCAAGTTTATGTACATGCCCTGCTAGTTCAGCGTCTATATAGTGTATATTTTAATATATGATTTGGCATCGTCCAACATCAGAAACAGCTTCGATGCAGAAAAATTGATTAAAATATAGCGATTTTACAGAGCTGAAGAAGATAACCAGTAGAATTCACTCAAAACTGTTCGAATTATTATTTTCTTTTTTTCAAGTCGATCAAATTTCGTTGCTGTTCGTTCTGTTTCATTAAAAAAAATTTGCAGCTAACTGTACAAGTGTGCTGCTTATTTTACTTTTTACTTCATAGTACATTTTGCAAAGGAAAAGTTAAGATTGGGATTTTTTCATGGGTTTGTTGCTTTTTTTAAGTGGGCTTTTAAAAAAACGAGTGATTTTTTTAGTTGGGTGAAATTACATACCACTGAAGATAATTATAGACGTTTAATTGATTTTCTGAGCCACATTTCCAAACTGTCCAATTTCAACATGCTTGATTTTGCTGATTTTATGATGCATCACTAGTTTCCCGTTTCGTTTTTTGTGCTAATACAGTCGCACACCTGTTCTTGCAATATGTGCTTCGTTCAGAGCTACGTCATTAATTGGCAGTTCAGGCTGACTGACCACAATGGCTCACACAAGCCCGCATCGATTCTTTCTCCTCAGTAATTGTACACATAACAGCCACATAATAAAAAACGAAAATTTTCTTGCGTACTTTATGCGCATTCTCAATCTACAGTATGTGTAGTTTGCAAATTTCAAACTGTCAACCCAGGGTGTCCGCCATCCCAGCCACATACCTTCTGATAGACTGCTATTCGACAAGACATTCGCGTAGCTTGGTATTTTTGCAGTTGTGGACTGCGCTGACGTAGCACTGCCTGTGTTCTAATCCCCTGTTTTAACGCGTTGCCGCACATTTTTGCAGTTACGAACTGCTCTGTCTTAGGATACCGCTGATAATTTATGTTCATTACAGCGACACAAGCAACGTTGGGTGCCATTTTTACCAGGATTTTGCCCAGATTTTCAGCAAATCAAAACTTTTGGGGGTGCGCTTGCACCCCCACTTCCAACACCACTGCTTTTCATAACAGCATCATAAATAATTTCGTAATTTATCACGATCGATTTGAAATAAATTTATTGAAGCTTTTCGGGCACCCAGAAAATTCAGAATGATTTTCTATAATTTCTGTTGTTATTTTTGAGGTCAACGTTGTTGATGAACAGAAACAAACATAATTGGTAACGATTTTCTTGCTTTTTATAAATTCCAATTGCCCTCAACTGTTTTACTGCTCCCCCCTGCCCCGGCGTCCCTACATACGCATGTTGCGTCAACAAACTTCGCCAAAACGTTGGTTGCAAACCTGAATATGACGTCACAAACAGCGTATATCAAGTAACACTGACCACCACACACCACTGCTCAACACTAGGCTTTGGTAGGGGGCATCCAATCAAGCAGTTGCTCCGGGCATCACCAGACCTCTGCACGCCACTGCTGAGAGTCCATTAGCTGGCATGGCTGCGCCCTATAATGACCCAAAAGTACGCCTAAAATATACCGTTGCTTGTCATGCACATCAGTATGGCATTGAAATTTTGCCAAACACACAGCACCTTGGACCACACAAATTCCTTGGCAAGATAAATCACTTAATATTTGCCAATACACATCACAAATAACATGATTTAGGCGTATTGGGGTCATGTTAGAGCGTAGCCATATTTTCAACCTGCGTAGGGCACTGAAGGATCGCTGTGCTTCTTAAGAACTTGCAGGTGATATTAAAAATAGCCTCTCTTTATGATAATTCAGTTTACATAGTAATTCTGTACACTGTGTAGGTAATCCAATGATAGTGTCCATTTTTCATGAAAGTTGTGCTACTACATTATTTTTTATCACAAAATGTTGGGGAGGACAAAAAATATTGTGCCTCCCTTGCCTAAAAGTTGGGAGACATGTTTCCCCCGTCTTACGGTTCTTGACCGTACGTTTTCAATTGTCCGAATCCATTATTTCCGAACAAACCTTTATTACATTTTATCAACATCAGTGACCAATAAATCGTAATGTGCAAAAATATGTACCCTTCTTTTTGGACTATATATTTGATCTTTGCTTAAAAGAAGGCAATAACTCTTAGAGCAGCAAAATCCGCGCAAGTTGTCCGCATTCACAAAGCCAGATGGACCTGCAGATCCATGTGCGTAACCTCTAAACGCTGTAGTACTGTATAAGTAGCTTACATACTGACAAACTTGTCCATGATTTTGATTTGACATTTTTGATGCAGGTGGTCCTCTGTGCCACTTTATCACGTCTGTACTGCGTGCTGGGAGATTACCATATGCCCACTGATACATTGGTGCAAAACTTTTTACGAGTTTTCAGATTTCTACCCTTGTGCCATTGGCACTAAACTTGCCTATGAAATCACACTTACGGAGTGGTTGAAGCTGCCAAACAGTCTTTACCATTGCAGTTAGGATTCTTCAGTACATTAGCTTAAGCTAAATTTAGTTTGCTAAGATCAAATTAAGGTATTTCAGTGTGCAGCCCCCATTAACATGTCATTCAATGTGCGGCCCTGGTTAAGATAGCGACATAATTTTTGACTCAGTAAGCAATTTCGGTTGGACATAGAACCTTTCCAAACCCGGGGAATATAATTATTAAAGATATTGGCTTCGACCAATATCTGCGCAACCTCCTTTCTGGGTTGCGTTGACGAAGGGTCCCAAGTCAATGATTTGATGAAAAAGACGCAACAGCAAACACTTCTGTAGTGAACTGTAAAAATATTTTATGATAACGCAAGTGGTTAGCAGAAAATCACAACACAGGTTGTTACTAGTGGTGTGCAGAGATGTGGGAGTGGCTTTTCTCTGTTTGCCAAGCCTTAACACTCTGGAATGAATTGACCAACAACACCTTGCGAAAACAAAGATTAGGTACATTTCTTTACCTCCGAATTTGAATGCCATAATAGGTATAGCAAGTTATTATCATGTAATTCTGAAAAGGGTGATATTGCATGATGCAATAAAAACAATTCAGAATGGGTTTTTTTTTTAAAGGAACTAAAATCTGCTTCTTTAAAAACAACAGGTGGGTTGGGTTAAAAACAAAACTCGGGTTTTTCTCAACCCTAGTTACCTGTCAATCTTTTTTGTGATTTTCCCTCGATCGCCCGATCTGGAACAAGTCCCATCACTATCAGTTTGATTGGGTGTGCGCCGCACACCTAGAGCATAGGTCCCTGGTATTGAAAAAGCTGACAATTACTGGCATTTGAATGCATAAAAATTAGTGTTGACAACAAAACAAGTTTCGAAAAATTCAATCCATGCAGCATGTGCTAGTAGGTTTGCAGTAGGAAAAATCATCTAGTTAGAGCATTTAAATTTTTGTGATTTCACGCTTTGGATGCCCCCCTGCCTTGGATGCCCAGTCTACCATGGCACAGCAGACACTGGTCTATAATGACACAGCAGCAATTATGATATTCCGAAATACACACCGAATATGGTGATATTTTGTGTAACGATTGAAACAACTTCAGTCAGTTCGAATAAAACTGTACTATTGGGACATGAAAGTTACAAGAAAACATTTCCTTACTCCCAGATTTTCACTGTGAAATGCAGCGGCCCCGTTTAAGAACCACAGGTACAAGATACGGCCGTGATGTTGAATAAGTTTTAGTTGAGGGATGCGAACGATTTGAACATGCCCGTGCCAACCGCCAACCTCACCTCGATTGCAAATTTGTGATATTACTTGGCACCGGAGCCGTACCACGGATAGAACTTCGTATCCTACGTATATTTTTGTTAAACCGTTTCAGGCCGTTTTATTGACGCAGTTTGTGCGGAACAAGCTTGCGTCGAGTGTTGACCAAGGTCAGAGGAAAACTTTACGCACAAAAAAATAAATAAATATCAATCTCGAGCAAAACCAACGTTTCCGTTTTGCGGGATGTCGTAAGAACGTGCTATTCTTTTCCGAGTCGACCTGGCCCGGCTTGGAACTCGCTGCTCGTTCCCCTTTCCCAGCGTTTTCCTCCTCACACAGAAAGTTCTCGAAGGCTGTAGCGCGAACTGCCCGATCTGGCGAAGCGGGAAGATTTTTTTCAGTCGTTGATGGAGATCGACCGGGGAGTCATGCTTTACCGTAGATCGCGTCTCACACTGACGCACGTTTCGGCCGAAAACGTGTTGCACGGATCATTCCGTTGCAGAATCCCAAAATTTCTTGCATCACCGAGTTCGAAATTCCGGTTCGTCGTCGTCTTCGAGGGAGTCGATCGGCGGTAATGTCCAACGCAAGATGTAGTGCTTGATTTTTCCCACAGTCAACAAGGTAAGATCGTTCTGGAGAATGTGGATGTCGGGAAGCATAAGCTGCTGGGGCGACGTGATCACCTTTCCATTGACGCGGACACCGCCGGATTCGATCAGTCGCTCTCCATGCTCACCGTTTGGAATGGCCTGTACAAGTGTAGATTTACGGGAGGTGCCGAACACACAAAAGGGGCGACCAGTCTAGTTTCCACAAACAGCTACCAGACTTTGCGCAACCCTGAGTGGCTCAAATATGTTGTACTGTCGCGTTGAAAGAATCACATATTTTTCATGCAATGTTACGTTGCAAGGCATTTTGGGAGTCTTCCAACACCACTAAGCTACGCTTGCAAGCAGTTAACCTTTCCAAGTCAACCTTCGCGACACTTTGGCCACTTGCACTGTAGTATATGCAGTGGTGGGTTTAAGGTTGGGGGGCCCTCGGCAAGATGACGTCATCATACCCAGCCAACCGTGATAAGCACTTTTGATCAAGCCTAAGGCACCGAAGGATACGTTCCTGAGACTACGGCATGACTGACATCGCAGAAGGAGAAAATGCAAAAGGGTGTTCATGATACAAAACTTTGAAAACACTGAAAGGTGGGAAGACAAGACTGGCAAAGTTAGGCAATAGCAAGTTGGCATCGCCTCCACTTTTTTATTTTCACGCCCCATTTCCCAGCATTCACCATCAATAAACTACAACTTTTTCCCCTTTGAAAGTTCACACTTTTCCCCCTTTGATAAAATGCTTGGTAGTCGGTATCCCGAATTTGTTCACATTCATGTCTTTATGGGAATACATGGAACCATAAACAACAACCAAGAAGAATCAAAACACTACATTTGTTTTAAATTTCATTCTTTTCATTACAAGAACATAGCACACAAAAGCATCCAACCTGAGACTTGTTTTGGAAAGCTTTTGAGGCTGGATGAGTCAAGGCTGCCCTCATCTTGCATTGACACTAGTTGTTTGAAAAATGTGCAGAAGTAGGAAATAATCCAGCGTATACTTTAGTGCAAACATTTCTAGCAAATAGCCTACACAATTTTAATTAAATCTGTGCTAAGAAAAAACGGTTGAAGTTGTACTGGCTAAGAGCTGGAAAAAAAACTTTAACATCATCTAGCAAGTCTACCTTACAGCAACAACTTACTAGTCAAGCTTCAAATAACCTGTGACTTCAAGCATGAGCTAAATTCAAACCACCTAAAATACCTGAAATATATGTAGAAAAAATGGCTACCCATAATACTCAAAGAATACCATTTCTGCTACCAGATAAGAATGAATGTAGCCTTGCTTATTAGTAGTCTTTGCAGCACAACAGCAATAATACGAAATTACTTTGTAAACTAAAAAGAAAATGTTCTATACATTAAAAGATGTAGTATGGTCACTGCTATAACAATTGCGTGTTGTCTTGTTTTCTGATGGAAATGTTTCCTAAGGTACAACATCACAAGAAATAAGAAATTTGTCTAACCTTTTCATTTCAGAGACATGAAAAAGAAATCCTTTGATAAAAATATGAATGTTCTAAAGCATGTATTAATCAACTTCATTTTTACAAAACTGGAGTTTTTGTGTATGGCACATCTGATTATGCACTAGACAAACATGGCTACTATTAACAACTTGGGTGCTTGAAGCTGCACTATCCTCTTCTAGGCTCACCAGTACCACTTGCAACAACAAATCTGTCCAGGAGACCTTTAAATTTTTCATTAGCCTTTATGCTTTCTTACTTTTTTCTTCTTTTTGCTGCTCCACTTGGATACTTTCTGTTCAACTGTGGCACTTTCATAAAATTATCAATAAACTAAACATCCCAATCTCTAAAAATCATTTGGCATAAAAAGTTATCATTTGGTATAAATATTTTCTCTTATTTGATAGGGTCTTTTCAGAACTTTTTGGAAGAAATTTTAACCCACATTTTTTTAGGTATAGAAGTTGGTTTGAAGCTTTTTTTCATTTGCACATTGGAGATGGTGGTTGGGCCCCTTTGAAAGCATAGTAGCCTACTTACACATTACAGTTGCTGTTGGTGGTCCCTTTGAAAGCAAGGCACTTACACATTAAAGTTGCTGTTGGGGGCCCTTTTGAAAGCAAGGTGCTTACACATTACAAATGCTGTTGGGGACCCCTTTGAAAGCATGGTACTTACACATTAAAATTGCTGCTGGGGCCTCTTTAAAAGCAAGGGATTTTACATCACAGCTACTGTTGGGGGCCCTTTTGAAATCAAGGTACTTACACATTACAGTTGCTGTTGGGGGCCCTTTGAATGCAGAGTACGTACACACTTACAGTTTCTTTTGTGGACCCTTTCAATGAAGTTTAAAAGCAGAGTACTTACACATTGCAGTGGCTGTTGGGGCCCCTTTGAAAGCAGATTACCTTCAAATTGCAGTTGCTGTTGGGGCCCCTTTGAAAGCAAAGTACCCGCACATTACAGTTTCTGTAGGGGGCCCTTTGAAAGCAGAGTACTTACTTATGATCTGCTTTGCAGCACATTATATGAGTGGGTAATAGTTTTTCACCAAAAACAAGGAAAATTTATTCGCGCAACACCTGAAGGGGAGCCCCCAAAAAGGGGGGCCCGAGGAAAGTGTCTCGCTCGCCTCCCCTTAAACACACCACTGAGTATATGCACGTGGTGTTTTTTCGACTAAACAACATTGATTTGACTGTAAACCAGCAAACCTTTGCAGCCTGGCATGCGTCAAACAAGGTCGTGTGTGGCTCCCAGGAGCAGTTGATGATGTTTGTCGCCGCAAATGTTGAACGAATTTCAACGTCGGACAACTTCTCCAAATCTTCAATACATCCACCGTATAACGCTACCGTGCACCTGTGCAGAAGTATACAAAACAGCAAATTAATATGTGCATAAATAGGACTAATACCAGTTGAACTGCAATAACCGGCAATCATTTTCCAATAAGATCCTTCACTTCGTTACGAATGAGACTTTCACTGCGCCTATTCCCAGCTGTGCAACACATGCTGTATGGACATAACGTCACCGACCAGTGGTGTGCATATACCGCTTCTTGACAGATTTTATATTATTTAGACAGTGTGCATTAAATGTTTCAGAAATTCTGTCAATGGACGCATCAATGATGCGCGAAACATTCGAAACAGAACTGAACAATATATTTTCGCCTGGGATAGTACTTTGTTGACCAAAAGCTGCCAAACAAAAGTGATCCACATTATTTACATGCTGAGCAACACAAAAGTTCATAGATCGCGTTGACAGGGTAACACCTTTATATATATACAGGGTGTTCCAGAAGTCGCGCACCATGCAGATTTTTATGTAAATACCAAAAAAAAACAATTTTATTGATCACAATCATAACAGATGCTCAATTTGTTCACCCTCTGCATTAAAAACATAAAAAACAAACGAATTATTATATGGTGAAAAAAAATTATTATATGATGCGCGACTTCTGCGACAACCTGAATATATATCAAAAGAAGAACTATTCTACCGATACTTTTTACCACATAACCAAATACCTTTCAGCAGAATCTAACCCTTCATGGCCATGCACGATCTTGCACACCTGACTGGCCAAAATTCTTTGCGCATTCCTCTTTTGGGGTTGCTCCCAATGTCGCTTCATAATGCTTCTGATGTTTTTCAGATCAAGAAGCGTGAAGTACTTCAGATACCTGCCGATAGCATTCTGTGTTTAAATGCACACGATCAACCGAAGATTCCTTCACTTTTTACACCTGCTTTTCCTCTGGGGAGGGTTGCGAAGTAGCAGACCTAGATCTCTAAATACCTTACGATTTTTAGCAACCTGACAGTTCTGCGGCTCCACACCGCGATGGGACGGACCCAGGTCAGAAATGTAAGCACTCAAAGCTGGTCGAATTTTGAGCTGTTTTCCGGTGCGTGTAGCCAGCAGGACTCGCCTCCCATATCTTTCCTGGGCGGTCACGTACCCGAACCATCGTAACTGGGATCTCTCGATTTGGAGAAGTGCCTCGATATTCAGGGTTCTACGAATTTCACAGTTGCTTATTTTATCGGGAAGTACCACCTCGTGAACTTTTCGCAAAAATCCCATCTCTGCCGTTGACTTGATGACACTCTTTCAGTCATTACACAAGATTCACGACCATAGATGAGTATCGGCACAAGG
>Ga0210059_1000475_pt1 | contig 51006 bp, 30 predicted proteins | sample Ectturendosymbi2_FD_188042 | JGI IMG/M metagenome (GOLD analysis project Ga0210059, IMG submission 188042) | Ecteinascidia turbinata endosymbiont from Florida, USA - Sample 2 (SPAdes) (version 2) | ecosystem: Host-associated > Tunicates > Ascidians > Unclassified | place: Key West, Florida...
TGACATAATCTCTATTAATAGGTATGACATAATCTCTCTTGTCATGTACTTCTTCCCATAGTCTTGTTATGCCTTTTTTCCATGACCTTGTAATGACCTATTTTCTTGGTTCTCTCTCTTTCGTTCGTCTTTCAATGCATTGAGATTTGATCCCTTGTATTATATTTGGAACGCAAATCTGCGTGGCTTTAGTGTTTGTTATTTGAGTTGTAGCACGCATTGGTTTGCGCTGCTACAGTGGGGATAGTCCTCAAAAAATCAGCAGTTAGTACCGTTACCGTATCAGTTGGGCAAAAACTGTTAAAACTGCATGGCACGTTAATAGCTCCGGGCAGGGCCGGACTAAATGAGCGCGAGGCCCCGGGCAAAGTCGTGACCGCGAGGCCCCTTAAACGCTTAACGCAACTGAGTAGCGTTTCACATACCCTCGTTTCAACTTTATAAAAACACCGGTCAAGAAAGGCCAAAACTGATACGATTTGGCAGTCTACGCTTCAGAGACAATTGGGGTGATCATGTACGGCGGTCCGTATGTGGTTCACTTAATTTGTTCAAACATGCAGTGATAAGATTGCAGTTCGCTCTTGTCCGCTCCTTTGACTGCAGAGGAAGGTTGCGAAACTAGCGAGCGGTTTGTTCTACTCTGGGTCTTTGTTGCGTAACAATAACACGGCAATAAATCCTCAAATGTTCACTTCGAGTTACGGAAGTAGGCGTTTTTCCGCATGCGACCATGCAGAGCTCCCACTGCGAGTTTTTTCCACCCAGATCTGCTTCTTTAGTCGACGTGGCTGTCTCGGCTTTATTATCAAAAATCTCGGGAAATCTGTGATTTTTGAAGTGATAAATTCACCAGCAACTGCAATGTGTTCAATAAGATAAAGATAACTTTATATTACAGTGTTTGCATGTGCAAATCAGGTGAGAAACCACGCATATCGGATGAAGCAGAACGTGTTCAATCGGTTTCACATCCTTATATAAGATCATTGTCAGGGTTACATATATAATTTTATTGTCTGTGATGGCAACTGAAGAAACGGGCGAAACAAGGGTTCATCGTTTCATTGTTTAATTTTCGATGTTTCCTTATGCATACAAATTAAAAAATAAGTTTCAATTAGAGGAAGAAGGGATTAGAAATATATTTTGTGGGCTTTTAGATCCCGCTACAGTTCAAGATTGCACAAAACTTCCTAGTGTAATAACAAATGTACTCCTACAATTATTGAGAGATATCATCAACGGAGCATGTTACCAACGTTATGGAAAAGGTCTTGAGCAACAAAAAAGGTTTTCCAAAGGTTTTTGTTTGCATTGCAGAAAAAAATTTCAAAGAGGAACTATGATTAAATCAATATTCGATTATCGTTTCAGATAAAATAAGCACACTCAAATTTTTTTGTTCGTAACATGAATTTTTGTTTTTATTCAGACCTGTCGCTAGGATTTCGCAGCAGGGGGCACCAAAAACCAGAAGGGGCAACATTTTTTAAATACAATATTGGATATATGCAGCAACCAGGGGACCAAACATGAAATGGGGGGCCAGATTTTAAATGGTGGTCAGGGCACCACTGGACTCCGCTGGCGACGGCCCTGTTTTTATTGTACGAATACGGGTTTATTTTGGTGTGCAATATGAGTTTGTTTGAAATCACTGAATAGGAGCTCTGCATGTGACTGCTGAACACAGACATCTTAGCAGGCAATGCAGCGAGACAGTAACACTGCTGATAGCGGTAAGCCACGTATGGTTATATACTGTGTAAAAAGAAGCATGAGTAAATCTGTAGCAGTGCTTCCACAAGTTAGAAAAATCTATTGTTAGTGTGAGACTGCGATCAACGTGGCCGGGTGAATAGCTTAACGATAAAGACGTGTTCCCACAAGCACATGTGAGCGGACTTTCATATTTTGCGATTCAGATCCAGTCCTTTTTTAAAACCCAGTCCAAGTCCAATCAAAGTCCAAAACTTTTTTAAACTCTTAAGTCCAAGTCCAAAAAATTTGAAAAATGTGACCTTTTCACAACAAAAATGCCGCATTTCTTTTCCATTGAACTCAGTCCAAATCCGGTCCGGATCCTGAATATTGAAGAGATGTACAGTTCGGATTCAATCCGAATTCAAAACAATTTGCTATAGGCCGCGTCCAGTCCAATGCTCATCTGTGCCCACAAGTTTGCATAGACGTATTATAACAATAAGCTACGTATTTTTGTGCTACGTGAAAAGAAGCCTGGATAAGAGCCGTTTGATTAAGGTTTACTGCAGTTCTGACTTCTTAGTGAGAACTTAGTGCAAAGTTATATTTGCTTCCGCGAGTTTTCGTAATTAAGCTGCCCAGTTTTTTTTAAGCCTGCGCGGTGTTCTAACTTTAGTAAGTTGTCCGATAGTCTTGTCAACATATATTTCTACTTATTGTTTGAAAAAGTTTTGTGAGAGTGTCTTTTCACCACTCATATTGTTGTGCACCTTAATTATTCTTAAATTATGACTTCGTTGTAGAAAGTGCTTGAAAAAATGGATATTAGGTAGTTTATGAAAAGAAAAGCATTTCTGATAGCCGAATTGTAAAAAATTTTCAGACAAACGATTGAGAATTGAGGTTCAACCAGCACAGACTAATGTGGTAGAAAGAGTAAAGCGTTTTGTGAACGTCCATTTGCATGGCATCGTCAGCAGCCTGTAAAGGCTAAGCAAAGTTTGGACGTTGCCCCATCCTGGAAAAATTTCTGCGGACGTCCATGGGATGCAATGATTTTGATCTAATTCTTGAGTCATAAAGCGCGGTGCTGCTTGGTTCAATTCTTTGAAGTCACTCAAAAACGATAAACACCAAAGTTATCAGTTTCCCTGACCTATATACCAAACGCAGTAATCAACAACCTCTACAATCTTGACGCGTGGTGAACAGCCTAAAACTACGAAAAACCAGTAAAGGAGTGTCCTGATAATCAAGCGCGAGTCCCGAAAAAGCGCGAGGCGCCGGGCATTTGCCCGGTTTGCCCAATGGTTAATGCGGCCCTGCCTCCGGGCCTCAATGACTAACAATAAGTCCGGGCAGGTTGTGTGATCTAGCTTTGATGAGTATAGGAATGGACAAAACAGAGAAAGCTGACTTGATGAAATCATAAACGAATTTGCTTCGATAATGGCACGAAAAGTGTTGTCATGAAATTAGCATTTTTGTGCAATTTAACCGGAAAAGTTGGATATATTAATGTTCCGATGGAATCGTGTTTTTCGAACAGAAGTGGTACATGTCTTGCATTAAATAATTTATCGCATAATTCATATTAAACGTGTTTCATTTTGAAAGAAATGGTCGTTTGCAGTTGCAACATGTTATTTGTTTTTTTTTGTAAGATAAACAATTTTGTCAGGCAACATTATGTAGGCCTATAAATTATGATAAAGTTTTTGTTCAAATGTTTTCATATCCTTCATAATAAAAATAAATGAGTATAGAAGCATGTTATGGTCCTTATGGATTATTTATATTTTATTGCTGAAAAGTTTAAAGCAAAAATAAAACCAAAGATTTTCTTTTTTATAACATTAATTTTCTTCGTGGTTAACTTTCGTAAAAATTGTGACTATATTTGATATTTAAAAATGTAGAAACGGCGCACATTTAAACTTTTCCATGGGTGCCACTTTGCATAGATACGTCATTGATTAAGCGAAAGGCAAAACATGCATTGTCAAGAAGCCAGCAAAACGGCAATTGTACATGCAAGCCTGCAAAGTGAGAGATGTCAATACCGGAGTATCTCATCAGCTTTATTAGTTTTAACATAAAATGTCTTGAGCAACAGCGAAAAGTGATCCGAATGTTAATTTTAACGCTGCAAACAAAAATTTAAAAGAGGAACTATAAGTAAATCAGTGTTTCAATCACCGTTTTACATCATGTATTTGCATTTATATGTCTTTTTGCATTTCTGTTTTTTATGGATAAATGTTTTTTTCATGAACAATCTTTTTTTTTTAGAAATTACAGAATGAGAGCCGTGGTAGTACAGCAGTAGGCTACGCAGTAAGACGGAGAACAATCCTTTGTAGTAGTAACTGTTGGGCTGGGCCACGGGGTCTACAGAAAATTGTATATTTTAATTGGGGGTCAACGTGCAGAAAAGTTTGAGAATCACTGATCTAACATGAAAAGCACTTCACACAAAACGTGACAAACATCACTTTTATTTTTGGAACTTCTCCAAATACAAAACCTGAAGAGAAAAAGTGGGGGGACATCGCATATTATGCCCCCCACCAGAAAAAGTGAGGGGGACACGTCCCCCGTGTCCCCCACCAATTTGCGCCCGTGGTGGTGTGCACGATGAAATGCATCACGTACTCCAAACTTCATGGAAAATGTGCAGGGTTTGCTGTTCATTGTTTCGTTGTCTGCATTCTCACGACCTTCCGTGGAGCTGTCCACATTTCAGTAGCGCGTTATGCATCTCAGTTTTGTGTAATCGGGTACCCATCCTCTCTCAAGGCCCATGCACGTGATCACAGATGAGGTTCCCAGAAACGTCTGAGTCGGTTTCACGCACCGGACATCCAGCTGACTGCCTGGTGGGTATTCTTTTCCGGGTATGAAGTCCACATAAATGCTAAAGTCGACACTGACGATCACGCATCCTTTTTCTGAACAAGACAAAAAAGAAAAATTGAAATTACTGTTTCACACCAAAGATCGGAAGCATTGAAAGAATTTGCCCTCGTAAAATTATGAAGTTTTTAAAGCAATGAATGGCTTCTTTCAAAGCAAACTTGACTACTCTTGAACTACTCTCTCTCATCCATCTTGCTTGTGTTTACAGCGTGCAGTGCCGTACGCAGAAAATTTTTATGGGGGGTTTCGTTCAGTGGCATAGCAAACAGTATGTGAAAACAATTAAGCTCCTTTGCGCAGGTAATAAAGTTTTTTAAAATTTCAAGCTCAATGGGGGTTTTAACCCCAACCCCCCTTGCGTACGCCCTTGACAGCATGTCAAAGAGCCATTTCGAAGCAAAACATAACACGACTTAATCTAGAGAGAAAAATTTGGGAGTCGAACTATGACACCGAGTCGGTGCTAGTCCTTTATTTTATCGTATTAGCACCATCGACTGTAGAGCGACCTTTCAAAACGATTTAAAAACAGCAACACTGGAAAGCTAGAGGCAGGCTAAAATGCAACGAAGCTACAATCGGCGGGAGCCTAAAATAAGTCAAGTGGTTTGCAAATATATCGTGTCATACTTGTCTTTAAATTCCACTACCTGCTGTTTCAGCTAGTTTAGTACCGGTAAATTCATTTTCAGTAGTTTAGCCAGGTTATTTCCAGTTGGTGTTAATTACTTCAATGTCATGTTGATCACGTTACTTGCAGTTGCATCTACAAACCTGAATTGACCCTAAATCAAAATTCCTACCCAACCAATACTATTTCCCTATTCCGTAGCTGCAGCAGATGCACCCAATGATTCGTGAGGTATCTAAGACGATTAATGTCAACATAAACCAACCGAAAACGCGACTCTTATTTACAGCTTGAAACTTATGGGCAAAAAATCTTGGCTACATTCTGGTAGGCATTTCATCAATTAAATCAAAACCAAGAAATCCTTAACAAAAAGAGCAGCGTCTAAGCAAATCAAATTCAAGGCTTTGCAAAGGTTTTTAACTTAGAAACGAAATGAAGAATCCTGATAAAAATAATTCGTGGTTAAAAATATTCTTATAATCGAAATCAAACACTTTCACATATTCAAAAGGCTTTTCTGTCCAATAAAACTACGCGAAAACTGTCACAAAGCAGCAAATCATATTTTTCTAAAAGTATGGCGCTACTTTGAAAGAATCTCTGCTTAAAACAACATCTTTATTTACCATGACATGTTGGCGGTGAACTTGACCAGACGCCACCGAAACTACAAACAAGCACTTTTGCTCCACGTAGCCTGTACCCGTTGTTGCAAGTATAACGCAACATGCTTCCAACTTGGATTGGCCCAGCAGACAGACTCATCCTTCCGTTTCCAATTGCATCCGGTGTTGGACAGAGCGTTGTTTTTGGCACTCCTACACAAGTGTAAAAGTTTAAGCCAAACCCAGTGGCGTAGCCAGCCCAGAATTTTTTGGGGGGGCCAAAAGTTTGATTTTAGGCGAATAACACTATTTTGTTTGGAAAAACGCCTCTCAAAGTACAAAATGACCATATTTTTTAAAAATTTGGGGGGGCTACGCCTATGGCCAAATCCAGTTGGGTAATGTTCGAACGCAGGTGAACTACCTAGTTCAAAAACATTTATTTTGTATGAGAAGTATTGGTCGATTACAATGTTGGTGAAGCCAACAATTTCCTCAGTCAAACCAGTGGTCAAACATATAGAATGGACAATGTTGCTAACAAGTATTCATCTTTACGGTTACCAGTACTTGGCGCTGCAGTCGAAGACTGGATGGTAGTATGCGACCAGGGGCGGATCCAGCCGATAATGTTAGGAGGGGTGATTTCATCAATATTTTGCAGTCAAGTCTCATAACGGCTTCGCTACTGTAGAAAGGTGAAGTATACTTCACAACACTGCTGTGACAAAACAATGGACGGCAAAATGGTCTTATATCGCGAATGCTCTTTTCCGAATTGTACAAAATTATAGCTAATAAAGTTGCTTTCGTCGGTTTTAGGGGGGGCAGTCGCCCCAATCACCCCCCTGGATCCGCCCCTGTATGCGACAATGTCATTTCTTGCTCAGTTGACGCTGTTGGTGGCACTTTGATAGTACCAGGAGTTACGATGGAACTTGCAACTGCCGTGACAAGCGATTGGGCAGCTGAAAATCGACGTTAGGAAAATTTTCGTGGCTAGATTTTCGACTTTACAGTTTTTGGTAGTCTGCCCTTCGCAACTTTTCCACATAGTTGACAAAGTACACCGTTAATGTTTGGAAGAATCCACTGCTACGCGTCAACCTCTGGTACTGAATGACGTTATCAAGAACGTTGGCAAAGCGTAGCCTACATGAAAAGCTCAGAATCTGTGAAATCATGGTGTTCAGCTTTCCGCATCATAAAAACTTGCTGGTTAACGTGACGCTAGAGCTTGCTGGCGTAGTATATGACGTAAGCGTATGAAATCCTTGATAGAGATTATTTCCTTTATGATCAGAGCAGGTTAGTCTGATCCTTGTTGAACTGTTGGTTGTAGAGATGACTAAAATGACTTAAGCGATAGTACAGACATCGTACGTTGCATATGAACCTACGTTTGTAAATGTAAAACTTGTTATCAACACAGTTCCGGCAGATTAAAAAGGTCTATTCAACTGACGCGCCTTAACCAAACTGTGTATGTGGTAACAAACGATATAAATACAAGAGCAATCGAATTTTATATAATTGTAAAGCGATGTTTAGTGTGCTTCTTCATAAACTTTGTGAGGTTAAAAGTTATGCAGCAAGTCAAGCTCTAACAAAAACCTGCTTTGACAAGCCGCAATCACGCAGTAAAAGCTAGCATGCGCGAATGACTATACTACATTGGCCTTGCAAAAACTTGAGGAGCGAATGTTGGTGATTGAATCTCAGTTAATTAGGAAAAAAACCTTGCGCGTAGGTGACTGTACCAATGCGAGCTTGCCAAGAACCTCAGATGATTGAGGCCACTGGCGCTTATACTGCAGATGTCATTACGTTTCAACTAAAGTGTGTTTGCCCCACAAATGCATTATACCGCATGAGAATGCCTGAGGCAATGGTGTGTCAAGGAACTTGCATTATACTATCAGTTCAATAAACTGAATTGAATAGGTCCTTAAAGCAAGCTAAAAAACATAAAAGTCCACATCGCTCTATACTCTGTCAGGGGATAATGTCATAACAGTCCCACAAAACATACGTATAATTTCAAACATGAAACATTGAGCTAAGCAAATGATATCTTGCATTTGCGCCTCACATTCTAATTGCCACTCGCGTGACGTTTAGCGAGAATAACTCACCACTTTTCAAAACGATGTAAATTCAAAATGTTGCATTAAAGTTTTGGTTCTTCAATTTTGCGCAGTGGTATGGTCGCAAAAAATGTGTATTAGAATTTATGAAAATGTTGAGAATAAAAACTTACAAAGTTAAGGATATCAGATATTTGAATCGCTCTGGATATCCGGTAGTTATTGAGTTAAAATCGCACAAGATGTATCTTTTTATTACTTTAAAGAAGTGCACCGGTAAATTCTTTTTGAAAATGTGCTTTTTGGGCCTGAACGTTCTTTGCGAGCAAAACACCGGAGCTCTCTGGAATGTTGGCCCCCTACGCCTATGTTGGTACACAACAAAAATCTATCTTCAGTCATAACAAGGAACCAAAACAAGTTTCAGGGGCCCTTTCAACATTCTAGATATATCTATAGTTTCAAAATGTCTTCAAATAAACGTTTTTGCGCTGATCACTACTTACTACTGCACACTGGTACATCCTTTGTCCATTTTCCATCCATGCCACATGTAGTATTAATCGGTCCGTTCAGGACAAAACCTTCTTGACAAGAGTACATTACCACATCACCAACATTCCACGAATGTTTGAAAGGTGTTTGAATCACGTTTCTTGACACATTGCGATGAAGACAGGACAGTTCTAAAAAGTATGTATCGTTGATTTGTATAGGTGCTTTCAGACAAATGGACAAAACTCCTAAGAATTTTTCCGTTGAAATAAGAATACTGTTTCGAAACTTATAATGACTGCTGCATCGAGTAAAAACAAATATAGTATTTACCCCAGGAGTGCCCAACCAGTCCATCGCATAGTCTGTTGTAGACTGCCAACTGATCGCAAGTCGACCACAAAGGGGGTAGCAAAAAAAATTGAAATAAAGATTTTTTTACAGTGACTTCTAATCAATCATCTATTTGCCTTGTACTGATTCTTTTGTTTTTTCAGACGTTTGTATTTTCGTGATTAACAACTGTTTCTGGATTTTAGTAGATTAGATGGCATTTTGGGCTACCGTCTTCGGACAATTGAGCGGTATTGTACTCATCATTTGGCCCTTACTAAAATGTTTCACTGGCAAACATACTAGTAACTAGCGATCAGAGCGGTCGTTCACCCCTAAACGTTAACACACCTGGGGCGGATAGAGTCAAAACCTTATATTTTCACCCTGAATGATGATAAGATTTTAGTGTTTAATCTCATTCAAAGCCTGTTTCTTTTATCTGCAATGCCTTGGCAAAGAAAGAAAATCTGCAGCGGAACTTCAGAACTGAAACTCATGTCGATTTACAAGTTTAAGTTTAACTGTTAGACTTTTTAGGAAAGCTTCATAGAACAACGAACTTTCGCAAGAAGGTACTTTCGTTGTCCATTTGCCATCCAAACCGCAAGTTGACGTTGCCATTCCATTCACGACGTAACCTCTCTGACAAGAATACGTTACATTGTCACCGGCTTTCCACGATTGCTTGGAGGGTTTTTGAAACAAGTTGCTGGACACTTCGCGATGAGGACAAGAGTTCTCTAGAAAAACATATTTCATGATCCATTGCTTTGTTAGTAAAAGTAAAAAAAGATAGTTCTGCAATCCGGCGATTGTCTGGCAAATCCAGCGAGAAACTTGTCACGGTCAGAAAATACGTAGGTAAACCATTCTGTATTACTGATGTTCTTCGATCGCTGCCAGGAGATACAGTGAAAACTCGATAAACCCTCGCCCTTGCAATAGCATTGCAAAACTTTTTCAATTCGGTGAATGGTTTAAGTATCTTCACAACCACAGACAATGAAATATAATTCAGGTACAAAAGGCACTAACGAAGAGTACACGTATAGATGAAAGAACACAATAATCATAGATATATGTGCTGGCAAAGAACATATGCACATCTGGCGCTAGCACGGCTACTTAAAGATTTAGCACTGCTGCATGTTGTAACAAGCTCCAAAAATATCGATTCATAACGTTTTTGTGGGAAGATTCGAAGAACCAGTAGCCATTTGGCCTGCAATCTTAACCATGGCGAAGCTGCTTGTAGTGTAAACGAAACAGTAGAAACTAAATAAAAGTTGATTTGCTCTGAATATCAGGTTTATACGCGTAATGCATACACTATAAATGAAGTTGCGATATAAGCAAAATGTGATGCATGCGAATTTAAGCTGCCAGAAGAATTCATCAGGTGTAGTTAATGGATAGCATGCTACCCTCAATTGATAAGAAATTTGTAAAAAGCGTACTCCACCATGTTCACTTATTGACTTGAAAGCAAGCATCACAAAAGTTATTTGCAACGGTGTCACAGTTAGTCTCATATAGGCTATGTCAAAATAATAATCACGTGGTTACAGTTAAACAAAAGTCAACGTAATATTTGATGTGTATTTTACCTATACAGCTTGGTGTGGCTGCTGACCAGCTACCATCAGCTTGACATGTAGAGGTTAAATTTCCAAATAGAGTGAAACCGCGCTCACACTCATATGTCACCGTTTCTCCAGAAAGCCAAGACGTTTTGTCACTAACTTGTCGTGAGTGCGGAGAGAGAGAGCGGTGAGGACAGGAAACAGCTGCACATAACAACACATCCTGGTTTTCAAAACGTTTTTTCAACATTTGCCAATAACTGTGAAAGGTCTGACAGTGACAGGACCGCAACCAGCTGTTGTCCCTAGCAACTAAACATGTTTTTGAATATTTCGGGGGAGGACAATTGCCAGGTTGTCCTCTACCCTGGCTGCGGGCCTGGTGTCTGAGGATTATAACAAAATCCTAGATCTTGCTGGTGCTTCGCGTCTTAGTTTGGTTTCAACAAACGACCCCAGTCATTTACTGCATCACGTTTGCTCTTGAGTTTGCTTCATATTTGGTGTGATTGAGCAAGCATGTTTGGGAGTAAGTATAAATTTTCAAACTTTCCTCAAAACTCTCAGCGGTTAACAAATGATGCAATGTGATGTACATTAATTAGTTTACTGTAGTGTACTGTTGGTGTTGGTTCAAGAAAGTGGAAAATGTTGTTAAAAACTCAGTTTCTTCCTTGAATGCATTCCTTGGATGATAACTGCTCTCTCAATCACAACAATAGCGCATGCTGAGCACACTGAATTTGATACCAAGTATCCAATGCCTCACTTACGCCTGCATGATGGCAGATTTGTAGACCAACGACCCTCAGATGTGCAAATGGAGGTTGCATTGCCTTCCATGATGTAACCAACTTGACATTCGTAGTCAGCACGTTGACCAGCCGACCATAGCGATTGATTAACTAGTTGTCTAGTATGCAGTGGCAAAGGGCGGGAAGGACACAAAATAACTATAAACAAAAAGTTTAGGTTTCTAACAGTACTTCACAATATTTCACCTCCCCTTCTTATGATCTACTATTTGTTTCTGTCAAGGACTTGAACAATCAATTACCCTGTGTTTATACACTTTGAAATTTTTGTTTGATGCCACTCAACTTTTGATAATTACCTGTCGTACCTCGAATTATTAATAAACCTCAAGAAGCCGTTTTCGGCTTTGTTATTCACTGTTGTTGTAATAACTGGCACGCTTTCATGCAGGAAAATAAACGTTTTGCTGCCCGGTGCAACATCTTTATCTTACTTATGAGCTATTTTCTCATCGAATGTGTTTCCAAGCGTATTGCCATCGGCTGGCGGCCAAACTGACCGTGCGGCTTTGCACTCAGCACTCGGCACTCACATGAAAACGAATACCGAATAAACTTATTCGTTTATAAACTTATACATCTGCTAACGTATAGGCTACATAAACTTATACATCTGATAAACTCACAAAAATTTTACGCAAACCTAAGCTATCAAGCATTGCCCAAAAGTCTCTGGTGAAGTCTGAAAGCATTGTGTCAACTAATAACCACCTTACATATTCGTTCTTATGTATCACAGAAAATACCAGCAGTGTACTTTGAATAGCTTTTTGTTAGTAAAGAAAATAATTGTGGCTATACTGTTCGCCAGTGGCGTACGCAGAAAATTTCCGAGGGGAGGGCCAAGTTTCACCACAATCGTGTGACGTCGCAATCTTGTGACGTCACAAATCATCTTCGGGGGAAGTGCCGAAGGCACGACCATTCTAGGAGGTCCGGGTAAATGCCCTTGGGAAAATTTTGCAAAATTACACCTAAAAATACGCATTTTTTGTGCATTCTGGAAGAAAGTTTTAGACAATACTGTTTTTAAATTTTTTTTATTTTTAAGGTCTGAGGGAGTGGCCATGGCACAGTGGCCTACCCCCTCCGTACGCTAGTGCTGTTCGCAATAAGAATCTACAGCAATTCCGTGCATTGGTTACCAAAGGTTTGTTGCCCAATACGAATTTTATTAAATGGCTTAACAAACAGTACAAATCGGATATGCTGAAACCGTCTCTTGTTTACGATGCACACAGCTGAGGGCTAAGAATCTAATTCATTAACAAGTAATCCACTTTATCCAAATAGTTAAGGGACATACACTTGTCAGATAACGTTCACAGACCTTACATTGAAAAGCTGCGAGGTGTTCAAACAGAAAACGACATTTCAACAATTTACCAGGATCAATTGTTGAGTAAATCCAATCAATGACAGAAAACAGGTTTGTGTAAAAACCCGGAAATTTTTTGATCTGCGAATCCACGGTGTATGTTTGCCCGCATCCATATCCCCAACTGACCACTCCAACCTGAACCCAACATGTCTCCAGTGTATTAGGGTTGCGAACCTGTGAGAGGATTGTCTTGGAACTGGCATCACAAACGTTATAACCGGATAATACAAGAAAGCACAAGAAAAAATTTGTCACCCACACGCACTATTTTAGAAATACTGATTTTCTTTTCTGCACAAAACCTAAAAATGAGAGACAATCATTCCTGCATGGCAATATGCATGCTTAGCTTTGTGGTATGTTTTCCGTAAAAATCCTAATAGCATCATACTTTCAAGCAGCATGCCACCAAGTTTATTTTACAAATTAAGGGATCAAACGCCCTTCAAAGAATTCATCCGTTTTTGGAACAGTTTAACAAAGAGCTGTCAAATTGGTCGCATGCAATACCAAATTCTTTAATAAGGGAAAAACTATTCGGCCCTCTATAAATCTAATTTGATGAGAGTTTCAGAAAAAAGTGGACTTACGTTCCTCTAGATCAGCTATGTCCAACCCAAATGGCTTACTGAACCAAAAATTACGCCACTATCTTAACCAGGGCCGCATTATCATTGACATATTAGTGAGGGGCACACATTGAATGGCTTGCTTTGATCTTCGCAAAGTAAATTTAGCTTAAGCTAATGTACTGAATGCGTTCGAATCGTAACTGCAATGGCAACAGACGTGTTAAACTGGTACGGAGGACCATTGCGGACTGCCTGCATCGCAATTGCCAAATTGAAGATTATCAAAATAAGGACAAGCTGTCAGTATGTAGGATATTTTCACTGCAGCTAAAACCTAAACTGGGCCGCATAAAACCTTTGACTGGGCCACATGCGGCCTGTAAGCCACGGGTTGGACATAGCTGCTCTAGACCGTACACTTTGAAATGCAATTGGCAAAGGTGTACTTGAAAATATATTTTGTATAAAAAAATTGTCTGCTATTTATACACCTGCAGTTAAACTCGCATGGTTACCAAGTCTGTACGGCATTCAAGACGAAATGAGAGAATCATTTAAGGTCCTTTGGCCATATCATATATGGCACCACAGCAGGACAAGACAAAACGGGTCCAGCAATTTCACGAATTCAACGGCACGCCACGAAAATAGAAGAAAACTTTTCCCAATACCGTATTCATTCATTTGCAAAGCGCGATGCTAGATGCCATACATGTGAACAATAGCCAATAAAAAAAACATTTCCATTTGTACCTCCCTGACCAACGGGCCTCCAGAATCGCCTTTGCAGGCGTCAGTTATATGGTTCGCAAAGCCACCGATCCCACAAAGCATCCTCTTTGTGTGCCGCAAGGTGGATGGCAAGCCGTGCATATGCGGTATCGCAATCGCACATCTGCAAGTAATTCATTAGATATTCCAAAAATATCACATGAAACCTACGCAACTGGCTAAAACAGGTAAAGTACTTCATCCCAAATCCTTCTGCTTAGCGGAAGTCAAACATTGGTTGCATCCCAAATGAAGGAACGTTAGAAATTTGTATTTTTTTAGATAAAAGTAACGTTAAACGAATATGCATCAGGTTATTTGATTTAACATCTGGTGGAAAGAAAACAATTTTTTGATAAAAAGCATTTTTTTCTGCTTGATGTGCGCCATTTTAATGTTAATAATGGAATACAGCGTATTTTAATTCGTTGGATCTACCCTTCTCAGGTGAAATTTTAATCGTTTTCTCTATTCACTTTTCGTAAGCTTCCTCAATTTTAAATCAATACCTCATATATTTAAAGCGGTGAAGAATGTTTTTTATACTGAAAAACTGCATAAGATAACTACTGTCACTTTTATTCAACTACCTTGCAATTGTAGCATTTGCAAATGCGTTATTTTGTAAAATCGACAATTTAAAAAGGCTAATTAGTCTTACTTGTCTTAAAATACCAAAAATGTGTTTTAAAACCTAATTTGCTGGAGTATTTTTAGCATTGCTAAAAATGTTTTAGCATTGATGATTGTAAGAAAATCAGTTTGAGCTCCAGGAAAAAATAGCTTTGTTGGAGCATAAAACTTGTACCTTACGCAGCACAAACGGATGGCTTTCTTGGATGATCATCCGTTGTTGACGCAGAATCTTCAAATTCAACACCAATCAATAAGTGCTGAGCTGTGGGCCTTTGGCCCTTTGGACAGTTTACAAGTTCTAACCTATTTTCACCAGATTTTCTCAGGAACCAAAAGGAAGTTTACCATCGACAGCAATTAGAAAGATGGTAAAAACGCGTACTGACTCACGATGGAAATATCTTACCAGATAGATTATTCACCAACACTTGAAAGCAAAACAGAGGTAAGAACCCTTACGTTTGATTGTCCAAAACAGCAATCAATCCTTGTTTCATTCTTTTTGATGCTTTTGTGGGTTTCAAAATGGCTCTAATAGGCTCTGTGTGACCAAATCCAGTTAAGGCTGTCAACATGTTTTTGCCTTTAATCAAACGCCTCTCTGTTGGAAAGAGTAGCATAGTTCCGCATTTTGGGAAGTTGCAGTTGCCACAAAATTTTATCACCACAAAATTATATTATTCATCTTTTCAATGACACACTTATTAACGAAGGACAAAAATCTTTGCTTAATATTTCAACTAGAAAACAATTTTTACAAGTTATAACACACGAAATATTTGCTGATCACATTATATAAAGATATGTGAATTTAAAACTAAAACCGTCGAAATAACTACATTTTGGTTTGATTGACATGGTCACTACCACCCTATCCCATCAAAAGTCAGATAAAATTAATTCTATGCTGCAAAACACAACCAAATTCTTTCTCTATTTCAGTTTCGTAATAATACTGACAAGAAGCTAAAACAATTCTCAAACTTTTCCACTGTTCAGTATATTTTTTCAATTGCATAACAAGTTTTTTTTAAGGAAAATTATAGAATGGACGTGTAGGGACCCGATTTCTCTGATTCTAGGGACCCAATTTTCTTTGATTCTTGGGGCCTGATTTTCAATTCTAGGGACCCAAATCGGGTCCCTAAAACACTTTTAAAAACCCTGGTATGAGAAAACCTAACTGCTCAGAGCAATGAACTTTCAAACGGATTTGACGAAAAGAAGCACGCTGATAAAATATCCCATCATACAACAAAAGAAGTTCAGGACATAGCTATGTTTTGTCTTGAGTCATTTTTCTGCACAAAAATTTTCAGAAACAAACCATGTATATGCATTTTTAAATGAAACCTATATGAAACACTCGGGAGGTTTCAACAGCATTTTTTCGATTGGAAAGAAACGCTTGAACAATAAGAGTATTTTTAGCGTATCTGCTTTGAGCATTTTTTTCTGCTTGATGTGCAGAAAAAAAGGGTGTCAAACACATCAAGCAAAAATCTCTCTATACAATATCGTAATCAAGGGAGCATTTTTTCTGCTTGATGACAACGAGATTAACTAAGTTTCGGTTGGAAAAATGTCGCCACTTCCGGCCATTCACCGTGCAAGGCTTAAGTTGGTATCACATGATTCTGTTTACAGCTCTCTTACGACCTGATATTTACTAAACGCGCATTCTTCTGTAACATATATGAAAATCATGCGCCAAGCCTACAACCTGACAACAGCACGCTGACAACGACATTAGCTTTCCAAACAACGAAGCAAAAGGCTCTCACTTAAGCTTGGACAACCGCACAATGTTTGAAATAACGCTGCAGAACCAAGAGGCATATCCAATCTGTTCACCTTCTGCACGACATTTTTCGTGCGCGGACATCAACTTATATCCTTGGACATCAGACTGAAGCAATGGATGGACGCAGCTCTCTCGCGAGCATGGAAGACAAACGGGTTTGATGTAGGCGCTGTATTGCAATTGCCCACCACCAGGTTTGATGAAGAAGTTCTGGCCAACTTGATGATATTGCATGCCCAATCGAACCTGCAGAAGTTGGTCGTACCTTTATTGAGATATCAAACGCTTGGACAAAAAACGCGCTGATGAAGTTTCAAATTTTAGCTTGTTCTTTTAGTATTAAAATGTGGCTTGGAAAAATGTGATTTCCAAGAAAAGTGATTTTCGTAAATCTTTCTATACAATCTGTGAAGTCGCAAAAAAACGGTTCATCTCACCAAAGCAATATCGTAATCAAGGGTGTCAAACCGGAAATTCGAATGAACAATGATTCGCAGAGCACCAAAGACTTTTGCATGATCTGGAAGCCTCTCTAAAATCACTGTAGGAATTTCGTGTGTGCCTAAAATAGTAATACAATCAAACCATATGTTCAGTCCGTTAATGTCACAAAAGCACTTCAAGTCATACGTTGGCGACTGATGAGAAGTAATTTTACGAAAATTTAGTTTCACCTTAAAACGTTTTTATTACCCGATAAACAGCACTTACCAAGTGTGACAAGAATATCGCCTGGTTTTTGTTTCCAAAACAGGTGTGCAGCAGTAAGAACCCAGTGCTGACTTATCACTGTTCCGCCTCCGAGAAGGTTCTGATATGACTAAGAAAAAAGTGTAACAGTTACTACTCAGACATTTTATTTTTTATGTGTGTATGAGTGTGCGCATCTTGTTTTTAATGAAGTGTACAATCCAATGTATAATTTATATTTGACAGTATAGCAACCGTTTGAACGCCACACAAATGTTTCAGCAAAAAGTATGGTATTGCAACATTTACTTGAACAACGTTCCATTTTTGAGTAATTAGTGCGTGCCACGGCCATGCTCTTTCTTCGGCATCAGTTCCACCAAGAACTCTTCCAAATTGAGCTATGAGACTACGAACGTTTCCGGCTTGACCACATTTTTGGTGTAAGACAAGATTGCTTGCTGCACAAAATTTGATACGAGGAGGGTTTGTTTCAGGGTAATAATAGTGAATATTTACAAACTGCTGAAGCCTTGCAACTATAGTGCAGGAACCATAGGTGTAGGGGCAGGCAAATTTTTGGGTTTTGCGAAGGATTTTGCCCGAATTTTCCCAAATTTGCCCGAAAAATTTTTGGGCCATTGTTTGGGCGAATATTTTCTCATGACGACGTTATGGGGATGTCCTCGAAAAAAAGTCTTCATGTAATTCTGCACACGCTGGGCGCCATTTTTGCCCGTATTTACAGGGAGCTTACCCAGATTTTCAGGGATTTTGCTAAGGTTTTCACAGATTTTGCCAGGATTTTCACCAAATCAAAACTTTTGGGGGCGTGCTTACATCCCTTGCACCCCGCCTCCTACACCACTGCAGAGAACCAGCAGTGAATGCCCTACACACCAACGCTGTTGATTTCCACAAGGATATTCAGCAGTATCAGAAGAACTACACAGATTTGATGCTTTTGTCAGCAAAAGCACAGATGATCCTCAAAAACAAGTTACTGTAAATGCTGAGATTTTGGGCAGTCCGCGAAAGTTTATCGTAACGAGTGTATTTTTTATTCTTCGAAACGCTGTTTTTATAGTTTCGACAGTAGACGTTTTAACTACCAAAATTTTATATCTTCTGTCAACCCTTTGTATACTTGGACACCATATGCTTTTTGCGCGTGTGTTGCAAGTTGGCTCAGCAAATAATATGCGAATGCAATATGTTGGTGACCATACCATTTTTGTTATGGAAAACCGATACTAAGCCAAATAAGTGGGTATTGAGCTTGTTAATGGAAAAGATATTCTACCGAAACAGCATTTCATTATTTTAAGAAACAATTTCGGGTTTGGCGAGTTGTGAAGTTTGTGGACGCTTGATAACCTCTATAAAATGTTTTCAAGATAGGATTACAACTTATGATGCTGTAGCTAATTAAAATCGAAGTAAAACTTTTTGAGATCTGACACACTTTGTTCAGACCACCCACATCTAAAGCAAAAGATAAAAACAGAAAATTGCGAGGTGAAAATAAATATTAGAACTATCTTCCAAGAGGAAAAAACGAGCACAAATATTTTGACGTCATCTACTAACAATGCGTCCAGTCTTTTTCAAACCAGGTATGACCAATGATGTACAGCATAGGCAGGGTATCACGGCAAAACGAAAGTATTAGTTTCGCAAGCAATTCATCACAGGTACCATAAAAAGGTAATTACCTTTGGACTGCTGCAAAAGTGAAAGCTGTGCAGATCTATAAGCTAGAAATACCGTAAACAGATTTGTAGATTTTGCTTTGAGGTTTCTCTCCAACTTTACCAAGCGTGAAAAAAGTTTAACAACGATTGTTTAAAACATGAACGGCAGCATCACAGCGTAAGTTTTCTTTGCGATTCTAGCTGTAAGCTATAATGCATGCACAAGGGGGTACGCAAGGAGGGGGCTGGGGTTAACCTCCCCCCCTTGAGCTCGATATTTTACAAAAACTTTACTGTAAGGGGAGTGTATAGCTCTTGATTTTTTACAAAAATAAGGGGCGTGCGAGTAGACGAATGTCCCTATTATGTCAAGAAACGTCGCTTGAAAACATGAATATGACGTCATAAACAGCGCACACCAAATACAAATAACCACCATGTGCCACTGAAGGAAACCTCCCCCATGAAAATTTTCTGTGCACGCCAATGTGTATGCGTAGATTTGTTTTCCGAGGACCGACGTAAACTCCGCAATTACTATCAAGGATTGATGTTTTCATTACTATGCAATGATTTAGGTGTAGTTTTAAATAAAATAACAAGTATTTATTGGTCTTTTCAACACCAAAGTGAGATTTTTTCAAAGCCATGAGGTTTTAGTAGCAGTCATGTTTCTAGAGATTTTAAAGTGCCAGCGACACTTGATTATTATAGCCACACTTGCTTCAACCTTTAAATTTAAGAACCTTTGCGATGAACCAAGTAACCATACCCCAAAAGAGTAAAAACAATCCTTGGATGAATTGATAAAAATAGAGTTCAAAAAATGAGTAGCTTTTGAGTTACCTTGACTTAGTTCACTCAATGCTTCATCAATTATTGCTGCACTGCGTAAAAACATGCAACGCTTCGGAATCGAACCAATGCTTAAAGCTTCTTGCGTATCAGCAGCTGAGCATTGGGTGCAAGTTAGGATACCGTAGAACTAAGAAGAAATAAGAAAACTGAGAAACATTTTATAATCTGTTTATTTGAACACATTGCTTCAATGCGCTGAAACCGTGCAGTCGGATACAAAATTTATCAAATCAATCAACATAAAACGAAAAAAACATTAGTGCATCAGAGTCAAAAGTTTTATTTGGATGACCTGAATTTATCGCTCTGCTTGATTGAAATATTCCTGTTGATTATGCAGCGTGGAAAGATTTGTCCTATATCTTATGCTCAACGTAAGATCCTTATGTCAAAATCAAGAGCAAAAGAAGTGGGTTCATCAGATAAAAGGTTGAGATGCTATCCCACTTAAAATATTTCGTTGTACTGTATAGCTTATTGGTCATGCTAAAAGCAATCCAAGCACAAATACACAAAGAGAGCCCCTTCAGGTTGTTAAAACCATATTGATATTTTGTTTCTCATGTATGATACATCTGGCAATATTTGACACATAATTTTGATTTTAAAAATGGTGCAAAACAACAAAAACTCTGCGAAAATCAGTCGTGTGGAAAGAACAAGGAAAAGTGTAGCAATTAATTTTGAAAGCACTCCCTGGAGTACGTCTGCTAACCTTGCGAACGTAATTCAGCTTACGCGTTCTACCAACGCTCTGTTTTGAGTCATCGCGGCGTGATTCCGTCAATGTGGGTTTTTTGCGTTGCTTGGTAAATGACGTCAGATAGTTTTTCAGTTTTAGTGAAAACAATCTATTTGAAAACGACGTTTTTTGCAGTTTTCTACTTGTCGCGGCTTATATTCTTGACGTCAGTCAGTCAAGATCTTCTGATCTGTGAGTTTGTGTTATGATTTATTCATTTTAGTCTTGAGTTTGTTTGCTTTCTCTGCTCTTGCTTTAGTCCTGCCAACTTTTCACCCGTAAGCATTGCTTGCAGATTTAAGGACTGAGGATGCGTAGTTTTGCGTGAAATCGAATTCCTATATGCTGATTGATTAGACTTCGTCGCCTTGGTGGAGACTAGTTATTTGGTTCACGTTGAGTGAGACAGGAATATTTGCTAATTTAATTAAACTTAACTAAATATTACGGACAACAAGGGAAAAATACTAAAGAAAAATCACTGTTCGAAGAAACCTTGTAAGTTTTTCTTTGAACAATAAGTTGCTACCATTGCAAACGCTCAGTTTTTTCTGTGTTTGAATAGAAGAAAAACAAAATGGCGTTCTAACAAACGTGCTTTAGAAGTCACCGTGTCTTACGCCAATATTCTGCTAATCTGCTCACAAATGTAAGTTTATGAAGCTCTCCAACTCATTTTTTCTCTAAATTTTAATTTTTCTCGGAAACCGTTCAACGAGTTAAAAAGACAAAGAGTAAAAAAGTCTTTGCCAAACGTTGCAAATACAACAGCGCCGAATTTGTATTGCGGGAGCCCTGGGGCCCAGGCGCGATGGGAGGCCCCATGTGCGGATACAAAATGTTTAGGTAGAGGATGGTCGATAAAGTCACTTGTATTTCCGCATATCATTAATATTTATGATGTAATCTTGTGACGTCACAATGACTAGTGATTTGTGAAACTGTTGCAAAACCAGTCGCTAGAAGCATCGCATCTTTTTTAATATTTGCTTGAAAAAGTTTTGAAAATTTTTTGGAAAAACTTTCTGGGTAGTCCAACGTATTTGATCATCTCTAAACGCCAGCCCTCGCTCTGCAATAAATTTTACGACAGAAACCAAACGTTGCAGGCAGAGGCGATTTCCGTGCATTGATTGATCTGACGGGCTATTTCTGTATCAATTCTCCATAGTGACCAACACAGTTGCATCTGTGGCTAAATTTAACCCTGGCATCTATATGTGCCATTGAATGCTTGGGATTGTCAGGCGCTCAAGAGCGTGCTTCCAATCGAAGATTCCTTTTCAAAAAAGGAAACACACACATTTAGTCATATCCGCGTACATCTGTTTACAAGTCCATCCAGTGCAAATGCACGGCGCCGCAAATGGACACCCATTTGTACCCACCGCACCATAACTCATCAGCTTGTCTGACAAGCAGGGGCGCAAGCAGCTCTTCATTTCGGGGGGGGGCAATTATCATGAAGTTTCATTCGATGACGTCATCGTGCTTATTTAATCGTGGTACAACTTTTTCGCAAACGGTCACAAATAAATTTCTCTTCGCAACATTTCCGAAAATTAGAACTTTTTAGTTTTAATTAAGATTCAGACCGAACGATCAGGACAGAGTAAAAATTACTGTAATAGTCTAATACAAAGACCTGTTTCCGTACTCAGCTACTGCAGCCATGGCTTTAGGGTGGAAGATGTATAGGCTTCTAGTGAACCTGCCTAATTTTTCGTCTTGATTTAGCAAAATTGTTCTAGCCGTATTCTTCTAGCACAGGGGTACCCAACCTGGGCTACATGTACCCCAAGCGGTACATTTGCCTATTTGAAGTGGCACATTTATTGCACAGCTGCCACAAAGTAACTTTGAGAAATATAAACAGAGTCTGCTGTTGCAACCTCTTCGCTGGCGTTGCGCTGAATGCGCGATTCACCACGAACGGAATGTGCGCGAAGAACAACACCAAATATATGTGGTGCGAACAAGCAATAATAGAGCGATCTCGTCGGGTGAACTTTGTTATTGCTTGCTGCCACAGTGTGAAGCTTTGCGCGCTTGCCGCTCGGTCTTTCCGATCGCAACACTATCTTTAGTTTTATAAAAATAAAATTTCTATTAAAAATTTAGTGGATTTTTGTGATTTTACTCAGCTTTCTCGTCATAAGAAAGTTTAGGGATACTTACCCATCTGTCGAAATGCTGAAGGGGTACATGGTCAGAAAAAGGTTGGGAACCCCTGTTCTAGCATATATTTGGATTTCTTTCACAAATGAAGATCCCAAACTTGAGAGATATCTTATGTCAAGGGTGAAGGGATCTTTGATTGCTACCATTTTGGGCAAAACGAATCAGGTGTCTTGTGTGTTTGGCGCATAACGGATCAGGTATGTTTGGGGCGGCTTTTTCTGGCATCCACGAGTTGTGTGAAAGTTTTTAAAAGCAAGTTTAAGGCTATGAGCTTTCAGGGCTTGCATTGGTTGCAAAAGTTAGGGTCTGGTAAAGCGTCATTTGGAGCCAAAGGGGTGTAGTAGGTAGGTGCGATAAACCCTTGACTAGCACTCATATGGCACTTTACTAAACCCTTTTTGCCAAGCCGTGGTACTGGTACCAACCCAAAAAGACACAAAACGTGAAACAGTCCTCACGCTAAATTTAGTTAAAAACTATCAGGTTTCGAACCGAAAATGCAAATAAAAAAACGTTTTTTAAGAAATGTACTAAGTCAGGGTTGGGCAAATAGCGGCCTTCGTGCCACATGTGGCCGACCACAGCGTTTACAGTGGCCCACGGAAGCACTCAGAAAAATCCTCAAATCAGAAATATCCACCAACTCATCACAGTACAGGTTCGTGCTAAGGCTACCGTGAACCGAGACTTGCTTCAATTGCCATTATAAGGTACGACCCTCCGTTATACGTGGCCTTTTCAAAGTGGCCCATGAGCCAAATTAATTGCTCACCCCTGTACAGGTGATCCGTTTTGCCCCTAACAAAAGTAATCAAAAGGCCGTCGTAGAAGAACAAGCGGTTTGACGTGACCACAAACTTTTTAGATAACAACCAACATGTCAAGATTTATCTTATCACTTTGAAAGTTTCACCGGTTTGCACGGTTCAACAGTACCTTAATGTTATAAAGTTTCATGAGGCCAAATTGAGGCCTGTCTCAGACAAAAGTAGTACACGAACAAAAGGATTAGAACATGCCTGAGAAATACCAACATTTTAAACTATCTCCCAACTTTTGACAATTTCAGCATATCTGTGGTTACGTACCAAGTTTGCACGAAATTTTCGATCAGATGGCCTGCCTTATGATAAATCTTGTAAGGAGATAATTAAGCAGTAGGACAAAGAAAAATTCAAATAAGACTTTTATAAAAAAATGATTAGAATATAAAATTTCATCTTTAGTCTTTGAAAGTTTCTGCAAATGTCTAAATTGCTAGACAATGTTTTGAAATTTTCTGGGGAGCAAATGCCCCAAATTCCCCCCTGGTTGCGCGCCTGCTTACAACAACAACATACACTCGGCGCACTGGGCGGATCACCAATGGAATGCGGAGTGGGCGAACAACCCCACAAGACTCCGCATTTGCATTCCCGACACCGGCACCCACCCTCCCGGAATGACTCTCCCAAAAACAGCCTGGGTCCGGCTTAAACCGCCTTCGCACTGGTGTCGGACGTTTCTGCTACTGCTTGTACAAATGGAATATAACCTCCTCTGCGGCCTGTGAGTGTGGCGTAGAAGAACAAACAGTCAACCATGTTGTCCTCCATTATCCAATCCATCGACCTCCTCATGGACTGCACGGCCTGACGGTTCTGGACGATGAGACAATCGATTGGCTGCTCGACGCCTGCCTCGAGATCTAGTACGGCTAAGCAGTGGTTTGAAGAACTCACTCAAAAGATGAATAAGAAGTCTACAAGTGAAACATTTAACACAAGTTTGTGAAGGAGAAAAACAAAGCCAGCTTCTGTCAACTACTTCGCCATTGTGGTTCTGGCGACAAATAAAACTTGTGATGTAGGCGGTGAATTGCAATTGCCCACCACCAGGTTTGATGACTTGTGGTACATTTCCACAAGTTTCTGTCTTTTTTGTGTTGTGGAACATCATGCCTTAAAAATGACTTTTCATCACAATGTTAAAAAGAACCTGTTTTATGTTTCAACCAATATTTCCGCATTTTTTCCGGTATATTGTCTGACCAGAGACCGATATCATTGCCTCCAGTGATAGCGTCAGCCATCTCATATATCGTGTTTTTCGATGATACTTCTTGACGTTCTTCTGCTACGGCACTGCTGGTGACTAGATCTATTTTCATCGTTACGTAGATCTAAGTCTGTCACAACATATTCTTCGATTTTCTGTCCTCTTGCAGGTTCCGAAGAAATGTCTCCGCTGGACTTCACTGCCACTGTAAAATAGTAACTTGAATATTTCTCGATTTGGCTGGAACTTCTTCCTGTCTCATTTTTGTCTCTTGTTTTTGTACGTCTTTTAGAATCACTTGGATACGCTCTACACTTGTAGATGACGAACCCCTGCTGTCCATGTTTATTTATGTATAAGCTCAATAAGGCTGCCACATTTTCCTCGCAAAAAGGGAGACGTAAGCTAATCGATTCTACATGGCTTGGCCTTGCATTCACTAGATTCAGATACCTGACCGACTTTCGGCAAAACAATTAGTGTAATAGTTGTTTCGTTCATGGACGCAGCGAGGGGGCAAGGGAGGAACAATTCCCCGGGAGCCGAATCACTGTGGGGGGCGCCGAAAAGTCCCAACAATGTCACAAGTACTTTTATATACTTCAACACAGTATATTTGCTTCAATACGATATACATTTGCTTCCGAAGAACTCAGGTTCGAGCATGGGGACGCCGGCATATTGCTTCTTGCCCCGGGCGCCATCTAACCTCGTTACGCCCCTGGTTTCGTCACAATATCAAATAATATACAAGTGGAATACTGCCGTCTGGACGACCGATAATTTAATAGCGTCTACAAACAAACTTTCTTCGCTAATGAAAATGACTAACTGAAACGCAAATGTGGCACATATGGTTAAACACATAAAAATGTTTGGGGGGCCTTTTTGGTGGGGTCCCTGTTCCCGGGCCCCTTACCCCCCTAAATCCGGCGCTGGAAACAGTTCACTGCTTTAAGGCTCTTGCACATAAGAAATAATGAAAAAAGAGTTTCTTTGCTCTTCTCTGAACTTTAAGATAAGATGGATTAAAGCAATATGCCTACAAGAAGCGCTGAAAGAAGCACGGAAAATTCCACACACGGTTACCACAGTGTTTTGTATCTGAAATATTCCGAAATAAATCGAGCAGGAACTCAGTAAGATAGCCCGTTTGTGCCATGTAAAAGTTATTATATTTAAAAATAAATATGGTAAAAATATTATTATTTAAAAAAAAATATTTTATTGATAAATTTTTTAAAACTGTCAAAAAATAATTTCTATAAAAATAATGTACAAAAAAGTGCTTCCCATTGAAGTTTGCGAATAATAAACCATTTGTAAATACATTTGTTGCATGTTCGTTTTTTTACGGCAGAGTTTATCTAATAAATCATCGCTAACTTTGTTTTTTTACGGCAGGGGTTCCCAACCTGGAGTACATGTACCCTAGGGGTACGTTTGCCTATCGGAAGGGTGCATCTGAAGTTAGGAATAGAAGGGACAATATATTTATATAGCACTTATTTCCAAATATTTATACGTATATCAGTAAACATCATTTTCAAAAATCATTGTATGCTCATTGTTAAATGTATCTATGATTAGTCATGATAAAATATTTTGTCACGAGAAATTTTAGGGGTACATGCTCATCTGTTGAAATTCTAAAGGGGTGCATGGTCAGAGAATATTTGGGAACCCTTGTTCTACGGTATGTTGCTTTGAATTCTCTCAACGATATCCAACCTCTTTTATAATAATCTTTGTGTAAGTCGATTTTAAAATATGGCTGTTGTTTTGTTAAGAGGAAATTACAAAATGAAGGCCAAGAATCGAAACTTTTGTAACGTGGCTTTGCATTTCCGATATTGCAGTTTTGATTAGTAAGTCTAACTTAGTAAGTCTATGCGTCAATGGTTGAACCTGAACTTTTCCCTTCACGCGGGTAATGAGAACAATACATAGTTAAATAGAGCAACATGAACTTGCTCCACGTATCCTCATAGAGCACTTTTAAGTTGTTCTCTAAAGTGTATTTAGTAATGCGTAGTTATCCCAAGGGCACGCTCTTCTCAGTTTTCAAAAGATTTGGAAATAGTTAAATGCCATAAGATGCCTGTTTACTTCTACCTCTTATGTTCCACCTACAAATTGGTGTGCGATATTGCATTTGCAACCTTAAAAACTGTTGATATTTCACAATGTACAGTAAACAGAAAAAGTGTTGAAAAAGTAGAAATTAAATTGATTATTTCTATTTGTTCATATAAGTATGTTTGTGAAGTAAATATTTACCAAATTGATTGTCAGCATATATTTTGATAAAACAAATGCCACCCATTTTAATTCATGTATCTAACCTTTGGTGGATTCACGGGAAAATTTCTTACGATTCTTTCAACTGTTTCAGATGGCGGTGAACCAGATGTGTGGGCACCTGAAGTAAGGTAAGAGTAAATTCTGTAACAATCTTAGCATGTCAAACAAGCAGGCAAATAAGAAGTCATAAAGCTCTGGTAAGTTTTAACTGTTTTATTCAACAACTTTGTGTAAATGTTGTACACATTGGAGTTGGAACCATCCAACCCACTGGTCTCTTGTAGAAGATGCGCTCCGCTTGTACTTTAAAATTGGAAATCTCAATTATTTTGGATGTCTGAAATCCCTTAAAAGCTACCTTTCAGTGCTTAGAAATTATATGCCTATCTTTTTGTTTTTTTGGACTGGTCAATCTGTCATTTCACGCGAAATTTTGGTACTGCAGAATTGAATAATGTTGTTTGATAGCTGCAGTGGTGTTCAAGTTTTAAAACTCTTTTAAAAATTACGAAGAAGCTGAGTTCAAAGTTTGATGAATTGCAAGAAAAAAGTATCATCGTAAGATTGTCCAAACTAATGCCAACTAGGAAAAACAAAACCTGAGTGATAAGCTTCGAAGACGAAAAAGATGCTCCATAAAGTAATTACGTTCCAAGGAGGACGTTACAGCGCGAACAAATTCGACATTTGTTAGAATGAACTGCACGTACTTACCTTCTATCATCACAAAAACTATTGCTTTTTTATCAGGAACATTAGATTTTCTCTGCGAGTTTTCCATCTGTCTATATATGTTGTTCAAGGCCATGGTCGTGTTGCGGTGTTGGCCTAGAGACTGCCACAGGTTATCTGAAACGTTAATGAAACATTAGGATAAATTACTTTAAAAAGAAAACGGAGTATAGAGAAAAAATTTACGCAAACCAAAGCTGGTCACAAACCTTTTTTTCATGCACTCATACTGTAATTTAAATTTTGATTCCTAGGTAAAAAAAAAACACTCCAAAGCCACATTTTGCGATAAAGTTTATCAAGCAACCACACATTATTGTGGAAGGATGCAAGAAGTCAACTTTCGATTTCTGGTTTTACTTCTTCGCAGCAAAGCTATTTTGATAATCTAATATATTTTGACAGAGAGCATGCTTATCTTTATATGTAGCAGACTGTTCTGAAAAAACAAAATGGAAGTATGCGTAGCAAGCAGACATGATCAGAATGAATCTTAGCAGTGACATTTTTGAAGGTTAATACATTTTAACCCACATTACAATTTTCAAGTGCGCTATTTTATTAGTGCCGAAACTCTTCAAAACTGTTATGTCATTTAGCGTTTACCGTAAAGCTAAGCACTACAAAAGTTGTACCAATTGTAAAAATTAAAAATAAGTTGGAAAGATGTATTCACTTTCTACGCTTTGCCTTCTCTTCAAATAAAGTAGATTATGGCGTCATTTTATAAACTTTACTGCATGCTCTCATAAATTGATGTTTACTTCAAAATAAATAAAATAACCATTTTCATTCGGTACAGCTGAAAAGCATGAATTTAAATCTCACTGAAAAGCATTAGTAAGCAGTGGCTTTGTACGACCAGCATAGTACTTAATTTTTAGCCCGTTTGTTCAAAGCCGAGTAGATTCGTTTTTCACAGAACCGCAAGCTCGAGTCGTAAAGATCTTTGTATAAAACCAAATAGTCTCGCATCTTATACTACGAAATAAATATGTTTGGTTCAGATGGTTTTCGCAACGTCCTTATGTTGATAAAAATCACATTTCCTTTTTCTGAATTTTTTAAAATCCTGTAATCAGTGAAGAGCAATCTTAAACAAACTCCATTTTTCTGTTATAATATACCAAAGCAACTGCTACTGAAGTCTCTTTTCTCAAATTCGCACTCTTTTTTTAACTGTAGCCTACCTGTACGTCATTTCAGCTATTTGATCTGGATCTATCTACAGTATATTTCAAATCTGCAGTGTATTTTCACTTTGAAAAGTTATTACAGCTTTTTAGTATGTGCAAACTTTTTACGAAAGAACAATAAACGAAGAATCAACGCTATGTAGATAAATACAAGCTGAAATGATCAAACACAAACTGCTTATAATTAGTCTTTTGAAAGCTGGGGAGCTCAGAAATTGAGCTACTAGTTGCAACTGTTTATCAAAAATCCTTCTTACGTTTTTGGCGCCTTTGACAAAAAGAAAAAGTTGTTTTCACACTTTTAATGAAAAATATAATGCAGAACCTCACACCTCACATAAAATAATTTTAATGTTCTATATTTGAATAAAACAAGAATGGAATTAGTAAAGCGTTTCGCAACAGAAATTATGATTTTACTGGAGATTTAGGGAAAAAACAAAATAATTCAAAATTTTGATAGAACGGTGCCCTTTTAAATGTTAATGTCTGTTTGAAAGAAACTTTAAAAGTAAAGTGCGTTAAGGATTGTTTTTGAAATGAGCCGCAGTTGTGGGCTGCAGTAAAGCTCTGTATCTAGTTTAAGATAAACAGAACCTTGGAAGTTTCTTGTGCATTTGGAAGTTCTTGTGCTCACGAATAAAAGCGTATATTGCAAGCAACTGAGCGACAATACGTAGATATCGAACAAAAATGAAAACTGTTTTTTTCAAATGGTGCTCACATCTGTCAGTCCAAATAAAACGGAGTGTTGCGATGATCCTTTTAAGAGAACTGGCCGCATGCCGGACGTCTCTGATGACTTTTACTTGGTCACCGAAAACAGTGATTCCCACCTTAATGAAAACATTGGGTGACGCGATCTGCACAAACAATAGAGAATTTGATGCAAACGAGCATGCTCCTGTTAATCATGTACAGACTTAAAAATTACATAACTTGGACATGTGAGAGTAAATTCACTGTTGCAAGGATTGCGAAAAATCGGTTTTGGGCAAGAAAAATATATTTCCATCACATATTGCCATTACGCAACACCGCATATGTTTCTATCACAAGGATTAACAAGTAAAATTTTGCGATTACAAAACTCTTGAACGGGTCATTTGAGGCCACAGAGGGTGTTGCTGTGCCTTATGTTATCATAAAGAGATGCATGTTGCAACGTCACCTTCCTAGTTTGCCCAGGGCATGTCGAAAACCTCTGCAAACTCACTTTTTCCAGAAAGCGAATTGCAAATTGCAAGGAATTGTTGAGTGGAACGTTTGAATCTTGTGCTGACATGTCGATCACAAAATAAACTTCTGTATTATCTACTGAAGCGGAATTACTTCGAGAAAAGAGGTTTGTGGAAGATAACCTCATTTTAAATTCTCTTGCACTCTGCCCGATATCAACTTCGTCATTAAAAACGGCGGGGTTTGAAAGAAGGTCTGAATGTAAAAACAAATTGGAAAATATGTAACTGTAGAAAGTGGTTCAAAGGTATCAACATTTATTTATGAGGTCTGAGCTCCTATTAAAATACAAATCTAAGTTAAATATGAAAACAATGATATATTAAAATGAAACAAATGTCATTGTTTATAACTAAAAGCTCTATGTTTGTTGCAAGCCTTCGAGCAATCAACCGACTGGACTCCGCTTTCATAACTTTGCGATGGTTAGGACTTATTCACATTTGTATTCAAGTGATTGATCTCCGCAAAGTCGACGCAGTCGAATCAATCAGCAAATTTTAAGAGAAATCGATTTCACGTATCATTACGCATCCCCAGTCCTGAAATCTTATTCAAATAGAATCGTTTTTGTGCAGCATTACGGCATCAGCCACGGGTTCTCTTATCGTAGAATGACGTTTTCAAAATACACACTACAGAAATTACCCCTACAAAGTCATCGTCTGTAACTGTGGTTCTGGTTCCATATGGTTCGAAAGCATTTGTCCTCCCCAACACAAGAAGTACTTTGTGGAACAGGAAAAACTTGGACATTTTCGCTAGTTCAAGATATTTTTATCACTTTCCACTAATTTCAAACAGGTTTTAGGTTTTAGCTTATCACTTTAAAAGTTGTAAAATTTAGTTGCTTTCGAATATTGATATACGGCAGAGTCTTGTTAAAGAATATCGGTGTTGCATTGGTCTCTGCAGCTAACACAACGTTTCTGGAAAGTGTAATTTTGCAAATGAACGCTACATAACTGCAACAGCCAGTTTTACCTCATATTTACCCTGAAAAAATTTGCACTTTCAAAGAAGGAAACGAAAGTAGCAGTTTCATCATGCACAAAATATTTGCAGTTAAGTTAGTTTTACCATAAGAGTGCTAGTATTTGACTAAATATGGCATAACTATTTTCAGCGTATACCACCTGCAAATCGAATACTGGATAGATAACTAAGCTGTGCAACATTACAGCAGCAGCTAGCTAGCTAGCTACAAAAGCTGAAAGCAAGCGACTCGGTAATGCTGTTCAACATGCGGATTAAAAAACGGTGTTCGGCGTAATTGTGCCTACTTTTTCAAATGGTTCTATTTGAATTATCAGGAAGACTCAGTTGAACACCTTTTTCAATGTGTCGAGAATAAAATAAATAATAACGAGTAGAACGGTAGAGTCAATTTGTAGTTTGAAACATTCCATGAAATGTTTTTCATTTCTGAAGTTGTTGCTAAACGCATAGAAAAACGCACGGTATCTTGTGGAGTCTAGCGAGCTAAAAATTGTTTTAAGCCAGTGGTTCCCAAACTGTGGTAAGCGAAGAATTTCAAGGTGACACACGAATAGGCCTACTTTCTGTTTTTCTAGACAAAAAAATATATTCACAGCTATATTTTTACTAATCGGGTTTTGTTAATAAATTCCTGAATTTTTGTGTACTTGTTGGCTTCAAAAATGGCCACAAATTCTCACAGACATTTTGCTCATGTCGAAATTGTGTCAATTCTGGTTTTCCAAACTTTTGATCGAATAATATTTGGAAGATTGAGTTTTCCTGGAACAAGGTGTTACGTGCCGACAGTACGGGACCGACAAATGGTACGCGATCGGAAAAGTTTGGTAACCACTGAAGGAAAAGGACAGAAACTGATGACAAAACAGTAACTCACTGGTACACTGAGGCGCACCCCCACCACTCCACTGCAAAAAAAACAGACATTCTTGTCTTTTATGTCCAATGAGAGTGAAGCCAGGCTGGCATGAAAACTCGGCGATGCTTCCCACCGTGAAGTTGGAAGTCGTCAAAAGATAGCCATTGATTGGAATACCCGGATGTGGGCAGCGTTCTAAGCTGTCTGTAAACACACCAAAAATATTTGTTTTTGCATTTGAGCAATGCTTTTTTGAGTCTAGCTTTGCACTGAATTGTATTAAAATCAGATTTGCAACTGGAAGGGCTCAATAGCACGCGCTGTGACATTTGCACCATATCAAATATAATTTGTACACTAAGTCCCACAATTAATGGGGAGCTTTCAGAAATAGGCCGATCACATTTTGTTTGCAATGGCATCTTAATTTCACTGAAATGAGCATAGTCACTCCTAATAAAGTAAACTTATAAAACCTTTAATGAGCTAGAAAACTATTCAGATTTGCACTGTCGTGACAAACTGATACAACTTGCTAAGTGTTCATGTATTTTCAACAAATTGGTTGCAACGAGTAGAATAGGTTTTACTAATCGAGTGTTTCAGACCAGTCAAGCTATGACTTGACAAGTTGGTAGACCTAAATTTAGTCGTCAATTGTAGTTGAACTAAACACTTACTTTGGATATTTCTCAAAAAAGAGCAGCCACCAAAAAACTAGGAGTTCTACTCTGGTCTAAACGTGTGACTAGTCTGGTGCTTTGCCATTTCCCGACTGACCGATCGCAACTTTGCTTGGGAGTGCAGCGAATCACGGTGTCTTGGGCCGTTTGCCAACTCATACTGGCTGGATCCCCTGACTTTTATTCATCCTTTGAGTTAAACTGACAGTCAGCATTCCAAAAACATAAGTACTTGTATTTGCAGCGTACTTTCGGTTGCTACAAGAGCGAGTTTCTTTTGCCAGACATAGTGTACACCTGGCACGAAACAGAGGCAATAAGCATCGCTGAAAAATTCCGTGTTTCTTCTTTTCAACGTTTGTACGAGGATATAAATTCCCCTCCATCTTTGTGGATGCCCACTATTACTTTCGAAAGAGAACTTTAGTTCGCTTGATCAATTAAGACAGGCTTCCAAAAGCTAGTTGCGCTTGCAGAACGTCGGGATACCCAAAATAATGCGTACAATGCAACAGCTATTTGTAATGACATTTTGCAAATCTGATTATTTTGAAATGAGAAATAAATGGTTTTGTAAAATTTGTTGCCTTGCTTAGAAATGGTTTGCATGTTTTTGTTCAGCGACGTGCGTTTTTAAACTAACCTTTTATCCCCTCACTTCAAACGTCTGACACTTTTGTAAATCTCCATATTATTCCCACTATGTAACACTTATGTATCTCGATGACCGAATGCAGTTCGGTAGTTGCTGGTGCGTTGTTTCAAAGTTCGTTCCTCTTCACCATTGCCTTGCGTACCAACTGACACCTACCATGTGATGTGCTACGACTCCAGGTTTCTGTGGCATCGGGTTCCTTGACTAAACCCTGTGACATGATCCTTGTGTCAGCCTAACATAAAGAAAATAAATTAATTTAAGTAACCTCACTAGAAACATGCGAAACGCATCATTATCATCATCGTGTCTCGTGCACGGCGCCCGTCGGCGCGTCGTGCGTTGAGCCAACCAGATTCACAAGAGCCCGCCATTATCACGGTCCTGCGCGAGGGGTTCAATTGCGGCTGGATCGAGGCCGAGATGGTCAACATCGCGTTTGACCACGCCGAACCAACGGGCGCGTGGGGTTCCTCGGGATGGCTTCCAGCCGAACGAGCCAGGGTCGAAGTGCAGGATAGCCCGAGAAGGATGGTGCGGTGGCAAGCGAAGCACATGTCCATACCAGCGGACCCGGCCGTGGGCAGCCAAAGAGGAGCCCGGAGGCTGTCCGGCAAAGGCCCGCACCGTTTCATTGGAGACGAGGTCGCGCCAGTGAATGCCAGGAATCGATCGGAGAGCCGTACTGTCAAAGCCGTCAAGCCTGAAGGAGAGGGTTCAAGTGAGAAGCCAGGTCTCTGCGCCGTACAGCAGCACAGACAGGGCTGCAGCATTGTATATGCGCATCTTGGTGGTACGCGAAATGGACTGCTGGCGCCACAATGGCTTGCGGAGTGCCTGCATCACATTTGACTATAGTGCGCGTCTGTGCTCGATTTTGGGTTTAAGGTCACCGTTGTTGGTAACTGTTGAACCCAGATACACAAATGAATTCGCAAATTCCACAGCATTCCATCGATGTTTAGAGATGGAGTATCAGGGGCTTCACCAACATGCATCAGTTTGGTTTTCGCACAGCTTACCTTCAAGCCCAGTTTACGTGACTCGCGATCGTAAACTGAAAGGGCAGCCGTGAGTTTCTCGATGGCATTGGACAACAGCATGGTGTCGTCAGCGTATTTGAGATCAGCAAGATGGAGGTTGCCGAAAGACACAACCGGGATCTGCACGCAAACCCGTGACATGAGGTGGTCAACAACGCAGTTGAAAAGGTCTGGAACAGCTACACATCCTTGTCTAACGCCACTGTTGATGTTAAACCACTCCTAGAGTTTCCCGTTTATGCGGACGCAGCTTTGGGAGTCTCCATAGAGCTTCTTGAACAGCCTTAGGATCTTGCCAGGCACACCAATACATGCGAGAATTGCCCATAACGAGGCATGGTCGAAGGAGTCGAACGCAGCTTTCAGATTGATGAAAGCAATGTACAAGTGACGGTCTTTACGAAACTCTCGAGTCTTCTCAATGATGAGGTGAAGAGCAGATATCTGGTCGATCGTTGAGCGGTTTGGTATGAAACCGGCTTGCTGTGGCCGCCTGTAGCAACGGACTGCTGGGATCGAGCGACCGAGTAGGACACGGGTAAAGACTTTGCCGGGAATGGAGAGAAGGGTTACACCTCGGTGATTGCTTCAGACCAGCTTGTCACCTTTTCTCTTCCAGAGTAGTAATATGATTCCGCGTGTCCAGTCCTCGGGGAGATTGTCAAAGTGCCAGACCTCATTGATGATGTGCGTCAGCCACCGAATGGTATTATCGCCACCGGCTTTAAGCATTTCAGACGTAATCTTGCAGATGCCCTGGCCTTGGTTATTTTTCAGCAGTTGCACAGCCTTTTTTACCTCATCCACGGCTACTGGATGTTCCATCCACCGAGAGATGCAGCCGCTCTCATTGTTGGTGATATGGCCTTCCCTATCCTTTACTAGGAACGTCTTTATTAAGTGTCCAGCTCTTGCTCTCCGAAGAATTTAAAAAACCTGGGAGAAGTTGTTGGTTTGGCCGCCATTTCTAGACGTTCCGCCTGATCATTCCAGAATTTCCGTCGATCACTGCGGATGGCGGCGTTACGCTCTCGGTTCAGTCTGCGATACTCGGCCAAGTTTCCAGAGATATGAGCGGATCGACGCTGATCAATAATCTTCAGGATGTCACTGGATATACAGGGTTTCTTGGGTCGGTGTCTAATTGTTCCAGCAGTGCACGCGACCGGCTGAGTGACTTCTTCCGCGAAGTGTTTCCAGTCAGGTCGGACTGCGTTTGTCAGGGTGTTGAACTTGTCAGAGAAGGAGCATTTATAAGCGGATGCGATTATAGGATCGTCAAGCCGGCACGAGCCAAGAGGCCGTGAATTCTGTGCTGGTCGGGAGAGTTTTTTTAATTTCAATTTGAAGGTCCCCACTAACATACGGTGGTCAGCATTGCCAAACTGCGCGCCGCGGTAGACACGGGCGTTGGTAACAAATGAACTCCAGCGTCGGCTTACAATGATATGGTTCAAGGCCTTGCGTGTTCTTCCGTCTGGACTGTACCACGTCCACTGATTAATTTTCTTCCTGGGAAACCACAGGTGTCAACGATAGGAAGGTCGTTGAGACCACATAGATTAAGGAGACGTCTGCCGTTGTCGTTGGTACATGAGTCCACAAAGGATGTTCCAATTGCTGACTTGGTTTCATCGCTGCGGGAGGAGCATGAAACTATTGCATTCGCATCGGTTAGGATGACGGTTATGTCGTGCGGTAGGGCCTTTTGTACAACTTGATGAAGCTTGTCAAAAAAGCGTCTTTGGCGGGGTCGTCCGTGACATCCGCGTAGGCGACGATGATGGTCATCTTGCCATGGCGGTGGAGAAAACGGGCTGTCAGTATCCGGTCACTCACAGGGCTCCAGCTGACAAGAGAATTACGGGTGTGGTGAGGCATAGCAAGAGCGACACCATACAGGCCGCGACCATCAGTAGGACCAATCCAAATAAATGTGTGGTCTGCTGCAGAGCATTCTCCGCTTCCGGGCCATCTGGATTCGCATAGCCCGGCTATCGATGTATTGTATCGTGATGGCTCATACGAGAGGAGCATTGCAGATCCCGGGCGTAATAATGTTTGCACATTCCATGTGGCGATTCGAACATTATGTTTGAGATTCATAGGAGTTGGTCCGTGTCCATTCGCAGGTCGGGGACAGGCAGAGGTCCGTCTTTGTGGGTCAGTCCGGTTGATTCTGGTCAGTTTCTTAACAGGTTTGGATTTCTCTAGGGTGGGTTGTTAACCCTCCGCTGGATAAGATGGCTGGTGGGGCTGCCACCTCGGCATGCCGTCAAGCCGGTTTCCAGATATACCACTGGAGACTTGGTCGCACCCACAGTAGGTTCTGTTATAACATGAGGGGCCACTGGAAGGCACTGCTGCAGGCACATTTGTGTAGGAGAGGCCAAAGTGCAAGTAACTCACCCTGGAGGAAAGGAGGCCTCGCGGCGATCACTACACCTGAAGGGGAGAGGCTATGTATGTCGCAATCACACCTTCATATCGCCCCCAGAAACATGCGAAACGCATAGTAACTAAATGTTGATAACAATCAATGAAATAATAGTTTGAAAACTAACCACATTTCTGCTAATATCTGCCGTCTTTTTGTTATTTCAATACTAATGCTTACTTTAAATCCCTTTAAGTCCGCGCGCGCCAAAATTTTGGCGCAAGACAGTGGTCAATATTTTCTATTATAACTCGCCAGGCGATTGTGCTTAGAGAGTTGGCCAAACCTTAAAAAATCCGGTTAGTCTTGTGCAAGCTATGCCAAAAATGCGATCATTAGTTAATTAATTCCTAGGTGATTAATTTTCTTTGTTTGTTGTTCAGACCATAACTTCCCAACCACGAACGCTAGAAGGCCAATCAAGGGCTCTAAAGATGCGAATTTTAGCCTAGTTTTTTTAAATAAATAAAACATTGCGCCTTGAGGTTGGGGCCCAGAGCCCGATAAGAGGGGCCAAAAGGCCTGAGCTCTCCCACTTTTGACGTCATTCACAAAAAAACAAAGTCTAAAACTATCCAATTTTTAAAAATCTAATCTGCATGACTTCCCGCATCTTCAGAGGGTTTGAATGCCTCTCAAGCTCAATCGGCTGGCGAGTTGTGGTTGAACAAAGATTTGCCTTATCAGGCAACTTCCTATATTTTTGTCAAAATTTAGGTTTTTTGGCCATAACTTTTGACCCAAAAGTGCTAGATAGTCAATCAAGGGCTCCAAAGACTCAGATTCTAGCCTAGTTTCAAAAAATTTTAAGTCAAAAATTTGGCCCATTGGGTCGAAACCCATGGCCCGATAAAGTGGGACAAAAAAAATATTACCCTCTTTGTGACTTCACCCTCAAAATACTCAAAATCCAAAAGCTACAAAAATTTTTTTATCGAATCTAATAAACTTGCGCATCTTTAGAGGGTTAGAATAGCTCTCTAGCTCAATCGCCTGTCTAGGTATGACTTGCCGAACTTGGCCAAATCGCGGGTGATAAAGGCGTCCAAATCGCGGGTGATAAAGCGGTTTTGAAGGATGGCATCCAAGTTTTTTTACATACTAGAAGGTGAAGAGATATGTTGTATGCAAGGAGGGTTACGCCACACCAGACTGAAAACAATCATGCTTTTTTACGCTACGGGAATTCAGTGGCCTACAAATCAAAACAGATCTTATTGCATTGCGACATACCCTAAGCACTAACATGCTCTCTTAATTTCCTAATTGTTATTTTTCATTGTGTTAAAAAAGTTGCGTGCACAAACTGCAGGTTTTGAAAAGAAATATTTAATGATTGCTTTTTAGTTACTTTGGAAGTCGCAACATAACATGTTTATTTCTGCACAGTGTAAAAGGCCATGTAACAAAATCAGTTTTTTAGTAACTTTACTTGAATGTCCGTAACTTTGTTTACCTATCGCATCGCAAACAGTGTCAACTCCACTCCATTCCCCGATCTGCAAGCAGGTTCGGTTTTTTGAACCCAACAGAATGTGCGATGGTGGGCAGGAAAAGAGAAGTCTGTGACCAGGAATGTAAGGTCCGGGATGGTAGTTTATTATTTTTCCAGCCATCTTCTTCATTCCGGGAAGAGGGTCGCCGCAGACAATAGCTGAAAGGAAAGTAACTTACATCATACCCGACTTACAAAAGAAATAGTTTGGTTTCGCAATCGATGCAATATAAACTATGTCGTTTCATAAAATGAATATTAGTAAGCACCACAATAAAAACTGCTAATACACACGAGAAACCATAAAAAGCGTGGTATGTTATGCTGTCATAGCATATAGTAGCGTTGTCCATTGTGATTTTCTTACGTTCGTGAAATAATTCTACAAAAATGGTGCAAGAAGATTTCTTCTTAAATACGAAATCCTATTTTGTTACGGTGAGCTATCACCCATAATCGGGTTGTTTGCTGTTGAAACACGAGTGGAAAAAAAATAAGTCGCTGGTGATAAAGTGTAACTTACGCTGGCACTGAGGTGTGATTCCGCTCCATGTTCCCCCACCCGTGCATGTCTTGAAGGAGTTTCCGCTTGCCATGAAATATCCGACCCTACAAGAGTAACGAGCGATTTTGCCAAATCCATCGCCGTCGTACTTGATGTCAGCATTGGTCGTTTTATCGGCAAGCCCGCAACTGACATCTGGGAAAAACAAGTGATAAGGGGGCCAGTTCCTTGATTTAAAAAACAAAACGTGAAACCATTTTTGGATCATTGCATGCCTTCAACTCTTAAATACACTTCCATCCAGCTTTTTGTTTTCTTTTTAGATCAGGGCAATAATTGCAGTTCGCTAGACGCATCGAGAAAGAAATGTTATGAGTCACAGTCTCATCAAAAGATATTAGTTAAATTTTTGAGAAAAACAAGTGCATAACTAATGTGCATTTTCTTAAGAACAGACTTTTTTCTTGATATTTTTTTATCGCAGTAATGGAAATGCGATAGACGAAGTTCGCACGCACACCAACATCGTGAAAAGACAAACAGAAAATTAAAAGACAAGGATGTAAATTGACAAGTTAATCCCTCCAAGAACTGCGAAACGACACGCAACGATGTCCAAAACATATGTTTTACCTGGGTCGATGCAAGTTCTTCCACAATGACCGTCGCATCTACACACGCTTTGCCCATTGCAGTTCTCCTGTTCTGTACAAAGCTTACCACATTTCAACCCACGCAACCGAATTTCGTTCTCGTTTCGAGGAAGACAAGCAACTGCATACAAAAGCGTTCATTTTGTATAGGACCACGACATGGTTGACAGCTGACTAGCTCGGAATGAATAAAACGATAAAAATAAAAAGGGTACATTTTGAACTTGTCCGTTATCATCAGTTTGAACCCGATGAATTTATCACATACGCAAGAAAAATCTAAATTCTTCTAATTTCTTGTTACTGTTCGGGGAAAAAGATACTCACAAAATATCACAATGGCTTCATTACGTTTTACTTGGATACGCTTTTATTCTGCAGCATGAGCATCATTGGAATGCTCGACTTTTGACATAACTCCACTCAGTGCCGGATTAAGGTAGCGTGGGGCCTGTAGCATCATAACAGCGCGGGGCCCCAAGTTAAAAATACACTTCAACAAGTAAACAACTGTTAAATCATAAATTCTGTAGACATCCATGTGACTACCATTAAGCATACTGAATTTCCTAAGTACGAAACACTTGGTCCTAAATAGCAACTGTTGCACGTTATGGGCTACACAACATTTTTACCATAAACTACATAACGTATCTTTATACCAAGAAGGAATGCATTACTATACAGCTCACAAATACAGTGCAGAGACAGTAATTAATGCTTCCAGATTCATCAACAAAATTGATCATTGCTATATTGAGACTGTGTAGTCACACAGTACACGTTTCGAAGTCGAATGTCAAAAGCAACAAACCAACTGTTTAAGATTGCATTTTTGAAATTTTTCCTTAGCGAGTTTGTTTATGATACTGGTGGTAGGGTCTATGCAGAGCCGTATCAGCCGCACTCCATACCCCCAATTGGGGGGGGAACGCTGTTACATGGGGCCCAAAATTCAGTCCCGTCACCATTTAGGCCCCCAGAGAAAGCTTCGATTCCCCAAATTGAAATATGAAGCACTAGAAATCAATGAAGTTAGGGGGCGCTTAGAAAGAAAAGTGCTTATGCATTAAAGTTACTTTAGGCACCTTTGAAAGCAAGGTACTGTGTTCACTCATTACAACTGCTGTTGGGGAGCCCTTTGACAGCAACGTAGCCTGCTTATACATTACAGTTACTGTTGGGCCCCTTTCAAAGCAAGGTACTTTACTCATTACAGTTGCAAAGGGGGGCCCGAGGCAAGCACCTCACTTACCATCGCTTAATACACCACTGTATATTACCCTGACAATGATCTTATATGAGAATATGAAACCGATTGAACACGTTGTGCTTCATCCGATATGCGTACTTTCTCACCTGATGTGCACATGTAAACACTGTGATGTAAAGACACTGTCTATGGAAAGAAATCCTCTCTCAGCAAAGAATTCGACACTAAGATCTTACAGAGTAGGCCAATATAATTCGCTTACGAAGCAGGCATCATCAGCTCTTGTTCAAATGGAACCAATGTAAAGTTGTAATGTAAAGTTATCTTTATATTATTGTATTGTAATGTAGAGTTATAGTGCTACTGTAATGTAACATTATCTTTATATTATTGAATACACTGAAGTTGCTGACGAGTTTTTCACTTCAAAAAACGCAGATTTAACGCGATGTTTCATAATTGAACCTAGACACACAGGTCGACTAAAGAACACACCAGACAATAAGGCTCGGTGGGAAAAACCGTCACTGAGAGCCCTGGTCACATGCGGCAAAGCGCCTGCTACAAGTGTTGCCAAGTCCACAATGACAAAATATGCCAAATTGCGTTTCAGAATATACCAAACAGGACAAAAATATGCCAAATTTTTTTCGCAACAAAAAACACCTGGAAAATTGCCTAAATCGACGATTCATATAAACACACAGGGTTGCCAAATATTTTTCATAGCTTATGGCCAAAGTTCTAATAAAAAATGACCAAAATAATTGTTTTTTGAAAAATGTATGGCCAAAATGACCAAATTACTATGGTAATTAATATATTCGTAGGGGACTTTTAACTATGGTAATTAATATATTCGTAGGGGACTCAAAGTGTTTCGAAGGCTTGTAAGTTAATCTATTTTTGTCTATATGGTTGAAAGTTACACTACTTTTGTCGAAAAACTCTTGTTTGGCCAAAAAAGCAGTTTTGACTCTAATAGACCAATTTTTGCCATGAACTTAAAATTGCGCGTTACAACTTGTCTTTCTTTACAATAGACAACCATATATATTAAACACTATTGCAAACAAATGCTTCAAATCTGACATACTTGCGTCAAACACTTTGAAATTAAAACTTTTTCAATCCAATGACAACGCTGGTATCCTATCCATACAACTGTCACTGACTGAAACATTTGTACAAAATCAGCTGGCTGCAAGTGTTAAATCATTACTACACACTTCAAAACAATACAAGGTCGAAGTACCATGGTGTTTCTGTAACACTGATATGAAGACCCTCCAAAAAATGCAAAAAAACAAAATATTTATTGAAAATTTCATTATAGTGTGAAAACTGAAACAAATGGCCAAATTTCATAAAATGGCCAAGTATGTTTTCTCATGGCCAGCGCATTTCAAAAATGGCCAATCTGGCAGCCCTGTAAACACAATTTAAGGCTGTCTATCGAAAAGAATCGTTTCCCAGCAAAGAATCAGACACTAAGATGTTACAGAGTAAATATTTCACCTACTAAGGTGGCATCATCAGCTCTGCGAAATGCATGAAGTATGAAATACAATTAAATAAAGCCCACAAACAGTAAAGCTACCAACTGAGAGAATATAATTGAAAAATTAGAACCACAGCTGCCCACTATACATAGAGAAGGAAAGGGCCACAGTAGGAACTACGAAGCAATTTTAGAGCTGGGTTGATGCTGCTGTCATGTTTATACTAATAGAGCGATACTTTACGTTCATGTCAGGAATACTGACTGGTGAGTGGTAGCCATTACATGCAGTTCTTTTGAGAAAGCGAGGTTTCGCTGTATACACGTATACTAGTGTATACACGAGTTCAAATTCAACAGTCGCTAACAAGACAGGGACTTGCAACATAGCGACATCAGAATTAGACAGGAGGACATTCACATTGGACATACAAAATGCTAGAATAACACCTTAAGTGTACACATGGAAAACGAAAGCACTACAAGGCATCTATTTATTCATTTGTTTATTTACTTCAGATTCATGGTCTATATGACAAGGGTATCAAATAACAAAAATGGTTAGTTATAAATTTATAATGCATTAATTACAGAGTACGTTTTAGTTGATAAACACCGTCAACAGGGTTTCAAATTTTCTTGCGAGACATTTAGTTTCAAGGCTGATGACCGTTTGTTTTCACTAAATTTTGAGCAAGATTTAGCGGTTAGCATTTTGCACACATCTTCGACATGCAGGGAGGTGATAGAAGAATCACAAGAAAATATAGAAATCCTGAGGCGGCACGAAGCGAAGCACACAGGTTTTCGTTGCTGCGCAAAGGCAACACTGTTGAGACGCATACACCAAAGCAACATTCCAACAACTGTTTCAGTTGGTCACCGTCATACAGGAATGTTTAATAATTATGGAAAAATGAATACTTGTAAAAAGCATTAGACATATGGAGCATAAAATTAGATGTAAAAATTCGGATAAAAAAATTAGATGAAGATGCACATTGTTTAACAAAACCACATACATTGTTTCTAAACAAGACATCAAAGTCCTGACTTAAGGTTAACTTGGTGTGGGCGAGAACACTTACATTTCTGAGTACGTATTGCATAATTCGGTAGACATTGTTGTAGGCAATTCGTAACCGTTTCAAACTAGTATCTGTGTATTTGCTCCACAATTGGCCAGCATATACAGTATTGGCATGGAATAGAATGTTTTTTACTGCAGATGAGCACTGAAAAAAGGTGCATCTGAGCTTGTTTCCTGCACAGTACAGCGATTTCACTTGCACTATGTCTAATTTGGATAGCATGATCATCCTTCAATGGGGCATTTGGCAATACACCAAGATATGTGACTTGGTCAGAAAATTGTATAGGCTACGTAACGTACACAATTCAGAAAAACATTTGATGGTTGGAACAGGTTGTTCATACCTTTTGGGACAAAAAGTACACCAGTTGTTTTGTTGCAATTGAACACGATTTCGTGTTCAGGTGCATAATCACCACAAACATTCAGAATACACTGGAGTCCACTAATGCTAGGTTGTATGTTGTAGAGGCACAAAATCTGACAACAAAAAATGCATCCATGACATTTTGCAATATTATATAGTATTACACTGTAGTACCTTGCAACTGTTTCTTCAACGTTTACCTTTGTATATACCAACAATGAAATTTTCCAGCATTTTTGATCACTACCAAGTCTTTACCATAGTAAAGATTTGTTTCACTATTAAGTTGTGTCTAACTCGCAAAATGGCATTTAACATTGAAAGTTCAACTTGTTTCGAAGTTTTAGGTTGCCACATGCGGTATGTTAAACATCATCGGAAACACGATTTTTTATGAAAATAACGCACAGAGGACTGAGGAGTTTAAAAGAATGTTTCCACTCACAAAAGTGTTGGAAATTTCGGAAAGAATTTAGTTCAACATTTTGCATATGTCAAAAATGATTGGTTACTCAAAAATATGCCAAAATATGCCGAATCTGATAAATATACCAAACCAAAAATATTTATGCCAACCACCTCCGAAATATGCCAAATTTCAAAAATTTGGCCTAAAAATATGCCAGTTGGCAACACTGCCTGCTACTATAACTTGAAGTAAACATTGGAAGAATTTTTGCCGTGTTATTGTTACGCAATAAAGACCAAGATAGGAACAATCCGCTTGCCAGTTTCGCAACCTGCCTCTGCGGGCAAAAATCGGACATGAGCGAACTGCACATTTGCACAGTTACGCTAAGCGTTTCGGGGGCTTCGCGGTCACGGCTTTGCCCTGATGGGCCTCGCGTTCATTTATCCAGCGTTGCATACATGCCTAGTTGTAAACGTCCAGAAGTCAGACTTCCACTTGATCAACGTGTTTTCTGTGGTGATTTTTGTAAAAAATGTAGGCTACTATGTCTAGCCCAGGTAGTCTTCTCTTATTTTGTACTGCATAGCAGCAAGATACCTTTGGTGCTTATGACCAACGTTGCACATTTGCGCAGCCTGTTGTTCAGACATCCAGATGGAGCTAATTGCATAGTTAGAAGAGTTTATTTTGGGGTTGTCCCAAAACAGATTAATGCAGTTAGTGGATTATGGAAGTTAACCCTTTTCGTGCAGGTAGGCCTTAGTCCATATTTGTTAACATTTGTAGGCGATTTGAGATACAAAATGTTATTAATCTAAATATGTGCCATGCACCAGGAGATTAACAGTTCAGACATCAGCAAGGTTTATAGGTCTACATGTGTATTTCGGCCAGTAAAAAGCCCAATGCGCGCGCTTTATAAGCATATTTCACTTAAGCTCATGGTAAAGTTCATCAATTTGCGCTATTGAAAGAAAACGTTCTTGGCGGCGCACACGCTTTGACCGGCCACATGTTTGCTCCTTCGGTAATAATGTTTTGATAACTGAACGATAGGACTGATTCTGATTTCTTACAATTTTTTTTACATTTGCATTTCATTATGACATCTCTAAATACGGTAATCGCCGTCAATTAAATGACGATGATTTACGACCCAATTCCTTTTGTTAAACTCGTTCAAAAATGTTAATTGGAAACTACGAGCCTATTATGGGTATTTGCGGTAAAATATTTATATATAATTTGCACAATCTGCAAATCTTGTTCATGTTGTGAAATAAAAATAAATTGTCAGAATGTCTAGCCCCCCTGCACAAACATGAAGGCTTCCAATGGAAGACTTTCTGGGGACGGTTCTGCCCAGACCCGCAGACACGGGGGGCATTCGGAAGAAGTTACCCCCAAATCTTTTTTGTTCCCCTCCCAAATTTTATTGTGCTCAGAAAAATAAAAACCTCTCTCCCCTCAAAATGTATTTTCCCTCCCGAAACCTTAAAACCTGGCTACGGGCCTGGTTCTGCCAATATTGTGTCTGCAATTAGGATATTTTGTTTTGAAGGCTATTAGGCACCGAGATGTAGCGTAACGTCGACATATTTTTTTATAAATCACCATTAAGGGGGCCCCTGTGAGCATTTTGGGGAGGGGAGAGTTGGGCTGATGCGGCACTGGGTCTGTGTCACCTAGAAGTTCATGCTCTTCTATAGTACTCTTTAGAATCATGTTGTTCAGTTTGTTTTGTGCAATGGTGCTCCTTTGTTTATTCTACCATCTTAAGTTTAGAAAATGACCGTTCTCGACTGCAGTTAGTCACCATGAGATTTAAATATATGCGCAAATCACTTCCCGAATTTGTAAAAGATGACTACAAGTACACTACCCAACGACTAGTGAATAGACGCCAAATCCAGAGCTGCTTAAATGATATTTTTTACAAAATATATATATATATATATATATATATATTGTATTGTGTAACGTCTTCACTCCCACACGCAAAACGCTAGACTTTAAACATGCATCGCAGTAAAAAGAAGAACACAAATACACGAAAGAAGACGAGGATATATTATATACATTGCGGTAGTACAGAGTATACGCTTGATGGCGCTAATGCATTAACTGCACTCTGACGAAATACAAGCTTTTAAGACACACGCATGAATGACACCATCATACCGGGGTTTTCCGGAAGGCCGCCCAGGGCCGTTAATAGGAAAATAGACACATTGGGAAAATAAGACGTGGACCAAATAACCACCCGGGCTGTTATACGGCAGTTGCATATTGCTTGTGTCTGAATTTTATTCACTAAAGCATTGTGAATCACCTTGCATGTCATAATGGCTTTTTTCATTGTATGTCATAATGGCGCACAATACAGTCTGGAGCGTGGGCACTAATATCTGAATAGTTTTCAAACTCTGCATAACGTTGGACTTACCGTGTAAGGGAACAGGTACAAATAGTATTCAACTCAAATATTAGCACCATATAAACGCCATCCTAAAATAAGCGCCCATGGGCGGATTAAAGACGGGGCGGCCTTCCGGAAAACCCCGGTAATTATTATAATGAAGAACTACAATGACTTACAAGTACATCGATGTATAGAATGCATGAGGGAGTTGGAGGCTGCGAAGGACCAATGATCATCTAGGCTGCAGACCTCCCAATAAGGACGACGCTGCTTCAGTGGCGTGCAGAGTGGGGGGCAAACGGGGCGACGGCCCCGGGCATTCAAGGCAGGGGGCTCCAAAGAGTGACATTACAAAAATTAAAATGCTGTGACTAGATGATTTTTCCTATTGTAAGTCTACTACCACATGCTGAATGGATTTAATTTATCGAAACTAGTTTTGTTGTCAACACTAATTGTTACGTATTCATATGCCAGTAATTATCAGCTTCTTCATTATAATGGTCTTTTACTGTAGGTGCACGGCGCACGCCCAATTATACTGATAGTGACGTCATTTATTCCAGATCGTGCGATCAAGGGAAAATCACAAAAAAGGATTGAAAGACAGTCAGGGTTGAGAAAAAAACGTTTTTTTCAAAAAATTCCAACCCTCCTGTTATTTTAAATTCGGGTTTTTTGTTTTTTTTTAAAGAAACAGGCTTTTGTTCTTTTTTCAAAAAACACACAAAAGCCCTACTCTGAATTGTTTTTATTGCATTATGCAGTATCACCATTTGCAGAATCACACAATAATAAATTGTTATAGCTACTCTATTATGGCATTCTAATTTGAGGGTAAAGAAATGTACCCCATCTCTCTTTGTTTTCGCAAAGTGTTGTTGGCCAATTCACTTCAAAGTAGTAAAGCTTAGCAAAAATGCGCACAGCAAACAGAGAAAAGCCACTTCCACACAAACTCTGCAGTTTCACGTCAAGTTTATATACATGCCCTGCTAGTTCAGCATCTACAGTATATAGTGTATTTTTTCAACGTATGGTTTGGTGTGGTCCAACATCAGAAACAGCTTGGATGCAGAGCAGGCAGAAAAAATGATTAAAATATACCGAATTTACAGAGCTGAAGAAGATAGCCAGTAGAATTTACTCAAACTGTTCGAATTATTGTTCTCTTTTTTACAAGTCCTTCAAATTTCGTTGCTGTTCGTTTTATTTCATTCAAAAAAATTTGCAGTTAACTCTACAAGTGTGCTGCTTATTTTAATTTTTACTTCATAGTACATTTTCAAAGGAAAAGTTAAGAGTGGGTTTTGGTAGGTTTTATTGGTTTAAGTGGGCCTTTCTAAGCGGGTGATTTTTTTATTTGGGTCCAATTATATTAACGCTGAAGATACTTATGAACGTTTAATTGATGTCTGAGTCAAATTTCAAAAGTATCTAATTTCAACGTGCTTGATTTAGCTGATTTTATGATGCATGACTGACTTCCCGTTTCGTTTTTTGTGCTAATACAGTCGTACACCTGTGCTTGCAATATGTGCTTCGTTTCGAGCTTCGTCATCAACTGGCAGTTCAGGCGGATTGATCATAATGGCTCACAAAAGCCATTATCTGTTCTTTTTACTTAGTAATTGTATATATAACAGCAACATAATAAAAAACGAAAATTTTCTTGCGTACTTTATGCGCATATTCAATCCTTGTGTAATTTACAAGTTTCAAACTGTCAAACCTGGGTGTCCGTCATCCCAGCCACATACCTTCTGATCGACTGCTATTCGACGAGACATTCGCGCGCAGCCTTGTGTTTTGCAGTTGTGAACTGCGCTGACGCAGCATTGAGTTTGTTCTACTTCCCATGTTTTAACGCGTTGCCGGATATTTTTGCAGTTGTGAACGGCTCTGTCTTAGGAGACCGCTGATAATTTATGTTCATTACAGTGACAAATTGTACCCTACAACAACGAGTAAAGAGAGTGCGTGTAGATTAATATGCACAGGGACGCAGGAAGTTGGAAGCATGGCGGAGGCATTCATCCCTCTGTTCTTTCAAAAGGGGAGCAACGAGGGCGGAGGTGTCTTTTTATCATAGGTTTAGGAGCAAGGAAATTTTTGGTGTGGCGAAGGATTTTTGTCCGAATTTCCCCAAACTTTCACGAACATTTTTTGTGCAACTTTTACCTACAAATTCTCTCCCACAAAGATCATGAAGACCTTTTTTGGTGTGATTTGCAAAATAGGTCTTCATGTAATTTTCTTCAAACCTTGGGGAACATTTTTTGAAGTCAAGCAAGGTTGGGTGCCATTTTCACGCGGATTTTCAGGGATGTTTCCCAGATTTTCAGCAAATCAAAACATTTGGGGGTGCGCTTGACCCCCACCTCCAACAAGCACCACTATTTTTCATAACAGTATCATAGGTAATTTCGTAGTTTACCAAGATCGAATTGAAACATAGTCATTGCAGCTTTTTCGAGCACCCAGATATTTCAGAATGATTTTCTATAATTTCTGTTATTATTTTTGAGGTCAACATTGTTGATGAACAGAAACAAACATTATTGGTAACGATTTGTTTGTTTTTCATAGTTTCCATTGCCCTAAAATGTTTTACTGTCCCCCTGCCTACATCTGCTCCGGCGCCGCTAAATATCCATGTTGTGTCACCAAACTTGGCCAAAACGTTGGTTGCAAACCTGAATATGACGTCATATTGTGACGTCACAAGCAGCGTATATTCAGTAAAAATGACCGCCATGCAGCACAATACTAGAATTTGGTAGGGGGGCATCCAATCAAGGAATTGCCCCGGGCATCACCAGACCTCTGTACGCCACTGAGCTGCTTATAGTGTAGAGGGAACAGTTTTCTGTTTCATTTATAAAAACGTTTCGTATTTGGCAGGTCAGGTTTCAATAGTTGCTGTAAAATACGTTTCAATAGTTGCTGAATGTTGATATTTCCAAATTTACTACTACTTTTCTGATGGTAACGTTTAATTCGTAAGTGCAGATGTGTGCTGCTTAGTCTGCTTTTTAATAGCGTTGTTCAATTTCTCTCTCGTAGTAATTAAATAGGCAACCTGAGATTGGCGAAAACGTTTGAAATAAACTCAGTTTTAATTATGAATGACTACTTCAGGTGTGAAAAAATAACGGTTCCTTAAAGAGTAACAGAAAATTATTAACAGTTAAGCTATTTGCAAACAGAAGTGACAATTTCATTCAAGTGAAGTAAGCCTCATGATGTTCTTGTGGTGAAAATTGCATCATGAAACACTGCTGAAACATGGATTCTGGCATCAATCTCACAGACTGGTGTTGTAATTTCTGAGATATAGCCTAACAAATTAAAATTGCAAAAAGTGTGAAAAGGTGGAAAATGGAAAAATTTTGTGTTTGAGATTTGAGGCTATTACAGTAGGCCTACCTGCCTGTTTTGTAAAATAAAAATGTAGGTTTAAACTTATTGGTAGATCTACAATCACTTCATATATTTCTTCAGTGTTAATGGAGAAAATAATGTTTAACCTTCTCCGGGATATTCAAAAGCTGCTCTAATAAGTGGTTTGTAGCCTACTCCTTTAATCGGTGCTCTATTAAGTGTTTTTCACTGTAACCATTTTCCACGTTTAAAGTATGCAGTGACAGCCAGGTGTTTTTTACAGTCGAATTTGGGCTATTTATTTAAGAATATGCTTTGTCTGTAACTAAGCTAAATATTATGAGTCAAAGACCAGGAGATCTAGACAGAAAATACAGCATCACGTGGCAGCCAAAAGAGGCCTAAACTAAGGCATAAACAGACCGAAACATAAAAAAAGAAAGGTGCGTTTGACAAGTATTTTGACCTCTGAGGGTATACCTTCAATGCCACACCACACTGAAAAGGGTGACAACGTAGTGTAGCAGACACATTTTGGTCTGTACATATTAAATGCTGTTTTTCATAAAATAAAACTCGAGTATCTAACGACAAACCCAAGCATGGTCAAAGGCAACAAAAAGACTGTAACCAGTCGAGCACGAAAAACGCGACAAACAAAATAACACGTTTTTTACAAAATGACCAAAGCTTCAAACAAAGCATTCGAAAGTCAAAAGACAAACTGTATGCAAACTAAATCAAATAAAAGTTGATTTAGAAAATTAAAAAGCGAAAAATAAGGAAAAGAAACAAACTGAACTGAGGAAGACCCAGAATGATGAGGTCATGGAAAAGTACAAAGAAAAATGCTTCACCAATGATGCGTGTAAAGAGTATGAATAAAAAACCCATAAAAGCGCCTTATAAGGCAAGATCACAGGACTGATCACGAGACTGATCACAAGACTAGTCACAAGACCAATCAAGAATGATTAATGAGAAAATAAGCCTATAAACGGCCTGATTTTGTCTACCAAAATCAGTTCGCTTTCCGACCATGGACTGAGAACTCCTTTTGGTCTGCGCTGCCTTTGAGTAGTTCAGCCATTTGAAGTAAAACAGGATTTTGCCTTGCTGCCATCTCAGCTCGACGCATGGTTTGCGAGTGCTGCGTTGAACACTCGTGCTATTGTGCGGTCTCCTTCGCAGCTATCCCAGACTAGAAAGCAGTCTCTGCTTTTTCTGGTCGAAACGCGTGGCATGTCCGGGTGAAGTTCTGACACTC
>Ga0210059_1000476_pt1 | contig 51003 bp, 25 predicted proteins | sample Ectturendosymbi2_FD_188042 | JGI IMG/M metagenome (GOLD analysis project Ga0210059, IMG submission 188042) | Ecteinascidia turbinata endosymbiont from Florida, USA - Sample 2 (SPAdes) (version 2) | ecosystem: Host-associated > Tunicates > Ascidians > Unclassified | place: Key West, Florida...
AGGACATATTTTTATTCAATTTGTTATTTTGGATCCCTAATTCGTTTTGCACATTTCATGATTATGCTAAGGGAGGAATTCCCTTCCTTGCCTCCCCTGACGGCCCGTCACTGATTTTTTATCATTCAAATTTTTGAACAACTCTCTTGCTCTGTAAAACAGCGTTGCCATGAAATTTTTCACTGTGTTGAAATATTTTTTATCTTTCAGGACTTTTGAGCAACTTGTGGCTTGCCCTGAAAAACAGAGTGTGCCCTGAATTCATTGTATTGAATATATATATTTTTAATCATTCAGAATTTTGAACAACTTGCGCAAGCCCTGAAAAATAGAGTTTGCCCTGAAATTTTTCACTGCTTTGAAACATTTTTATCTTTCAGGATTTTCGAGGAACTTGCGCTTGCCCTGAAAACAAAGTTTGTCATGAAATTTTTTGCTGTATTTAATATACTTTTTACATTCAGGATGTTTGAGCAATTTTTGTTAGCCGTGAATAACAGAGTGTGCCCTGAATTCACTGTATTGAATCTATTTTTTATCCTTCAGAATTTTGAACAACTTACGCTTGCCCTGAAAAACAGAGTTTGCCCTGAAAATTTTCACTGGATTGAATATAGTTTTTACATTCAGGATTTTTGAGCAACTTGTGCTTGCCCTGAAAAACAGAGTGTGCCTTGAATTCACTGTATTAAATATATATTTTTTATCTTTCAGAATTTTGAACAACCTGCGCTTGCCCTGAAAAACAGAATTTGCCCTGAAATTTTTCACTATATTGAAATATTTTTTATCTTTCAGGATTTTTGAGCAACTTGAGCTTGCACTGAAAACAGAGTTTGCCCTGAATTTTTCAGACGGGGGGCGGCCGCCCTCCCGCCTCGTACGCCACTGTGCATTACTGCAAATAAATCAAAGGACTTCTACTGAAAATAGGAATGCCACAATAAAAAGTTTTAACAGTGCTGCTTACTCACAGAAAGTTCGAAAAGAAGTCTAATCAATCAATGAATTCTGTTTTTAAGCGTGGCATGTACATATCATGATTTTAAAGAATCATGAGAGGATTTGTGAAATGACCGCGAGGTCAACAAGTCAGCCGATCTTCAAAGCGAAAGGCAATCAAAGATTTCGATTAACGTAAAGAAAAAAAACAAAACAAAGAGAACACAAGAAGCACAACAGGCAAGCCGTTTTGTAGTCAGCAAGAAACGATTTGCAACAAACAGAGGCCAGAAACCCAATGCAGTGCAAGGTGCAAATAAGCAGAAATGCAATGCAGCAGGTCGAGATACTCAAATGCCTTGGTGTGCCAATCGTGAGTGACACAAGGAGCAACAAGAATATTAATACACGGATTCATAAAGCAAACGCAGTTCTGCGTGAGTTTTATTCCTCTGCGGTCGAAACACGGGAGCTCATTTTTAGGACTGCAGGAGCCGTTATGTCGACTCGCGGCACGATTTTTGCGATAATTCGCGAACCACTGAAGCTACGTCAGCACATAAGACATTGCACGAAAGGTTTTTTCACGCGCCTCTTCTTGGGTGTTGACGATGCATTTGTGACGTCAGACCGGAAAAACCAAAATTTTGGCGCAGCCAAAAAAGCAGTTGTTGTGTTCAAAGACGTGTAGATAGAAATCTAAACACATTAGAAAAATTTATTCTACATAAACAATGTCGGCAGTGACCGAAAATTGTAGTAAAAATTTACAAAAAATGTACCATTTTTCGATTTTGGGATCTGTTTTATCATTTGTGGTAAGATAATTTTTTTGGTATTAGTGGTTAGTTACAGTCCTTGCAAGCAGTCGAAGCCACAAAACCACTTCAAAAGTGTAAAACGTAGGCGTGAGGAATTTTTCTTGAAGATGAGCAAAATTGAAAAAGGAAGTCATAAGTGTTGACCGTGGACAACTAAACCCTGTGAACGATTTTGTTATTGGTAGGGTTAAAGAGACTAGATCGCTGGGCATCAAAAGCCGGCATTGTTGCATGCTCGAAACGATGTGTAACGGTAAACTAATAATCAATTAAAGCACAGGTCAAATGAGTATCGATTTACTTTGGGCAAGCATGATGATGAAGAAGTAAACAAAGTGAAGCAGAGCTTTCGAGGATTCTGCTTGCCATGTTGTGCTTTCATAATGCTGCGAGGATTCCGACTGCAGGTAACCACATTGTGGTGACAATTTACGCAAGGGCAAAGCGGATAAATCTACCGCAGAATTTTACTAGGAAATCGATTTCGTGTCAACTGCGCCTTTCAATCCTGCAATTTGCGAGCAAGAGCTTACGGGTTAAATGATGAAACACTATGAACTAAGAGAAATCTGCCAACCGCAGTTTCAAATACATGCTTATACTTCTAGAATTGTAGAAAAAACGCGAACTGTAGTTTGAACACACGCTACGACCATTATGCTATTACCACAGAAGCAGAAAAACTAAACTAACGCCGATTGTCGGACGGTTGGTCCCAAGTCAAAGTTTTTTTGTGGACAGAGCTAAGCAAAGAGCGGTAATCATTGAAAGCGGTTGGCTGGGGTCAGCCGACAATCGGCCTTAGTTTAGTTTTTCAGCTTCTGTGGTAATAGCATAAAAATTGTAGCTTGTGTTTTTAACTACAGTTCGCATTTTTTTACAATTCTGAAAATATTAACGTGCATTTGAAACTGTAGTTGGCAGATTTCTCTGTCTTTCTTTGGTGCTTCATCATTTCACAAGTAAGCTTTTGCTTGCAAATTACAGGATATAAAAAGGCGTAATTGTGGCGAAATCGATGTCCTGGTAAAACACTGCGATAGGTTTAGCTGCTTTGCCCTTGTGGTAAATAAACAGAAGGGAATTTGCGACGCCACTATTCATTGGAATGCAGTCAAAGGCATTGTTGGTTTGAATCAAGGGCGTACGCAAGGAGGGGGGATGTTGGAGTTAACCCTCCCCCCTTGAGCTTGATATTTTGCGAAAACTTTAGTACTTGGGCAAAGGAGATTAATTGTTTTCGCATATTTTTTATTTGTTAATTTGCCGACTCAATGCAAATACCAAGGAATGAATTTGCATGCAAATTTCAATGAAACATTGCAAATGGGCCAAAAAGTAATAATTACGCTTTGGTGGGAATCTGGGTTATCGTCTGTCTCCAGAAACTATCTCACCACTTTTTGCAGACCTTTCGTCCCTATGCATGTTTAAGATTGTGTTTCGCGATAGTTCACTTTAACGGAAACAATTGTCTTTGTTTTGCCTGCTATGGCTGAGCAGCGCAAGTGCTGACCGCATTGGTTACATTACTAATTTCTGTAGCATGATAAAACTGTTACACGAGCTCAAAAACAGCAGTTGTTAAAATAGAAGCATTCAGGCTTTTGATGATGTCTCAGCAGGGGCAAAAGAAAACAAAAAATTTGCTGGACTTCTATACATAACAAAAAATCGAAAGTTTTTTTGCGTTACTTTATGCGCATTCTCAATTCGTGTGTGGTTTAGCAAGGTCCGGTCTTGCAAACCGGGGTGTGCGTCAGCCACGACAGCCGCACACTTTCTGTGCTCCACTGCCCGTTTTCAACAAGACATCAACGCAGCCTCATTTCGCAGTTGTCAATTGCTCTGACGCAGTGATGAGTGTGTTTTACTCCCCTGTTACGCGCAGCCTGATATTTTTGCAGTTATGAACTGCTGTGTCGTATAGTTGAGTGTATTTTCCTCCTACCTGGAACGTTGATAGTTTAAATTCAGTTCAATGACACAAAATTGAGGGGAGTGCGTGTAGACGAATAGGCATATTATGTCAAAAAACTTCGCCAAAACGTTAGTTTGGAAACATGAATATGACGTCAATTTGTGACGTCACAAACAACGCACACCAAATAAAAATGATCACCATATGCCACTGAATGAAATCCCTTCATGAAATTTCTTGCGTATCCCACTGGTTTGAATTAAAATATTGCAGACATAACTACAAAGTTCCTTTATAAAATATGGTCTGTTTCATAGAATGCTTGTTGTCCATTTCTAAACGGAAAAAAAATTAAGAACATTCAGCAGTTTCTAGGAACTTGAGGGAAACGTACGTAAGGATCACCTGTCATGATTTTAGATTTAGACATTGCGTAAACACCAGAAGGAGGACAACCGAAGGTTTCAGTCAATGATTTATCAGCGACAACATGATTCCTGCTTCAGTGAACGAACCTAGGTCCACCGGAAAGTAGAAATCAAGATGAGCTTAACCCTTCTACATTGTGATGGTGGAAAAGGGTACTCTTAAACTAAGATAATGTTTAACACATTAATGAGACACATTCCATCCTTACATATGCTAACATGTCAAAGTGGAATCTGTTAAGTAATTTGAAAATTGGACCATAGTTTCAAACAGTAATACTCTTGTCATTAAAATACCTGCAAAAGGTAAAGCAACGATTGCTCCACGAGGAAAATTTATGTTCATAAACACGCAGAAAAATCTGAGATGCGTGGAATAAAACATAAGAGTTACAGACATGTGCAAGAATATCAGGTGTAAAACTCTTATCATATAAGCAACGCTAGCAGTGTTCTATGCAAACCAACCAAATATGTGATTTGGGTGCCGCTTCGCTTGAATTGTGCAACAAAAATCCAATATGTTACCACAGAAAAATTTTGCTATGTACGATCACTCTGTAAAACGTCACATTGAACTAAATTCAAAAATTTAACAAAAGTGGTTTTCTGAGCAATGCTAGTTTTGTCCTTTCCGACAATCCAATTTCTCTGACTCAACAAAACATGGATGCAAATATAATTGTTTGCTACTTTTGAGAAACAGCTTCAAAGTAGTTGAAAACAAACGTTTCAACGTGAACCGACAGTAGCGAACAAAACACTGATCATCAAATTTCACTCAGTGCAAAGCATAATTGGCAAACTAAAGCGGCAGAGCATAAAAGCTTCTCTGAAATGATATCTCCCAAAGCATCCCAATGAAAAGGTTTTCGTTGTAAGTGATATCTCCAGAACACTTAGTTCATTCCCTAAACAGTATTACTTCTTTGGAAAAGATCGAAATGGATGTTGCATCACCATTAATAGGAGGATTTGATTTGAAAGCTAACATTTGAAATCAGTCAATAGCTCGACCGCGCTGACAAACTAAGATGTAAAGTAAATTGTGGCGTATTGGACCCTGTGGCAAGTAGGTAACGATGAACTTCATTGCGATCTTTTTGGTGCCAACTCATGTGTCATGACGCTTTTCAAGGCGCGGGTGCTTGAGCACTATGAACTAGTACAGCAGCAAATGTCGGAGAACTTGTAGTTTCTTGCTACAGCAATAAAACAGTGAGGAAAATTAGGAAATGACCAATTATCAAGAAAAAGTTTTGACAGCCGTTGCGGAGGTCCCTGTGCAGTACAGTACTTCCATTTCAGTGAAACGTGGATAATTTTGATTGAAAAAATGATGTTTTTTGATGAAGGTAAAAATATGAAGGTAAAACATTTGAAAGATATCTGGAAAACATTTGCAAGATATCTTAGATGAAGGTAAAACATTTGCAAGATATCTGGATAAATTTTTCCTGTGCCTCCAAGCTTTTCAAATTTAATGTTGTACTGAAACAACTCAAACGTAGGAAAAGAACGTTTGTCGCATATTCTTTTTTTGGGCTAAAAAACGTGAACGAGGCGATAAGGTTATCAACGTGATGCCCGAATTTAAGAACTCTGAGGTAGTTTTGATTCAGGTATTTGGTAAGTGTGTAAACGTACAACTTAAGATTATATGCACAATTTAAAAAATTTAAAATTACAGCTTTAATATCGCATAAACAAGATCTAAATACACAGACCAAATTTCACTTGAAAAGTAATACAAATTTTCTTGCTTGACTCTGAGAAGCGCAAATATCTTCGAAATACTGTACATAAATAATTTCTATAGTTGCTTTTCATATCCCAATTCCAACTACATATGTAAAAGTGGCTGCACTTCTAGCGCATTCTAGCACAAGGCGACCCGGTACGCAATGATTGGTTAATCGCAGTCGCATGACAATAATTGGGTAATTGCAAAGATTGGGTAATTGCAGTCGCATGACAAACAGTTTCGCCTAAACTTTCATTCACAATTTGTGTGTCGCATTGAACAAGAACTTTAAATTTGCAGCAAAACGCCAACAGAAATGAAAAACAATGAAAGAGTTTAACTGAATTTTCAGAATATGCATAAATTACAGCATATGCTTATTTAAACGGAAAACTGTTGCAGATGTTATCCTTACACACAATTTTTGATCGAGTTATTGCAACCGAAGCAGCTGGTGAAATTTGCACAGACCAATTATGCAAAAGGAACAAACTCCATCAAAATCAATTGTATAGATCAAAATAGTTACTTGAATTAATATATGTAACTACTAGTTACTTGAATTAACATTCGACTTGTTAAAAACATCCTTGCATATTTTTGATAAGCAAACCAATATTTGACCATGAAGGTGAAGTTCTTATATCCAGAGAATACAGCAACCAGTTGTAAAAAACAATAGTGAAATTGCAATCATTCAGTCTTTACACATAAAATTTTGTTGAAATATTTATCTTTGTAAAACGTGAAATTGTGTAAGATTCGACTTCATTAAATTAAAAATAGCCTTCAAAAAGGTTTTTGAGGCTCATTATTAAATATCGGTTTGTTAGTTATTCAAATTTCCTTTCGGTGATTTCATGTGTAAGTTGCATACAAGGTTCACTAATCATTATTTTTCACAACAAAGCTTAAGATTCACTACACACTTTGACAGTTGCTTCAAGGGAACGCCAGAAAAGAAGAGGTCACCAATTTTTTTTTTTAATTTCTTTTTGCAACTTTTGTGAAGAAGTTTGCTTTCACCTTATCTTCATTTGAAATACCATATTTACGGATACATGCCTAAATCGTGAAGATTTCAGGATGTCGGTAAAGTCGCTGCATGTTTATTTCAAAACTTCTAACAGTTTTGAAAAAATAAGTTGTAAAGCAATTCATTTTACAATCATTTGCAAACCGCATTTTCTGGGTATTGATCAGTGTTCCAATTTTCTTCACAAAATGTTGAACTCCGAACCACGTTGCTGTGGGTTGATTTTCTAACAATTTTTTCTCGTAGATAAACTTATTAGAAAGCCACGTTGGTGCACCTAAAATGAGCATAGGTGTCGTCGACTGTGTTGCATTAAAGTTTTTCTGGTTTGGGCTTATTCTTTCTTCCGTGATACCGTGCGTTTCCTTACGATGGATCGGAGCCAGCCATTGGAATCAGCTATACCAGATCGGATATTTAGAATGTAAGAAGCAGTTTTGTGCTTAACTTGTATTTTAGTCAGTATTGCTCAAGCCTGGTGATACTCAGGGGTGTAGTGGGGTATGAAAATGGGAATGGCGTTTCCACACCTTTTGCACAAGCAACATTATATGAAAATTTAGATTTTTAATTTCAATTTCTACGTGTAGTGCCTGAAGCAGCATAAATAAATGAATGAGAAGTTATCACGTGTATAGCACCGTAGCACTAAAGTGAAACAGGAATATCCAGTGTGGAAATTCTTGTAGGCGAATGCTCACTTTATTCGAATTATTTGTTGCAGTCTTCCTTTTTATTTGATGTGGGAACACCATTCCCACACCTGCTTTTTAGCACTACACCCCTGGTGATATTTGTCAGCAAGCATGGGCGCAATTTGGTGGGGGACAGGGGAGACGTGTCTCCCACACTTTTTCAGACGGGGGTACATGATATGCCATGTCCCCCCACTTTTTTGTCTTTAGGTTTTGTAGGAGAAGTTTCAAAAATAAAAGTGATGTTTGTCACGTTTTCATGTGAATAGTTTTCAAATGTTAGACGGTAGGCCACACATAGCCAAGTTGATGTTGAAACAGAGTTTGGTGTGGTATCACTGATTCTATTAGTTTATAAAGTTTAGCTTCGATAAAATACTTTTTATCCCTTTTCAAGTTTCTAGAGACCGTGAAGGTCGTTAAGTGCTGCTGTCCGACATTTTACCCTGTGTAGCATACTGTTGGAAAGGTTAGAGACCACAGTACAACCATGATTTGTTCCGTGCAGAAATGTAACTGGCTTTGCTGTAACGTTGGTTGCCACGTATTCAGAAACACACAGCGTATATTTTACTGATTCTAGTGTATATAATGTTAGAAAGTTAGGCTTTCAGGCAAATCTCTGCGAAGCTTTTGCCGAAGACAAAAAGCAGCACTATTGTGGAGACTTAGTTTTGGGATGGGGAGTTTCCCAAAAGACTGTTTTCAACCGTTGCTGAACAGGATTTCAACCAAAACGTTGGAGGAGTAGCCTACAGTACTTACCTAGCTGTATATTGACACATAGCTCAAAACGTAGGATCTTGACTCGGAAATAAGAATACAATATACATTTATCCTTGTAATGTCGCGACAATGGTGACCAACAAATCGAAAAGATATTTTTTCCTTGACTCTTACACGTTGCGCTTGTGCTGAATGCATTGTTTCGGAAGTCATCTTATTTTCTTGACTTCAACCAAAACCACAACGCAGCAATGTTTTCATCCAAGTTCGAAGCATTTGCTTTACAGATATATCACACCTAGTTTTGCTGGACATTCTTTTCGTGTTAAAGGTGAAACTTGGTACGTTTGCCAATTCACCGTTGTGCAGTTTGATTTAATCTCAAATATATTTTTGTTTCGTTATGCAAGTAGAACTCTTAGAATGAAAATTTTGACATGGTGCTGAGTTATAAGTCGGGCCTGGCTCGGGCTTAAGTTAGTCAGAATATTTCGGGCCAGTTTCGGGCCTACATATAAAACTTTTCTATAAGATTAAGAGCAACGTTTGTTTTCTTCCGTGACGTAGATTTGTTGTGTTCACCGCAGTACAGCAACTTCTGTGAGTGAAGTGATTGTGATTTTTCTTCATGTAATTCTGTTTGCAAACACAGCTGCGTTGTTTTATTCTCTGCTGGGATTAGTCTCACACTGTTTTTGAGAAGGCGTCAGCGGTGAGGAAATTAGCAAGCGATGGCGTTACGTCGAAAAGATCAATCACTCACGCGATTCTTGCCTTGTTTGAAGAAACCTACAAGCCGGCTTTTAAAATCTGCAGATCTATCCTAGAGGGTTTCTTTTATGCCTATAGAGTTATCGTAGATAGTTTCGTGACAGTTTCTTTTTTCTTGACAAACATTGCAGTCCGCAGTATTATCGTTGACTAACATGCTACGTTTGTGCCAGATTATGCCAATGTTTTGGCCAAGGTGGTTGCTATTTTCGGAGTGATAAACCGTCTACCTGCAACTACACCTGCACTGTTGCACACAACGTTTTTTGTTACTCCGCAGTTGCGCATATCTTAACTCCCTCGGAAAATTTGGCTCTCGGGCCTAAATCGGGCTTTAAAAATAAATGCTGGACTCGAGCCGGGTTCGGGTTTCAAAGCGAGGCCCTTTGACAACTCTGTGTGGGCATGTATGCAGGGGGCAACAAGATGAGATTGAAAAGATACATCCTCCACCCAACAACAGTAAAATAGAATGAAATCATTTTGTGAAGTAGGCTACGCTAATTTTAGGTCAACTGTTTTTGCTGCTGATAAGAAGACATCAATGGAGATTTTGGTAGGGGTGGCCCTGCATGAATGTTGCCCAATATCATTAAAAAGATTTGTAGCTTTTTCAAAAAACGGTAATGTGCAAGAAAATATTTATCGTCTTCGTCACGTTAAAGCAACTTGAGTAAGACATCAAATCGCGCTGTAACCTAACCCACACTTATAAAATGCATGAAAACTGAAGTGTTTTATACTGTAAGAGTGATATGCACATGCGACCAATGCGATTCAGCATTTTGTGCACTCCAGCTGACAGCTCTGAAAAAAAACATTGATGTTATCTACTATATTGCTGTGCTTGTTTGCATCCAAATACGATATTAATGGAAGTAGGCTGAATTACAGTACCGTGTCCAGCAACAAATTTAATTATATTAAAATGTAAATATTCTGCAAGGACAAAGCGTGATTAGTGTTGCTCTCAAAACACCTATAGAAATAAGATTGGGAATCTGTATACACAAAACGTCACTTCTGCATCGACCCGACGACTATATTGGTTTCACACCAAGGCGTCCCCCCCACATTTTACAAAAAAATTGCGCCAATGTCAGCAAGTATATCAATATTTCGAAACTGATCACTCTGAACTTTTTGTATGAGCCGAAATTTTGTCTAACTAATAATTTTGGTATTCCGATGTCGCCACGAAACGCACTGCAAACCTTTTCAGATATATATCGAACACTTCATAATTTTGACAATTTGAAGGTTGTATTTTTTGTTGATCAATGTCACTAATGAAAACACTTCGGATGCAGGAAATTGTTTTGTCGTAATGGATTTCCATTTTCCAAAAAGAACCGTGAAAAAAGTACGAATATTGTTCTATGTCACACTTGAAGCCCCCAGGTTTTACGGATTCTGGTCGCATCAAGTCTTAACTGATGGATCCCATTCGATCGTAGGAAGTGGATATAGAAGGTACTACAGGGACTATTACAACCCCGGAAATGAAAATGGATTCGTGTGTCAGGGATGCGTATGTGACGTGAAGAAAAGATTTGTTCGATGCAATGAGTCTACTGCAAGCACACTGTGAGTGTTTTGTTAAATTCCAAGGGTTTAAATATCTGACTGTGACTGTTGGATGCTTGGTGTACTTTTAAAAGTTTCGTGAAGTTAACGAATGTTTAATACCGTTAGTATATTTAGATGATTCATAGGATTAGTTTCATTGCAACCAACACATAGGTTGTTTTTTCCACAAGAGTTTCTATCAGAAAGAAAAACGAACCAGACTCTAACTGTCCTAAAATTTAAACTTATCATTAAATCGTTTCCCGCTTAAGTGCTTGCAACATAACTGCAGCTGTGGGTACGACTGAACATTGTTTGGAAATTAGTTAAACTGTAAACATCTTATTTATACCCAATAAACATCAGATTTTTACCCAGTGGTATTCACATAATTTTTGAATCGCAAACAACCACTGTCGAACTCACGTAGTTTTTGTTTTTTTGGCTGGTATTTTAAGAATTTTACGCTTGCGCTCACTATTTCAAACAGGACAAACTAACGTATCGAACATAAATGCAACTACATAGCGCTCTATTCGCTAAAAAGAAATTGTATGGAGTAGCATCTTATTGCAATACTCACTGACCTGCAGTGAATGACTTTGTAAGTCCTTTACAGAAAACTTGTTCAAACTTATTTAAAACTTACTTAAAATGTTGATTTAATAGATAAGGGACGCCGTGTTACGTGGGGTTTGCACAGACGTCTTGAATCCCTTCCAATTCATGCTCGCAATCAAGGACGTACGCAAGGGTGGGGTTACCCTACCCCCTTAAGCTTGATATTTTACAAAATCTTTATTACTTGCGCAAAGGAAATTAAATGTTTCAGGCATTTCATAATGTCTCAGCAGGGGAAAAGAAAAACTACGTTTTCTGGACATCTATGCATAACAAAAAATTGAAAGTTTTCTTGTGTACTTTATGCACATTCTCAATTCTTGTGCAACAGGGTTGCCAGTTTGGCTTTTTTGAAGCCATATTTTGAAATTCTGACTTTTTTTGACACCTTTGGCTTCTTTGGAAATAAAAAAGTCGGAAAATCTGGCTTTTTCTGGCTTATTTTCAGTCGGATAAGCTTGGCTCTGGCAAAACGTTGTGTGAGCTGCATATTCATTACAAATCTTTTGCGACGAGGGTCTATTACCATGCAGGGTGCACAGAACATTGCAAAAAATTTACTGTTGCCCTAAAAATGATCCATGTTATTGATAAAAAAACAAATGCGCGACAGTGTAATTACGGACTAAGAATATGCTTCTAAAGACTGAGCTTGTGTTATATCGATGTTTTTGACGAGTTTCAATGTCTCTTTTGTGTGCGGTTGTGCATGCTTTATGTGTATATCCTGCGAAACTGCTTTCTGGCTTTTTGGAACAAGGTCTGGCTTTTTTGGTGAAGACAGGTTGGTAACCCCATTGTGTAGTTAAGCAAGATTCGATCTTGCAAGCCGGGATGTGCGCTAGCCAGTCCAACCGCACACCTATGCTCGACTGCTCGTATTCGACGAGACATTAGCGCAGCCTCATTTTGCAGTTGTAAATTGCTCTGAGGCAGTGATGAGTGTGTTTTACTCCCCTTTTTCAACACGCAGCCAAAATTTTGCAGTTATGAACTCCTGTGCCGCAGCATTGAGTTTATTTTCCTCCGATAACCTAACTTGGAGCGCTGATAGTTTATATTCAGTGCAATGACACAACAAAAACGGGGAGGGCGTGTAGAAGAATATGTATATTATGTCAACAAACTTCGCCAAAACGTTGGTTTGGAAACATGAATATGACGTCAAATTGTGACGTCACAAAGACCGCTCACCACAAACAAATGACCACCATATGCCACAGAATGAAACTCCTCCCATGAAGATTTTCTGCGTACGCCACTGCTCGCAATCAACTTAAACAGTGCACAAATTTTTTCTACATTGTGTCATTTTTCAGACCATTCTTACTTTCTTAATTTGTAACATTGTGTCAACAATTAAAAATGCCACTAAATTTTTGCGCCTTTAACTTTCTAAAAATATAATCTCGTCGACAATGAAAAATGTCTGAAAAGAAATAGCGAATATTTTGAAATTAATGTTACAACATTTCAGTTTCGTGGACACTCGTTTTCTTGCTCCTTCAGAATCTCGCCATTGGTCTGCGCCGCCCATTGTTGCTTATTTGTACCGTGGGAAGACGTTATGATTTTACAAGCTGATCCCAGCGATGTGCTTACTATAAGCTGCCAAACAACCACATCGACATTGTAAATCAAAACAGCTAAAGCGTTTGTTAGTATTTGTTCTGCATTTTGAAAAAAAAGCTGATGCCATGGCTAAGGCTTTATGGAACAGACCTCCCAAAAAATTCTGGCGAAACAAAGAAAAAGAAAGAAATCATGGCTTCCATCTACAGTGGGAGGTGTAACAGGAAATAAAGCAGTCACTGTCATGTGGAGAAAACACTTTTCAGCTATGCTGAACTCATCAAAACACTGTGAAATTGGCAATTTTCTGCAACAAAATATCATCTCACATGGTAATTTTGAAGGGATAGATGAGTTGATGCACAACAGCTTCAAGATAAAATCTCTGCTGCACAAACTACCACTGAATCGCGCAGCTGGCAAAGATGGCATCTTCGCTGAACACATTTTTTATGCTGATTGAAGTGTGTGCAACCACCTGAGAAGTCTATTCAAGGAGTGTTTAATGCATGGAAAAATTCCTCAGGAATGCATGCAAACAGTCATTGTACTTATTTGCAAAAACAAAAATGGGAACATAAGTGATGCTGGGAACTATAGGCCTGCTTCCCTTGCAACTATCATCTCCAAGTTGTTTGAACACTACATTTTGTCATGCATTTCCACACTTTTGGCCACAACAGACAGCTAGTTTGGCTTCAAGCAAAAACATGGCACTGATAAGTGTATTTTTTTACTTAAGCAGACTGTGTCTTATTATGTAAGCAAAGATACCCCAGTGTTTTCAGCTTTCTCAGATGCATCTAAAGCGTTTGACAGAACTAACCACAACCTGCTGTTTGCTAAATTAATTAAGCGCAATGTACCTATATGCCTAGTAAGACAGTTGTTGGGTTGGTACAGGCAACAGACCATGAAAGTAGAATGAGGTACCAACTACTCATCCCCCTTTACTGTAACCAATGGGGTAAGATAAGGGGGAGTTCTGAGACCATACTTATTTGCTGTTTACCTTGATGAACTCTCAATTCAGCTGGGATCAGCCATGGTAGGATGCACTGTGGGAAATATGGTTGTGAAACATCTAATGTTTGCTGATGATGTATGTGTGTTCAGCCCCAGTATTAGTTGGCTGTAATGTCTTCTGAATATTTGCGGTGACTATGCTGCTGAACACGAAATCACTTTTAATTGCAACAAAACCATTGGTGTTATTTTTTGCCCAAAAAAGTATAAACAACCTGCTCCATAAAATGTTTTTCTAAATGGTGTACGTGTACAATTTTTTGACCAAGTTAAATATCTTGGTGTGTGGATAAATGCATCATTGAAGGATGATGATTATATTCAGAGACAAGTGAAATCACCATACTGTGCAGCAAACAAACTCAGAGGCACTTTTGATCTGTGCTCTCCTGCAGTAAAAAACTTTCAATTTCGTGCCTATTGCATGCCAATGTATGCTTGCCAATTGTGGAGCAAATACACGCAGAACAGCATGAAGCGCTTACGTGCTGCATATAACAATGCCTATCGAATTATGCATTACATACCCAAAAATGTTAGTGTTCGCCCACACCAGGTTAGCCATTGCGTCAGGACATTTGATGCCGTGCTGAGAAACAACTTGTATCGATTTTTTATGCGATGCGCATCTTTATCCAACTTTTTTATTCGATCGCTTCAAATGTCTGACGCTTTTTACAAATCTTCATTTTTCCTCAATTATTCAACGCTCCTGTATGGTGGAGACCAAATGCAGTACTTGTCCGTGATTGTTTCGGTGTTTGCGTCTCATCAGTATTGCTTTTGTGTAGTAAAAATATGTGGACACTGTGTACACACCAAGCATAAAAAAAGTAAGTGCTGGGAAAGTGTTTTGATCCTCTCAAGGTTGGACACGTACTAACACCAGTTGTGTGATGCGCTAATGCTACTGTATGGTTATCCATTTTCTGTGCTGTTACGAATGACGATACAGCTGTGGTGCGGATAAAGCGCTGTGCTCCTCTCAATGTTGGTCATGTGCAAACACCGTTTCTGTATTGTGCGCTGATGTATAGCTAACCACTTTTTGCGATATTGTGTCTGTGATATGGATCATGAGTCCGCAATAAAATGTTATTAGGTATTAGATTTGCTTGTAACATTTTTAAATCATTCATGAAGTCTCATTTTTTCAGCATTATCAGCAGAGTTCCATTCATGGATAGAATCATTGGCAGTGGTTACTTCAGATCAACACCGACAGAAATCATCATTTACAAAGTCTCTTTGCAAGGTTTTGACTCATCTCCTTTTCGAAACACTACGGATCTGAAATATTTGTAAGTATCACCTACTTACATCTTATGAGTAACTAGTTTCACACTCAATCTAAAGGATTGATATGATGGCTAAGGCCAAGTATCTATCCTAATCGACAAAATTGTTGTTCATGTTCAAATGTTCATGTTCTATTTGTACTCACTTTGAAGTGCCACCATTGGTCTTTGGTGCTGATCTGTACTTGCTTGCGCCGGAGTTAAGCGAATACTCCCGTAGTGAACGCTGTATTGGAAGTTAATGGGAGCTTTGCAAGTGTGCCTTTGCCTTGTACCCATCCAGGAACGCCGTTGAACCGTTGCTGTCGCTTTCATGATTTGTTGTGACTCGACCATCGAACGTAATCTACCATATCAACTGTGACATGCAGTCAATTACATGTTATTTTAATTTTGGTTACACTATTTAATAAATTATTATAAGAAATTTTGAAATCCTTCATTGTTTTCAAAGAAATTTTGAAACTTTTGATATTAAAATCTGTAGGAGACATCCTGCATACTAAAAGATCAGTAATGTGTTCAAATCTAAGAACTGCAAATTATTAATGAAAAGCAAAAGTCGTTACTCGTTTCACACCTTTACTAAGAATGAAGAAATCAGGTATTACTGCAGTAAGACGTAAATGCAGAGTAACGGCTGAAAACTAAGCGTCCACAAAAAATTAAATCGAGATACCATTCTTCTGGTTGTCCCGTATGGTGAAATCAACGCCTTTTCTTTCATGAAAATCCTAACAAATTTAAAGCCGGAAATGGCGAACACCGATATTTGTCTGCTATAAACTCAGTCGTATTAAAATATTTTCTTTTATTAGACATCGGCAAAAAATGAGTAGCACAAGCAATCTTATTTGCCATTAAAACAATTATCTAAAACCAAGTCTCTCGTAATTTGTTGCTAAAAATCTTGATGCTTGAAATCAACTGCGTAACTCAATTCTGTAAACAGAAGATGGTAAATTCCTAAAAAGAAAAATATAAATTGAGGTAGGGTCGCAACAAGTCCGGTTTGATGAAAACGTGACAAATGGCTTGACTCACTCTCGGTTCAAAGCAACAAAGGTGAACAAAAGCATGCGCTACACTAAAAGCTGAATTTTTGTACCCAAAACTTTTGTCCAAACCCAATGGATTTTTGAGTTAGCTCTTCTAAGAAAGTTAGAAAAACATTAACAAAATATTTAGTCTATGTCAAACCACTCAGCAGCGTGAAAAGTAATGTTTGAGCGACCTTTGAATTTATCCAACAAGACCCAAAGAGTTTGATGACGCAAAATGATCTAAAATTATATATATCATACTCATATTTGGTTGTGCTGTTAAATGGTCCATGTACATTGATGCAGTTGTAAAACTAAACTTTTCTCTTTCAAAATCTAATTTAATCCTAGTGCATCACTTTGAACAATTTAAAAAAGGTAAATAAGGGATAGGTGGTAGAGTTGGCTTTGACAGAGCTGTTGGTCTGAGTTTAATTCCCAGTCCGGTGATAACGAAGGTTTGCATAATGATATTCGCGGCCTGTCCAGCCTCATGCTTAGCGTTAATTGGTTGGTGCTGGAAAAAGTTCAACGTGCAGTCCTGCCACTAGTTTACAGCCAATGCTGGTGTTTTGACCCGAGAAGAGTGGCATGCACTACGAGTGTACCCGCATGCCCTCGATGCAAACAAGCGGAGGTGGGCAAAGCAGACATTCGTGAGACTCCATAAACAACACAGAGCGAGTTTACTAAAGTAGACTTTGAAGAAAAGAACAGAAACGACAGGATAAGTTGTTTAAAAAATTTTGAAATAAAGACATGCTGTTATTATTCAGGCAAATACGGTCTCCTTGTTAAATGCTCGAAACACACAAATGTCCAAAGAATACAACAATCTTTACACAAAAAGATGAAGCGTGATGGCTAAAAATGTTGGTTAGCACGGTATACACTGCACAGGGATTTTAATATAAGGATGTGAACAAATGTACCCTATTGCAACCTGTCAACAACGGTTAAAACTCACAGCAACAAGAATTATTTTACCTTAGAAATATCCAAACGTTTACTTTACTTGGATCGTTCTTTTGTGTTTTGTGGCCCTCACATAAGAAACGCATTTTGACCTCTACATTCTTAGGCCCGTCGAAATATATTATAAACAAGCAGATGATTGAATGGTTAGTCAAGTGGTTTTTAACCGGGGGGCGCGCTCCCCCAGGGGGTTTCAGGGGGAGCGAACCCTTGAGTGTCTTACAACAAGAAAAGTTTGATTATAAAATTTACCAATAAATACATTTGTTTTTGCTGCTTATTCAAAGTCAGTGGACTTGAAACAAAGGACAATTACTTGAGGAAGGCGTGGTATAAAAAAGGGTAAGAAAGATTGGGTTAGTCAGTTTGCAGTAGATAATATGCTCAGATGAAAAGAGAAATTTAATGATTTGTAGGTCATTGGATATGGCAAAAATTCAAACAGGCCCTACTGCTCATGTAACTTCTATAAAGGTATTGTCTATCCATACAAATTATAAAAAAAGCTCTTATTAAAAAACTAATTAAACTTAATTCGATGTTTCAACCACCAAACTGAAATGTATGAAAATCAACTGCATATTATTCATCACAACCACTTTATATGTTCAAAACTTTTCAGAAAAAAGTTCTCTTTTCATGAAACGTTTGTCTGTGACTGCTGTTTTTTTGTTTTTTGCAAACAATGTGCGGCATAAATCAGATTGATTCGTGTTGTTATCAACTACAGCGAAGGCAGAGAAAAACCATCTGAAAGCCCTTGTGTAAATAACCTTGTCCATCAAAAACATCTGGTCGTTTAGCTCGACTAGATGTAACAATTTACTTGATTTTCCATGTTTGGAAAAGTGATACTGATTATGGCTACGTTGTACATTTTTGGTGATATTCTACATTTTACTAATCCCATTTTTTGTTGTACAATCACTTCATTGTTTACACCAATGTGTTTCTATTTTTCTTTACACTGCTTGGGTCACGGCTGCAATTATTGTCAGATTTTTTGTTTATTACAGAGTTTGTTTCATATCAAATGTATGGTGAGAAGCAAGCAACTTTAGTTCAGATGACTGTGTTACACAACTGATGCTGTTTGTCATACGCAGGCTGATTTACGACACAGATCTACAAGTTTTTCCAGATCTTCGATACAACTGCAAGCTCGAGCACCTGTAAGTACCGCTTTTGTTGTGGCTAACACGTGACCTTGCAAACAGTTACCGCATTTCACCTTGCTGTATACATAATACAGTAAAAAAATTGATAGGATTATTAATTACTTGAACAGATTCTTTCGTGGGCAACTGATTTATGCAAACCAAGGTACTTGAAAAAATGTGTGAGCATGCAATTGCTTTTGCGAAAGAGTTACGAGGCAAAAAAAACGTTTGTAAAGATTTTGTGTTTTCGTTATCAATTTTGTTTGCCATATTTTCACATCTTTCCAAATCCCTATTCATACTCGCATCATACAACCTTGAATTGCTGTCTTTGCCAAACAACAGTATTGTTATTAAATAAAATAACTAAATAAGCAGTAGCGTATACTAGCAAAACACTTGAATCATTTAACAAATCAAATCTAATTTCAGTTGGTAGCAAAAGATAGTTGTTTACCATTTGATACAAGTTTTAGAAAATTCTTATAGATTTTGCTTAAGATCATCCATGTCCAACCCAAATGGCTTATGGAGCCAAAAAGTATATTACTATCTTAAGCAGGGCCGCACGTTGAATGACATATTAATGAGGGCCGCACATTGCATGGCTTACTTTGATTTTAGCAAACTAAATTTATCTTAAGATAATGTACTCAAAGCGTTTGAATCCTAATCGCAATGGTGACAGACGTGATAAAGTGGCACTGAGGACCACCTGCATCAAAAGAGCAAAATCCAAAAGTATCAAAATAAGGACAGGTTGTCAGTATGTAGGATACTTTTGCTACAGCGACAACCTAAACTGGACCGCACAAAACCTTCGACTGGGCCGCGGGTTGGACATAGCTGCTATAGATGATTTGCTCTTGCAAAAACTTGAACTCGGGATGAATGTCTTACTTTTACAGAGACTTGAGCCGAAACAAAATCGCGTTTTTTCCTGAAAACGAAGATCCCCGACTTCCTATGTCTCTTACACATGTGTAAGTAATAATGCATGCCTTGCGCGCAATTAGTAATACGCGCTAATATTAACGTACTGTCTGTACTGCACCCAAATGATGGCGACCAGTGTTTTCATGAATTAAATGTTATCTTTTCACCACAATGAATGAAAGAAAAGTTTGTTGCTTATCAGATTTCAAGCATTGCGTTTTCAATCTACCAAGGTAATGTTTTCACCAGCTTCAAAGTACATTGTTTTAATTCGTAGGATACAAGGGTATAATGAAGTTAGATGGCACCCAGGGCAGGAAACAAGTTTGGCGTCCCCAGCACGTTTGAAACTGAGGTTTTCGGAAGCAAATGTACCGCAGTGAAAAAAGTACTTGCAACATTGTTGGTACTTTTCGGCGCCCCCGTGGTGATTCGGCACCCACGCGATGACTTGGCACCCGGGGGATTGTGCCTGCCATGTCCCCCTCGTTGCAAACCTGGGAGCATAGCGGTAAAAACAACTATAGAGCATATTAAAGAGAATTCGGCATAATCAAACTGTTACTGAATGAAACTGGGGAAGCGGCAGAAAAGAAGAAAAGATTTGTTGATCCCAAAGGCCATCTTTTGCATCGGTTTATACTGGGAAGTTTTTATTAATATAGAAAAACATTTTTTCTCTCAGTTGATGCACCTTTTGTTTATGAACAGAAAGTCTGAAAATAATTTGAAAATTTCCCACTAAAACACTATGGTAAAATTTTGCCTCCCATAAAATGTTTTGGTTTTTAGCTGTAATTGGCGTGATCAATCGAGGAGTAAAATAGCTGTGCTTACGACACATCTCCTTACTGAGAAAATACAAATGAGAGCAGTTGGGTGAAAAAAGGAAAGCAGCTTGCGGTCAGCTTGCAGTAATTAAGATCTGCGATTATTTTTCACTGCCAAACGTACACACATTTGCTTTGTTCTCAGCCAAAGATGTGTTTTCGTTTCGGCAGAAATTTGGTGGAAAACCAGATATCCTGGATACCGCTAAACTTGTTCAACGGAACGAACGTCACATACTTGTAAGTAATTCTATTGTATGAGTAAAATGCTAACGACGGTTGCTCTTTAAGCGCTTGCAACAGCGTCTGTGAATGCATACTAAAGTATAGTTCTATATTCAAATTTCAGAGCGTTAAGCGCCAATCGGATTGGACCTGTGCTTTCTCCTGAATTGTTTGCAAACATGGCCAACTTGGAATACATGTAAGTTCATCGTCGCATGTTGCCACCCGGCATCAACAGAATCAAAGTAGTTTATTTGCAACTAAGGCAACTTACTGCAATTGTAAAATATCGAAGTAGGGTATTCGTACTTTCATTATCGCATGTTGCACGATGCCATATTGTGACATCCAATGAAAAATAGTTTCTGATAAATTTCTTAAAACGCACATTTCTTTGTAAGCTTGATTTTTAACCCAAAGAAAGGAATAAGTTAAAATGTGGTACAATGTCTATCGAAAGAAATCCTTTCCCAGCAAAGAATCAGACACTAAGTTTTTACAGAGTATACATTTCGCCCACAAAGTAGGCATAATTAGCTCTTATTCAGATAGAATCAGTACTTTTATTTCTCCATGAACAGAGGCCTCGATGGTAACATGATTACCACCCTCTCCAAATCGGACATGGACTTCCGAAACTCTTCTCTAAAAACTCTGTAAGTATTTGAAAGAGATTGAAAAACGTGTCAGTCAAACAATGCTCTCACGCCACCCAATGCTCGTATGTTTTTTGCAGAAATTTGAGCAACAACGCAATATCGGTCATGCAGACAAACGCTTTCAGCAATGCAAGAGATGTGAAGATCTTGTGAGCCTAAAAACAAACCGTTTAAATATAGGCGTAGAGAGTCAAATATATCTGTAGCTACGGCATTTTTTTCCGAATGAATGTGTTCAATCCCAAAAAAACTATTTTTGTAAACGTTTCGCACTTTAACGTTTGCCAGCAATAAAACAATACATTGTTTTGCCATTTTTATCTCATCAATACCAGAAAAACGGTAAATTGACACAAAAAAAACTTTTAGGAAAATTTTAATTTCGACACAGAGATTTTTTCCCTGCTAAAAATGATTTTTGCCTGAAAGCAAAGGGGTCCGGGTGCTATTAATCCCCCAGCATCACATCCTCCTACACCAGTGGTTCTTAACCTTTATAAACATGCTGAACCCGTACGTAATTTTACAAGCTTTTGTCGAAACCTATTTTAGCCCAATACAACATAAAGTAAAAATGGCTATACAAATGTGACTATGGTTAGCTTGCTGTGATATAACCACGCTTTATCATGTTTCAGTTGACCTTTGTTGAACCCTGAAACGACTCCGTCGATTCCTAGGGGTTCGATCGAACCCAGGTTAAGAACCACGGTCCTACACCTTTGATTATAAAACTTGTTTGAAATTTTGATGTTGCCAAGGCAGCATTTTCTGCAAATTATCATGATTGTCTTTCAGATTTAAAGCTAAAAGCATTGTTTTGTTTTTTGTTGCAACTGGCAAGCATAATTACAAGAAATGTACTTTTATTGTTTTCGTGTGTTTAATCACGGCAAAAATATCTTTACAGAGATTTGCATCGAAACAACATCAAAGATATTGTTTGTGGCCTGCTTCAAGATTTGAATCAAGTTGTATTCTTGTACGTATGTTTCAAAATCTTCGTTATACAACAAAATATCAAAGTAGTGGCACGTCATCCTCCTCACCCGCAAGTTGCTTTGGCGTTGCTGGCCAGCCAGACCAAATTTTGTTGATCCTTTTTGTCCAACATGTTGCTGATCTAGTAACCCAACAAATCTTAATCATGGCGTCCTCAATTTTTTCCTTTAAGTGGCGTAGTTTCAACAGCTGAAAGCTCTAGGTTTGCTGCAAGCTTTCAAGGAATCAGCCAAATGGACTCTGCTTTCATGACTTTGCAATGATGCAGACCTGCACATATCTGTATTCAAGTAACAAGTCATCACATAAGAGACAAGTTGAAACATGAGCGAATTCTTCTTAATAGGAAATCGATTTCACGAGACACGCACCTTCAGTCCCGGAATCTTATTCAAATAAAACCGGGCAGATTTTCATCTTCTTTTCTGCACAAAATGTTTTATCTCGCTGACCTACGATTGCAGTAGGTGTAAGGGAACGTGATGCATACACACTCCACTTCTTGGATCTTATGTTTCATTTTAAAATATTACTTACGGAAATAGCGAAGAAATTGTACTGTAAACCCTGGAATACTATCGCGAGTTGGGAAGATCCGAGTCAAATGCGGTGACCACATGAAACCTACATAAGCACGCGTCGGAGCGTTTTCCACGCTTCATTGGCTTCATTTTTTGTGACTTGTAAATAGGTGCGCGTGCGGTCATCTTCGCCAGTGGCGTACGCAGAAAATTTTCATGGGGGGGTTCATTCAGTGGCATATGGTGGTCATTTGTTTGTGGTGAGCGGTCTTTGTGACGTCACAATTTGACGTCATATTCATGTTTCCAAACCAACGTTTTGGCGAAGTTTGTTGACATAATATGCATATTCTTCTACACGCCCTCCCCGTTTTTTATATGTCATTGGACTGAATATAAACTATCAGCGCTCCAAGTTAGGTTATCGGAGGAAAATAAACTCAATGCTGCGGCACAGGAGTTCATAACTGCAAAATTTTGACTGCGTGTTGAAAAAGGGGAGTAAACACACTCATCACTGCGTCAGAGCAATTTACAACTGCAAAATGAGGCTGCGCTAATGTCTCGTCGAATACGAGCAGTCGAGCATAGGTGTGCGGTTGGACTGGCTGGCGCACATCCCGGCTTGCAAGATCGAATTTTGCTTAACTACACAATGGGGTTACCAACCTGTCTTCACCAAAAAAGCCAGACCTTGTTCCAAAAAGCCAGAAAGCAGTTTCGAGGCATATACACATAAAGCATGCACAACCGCACACAAAATAGACATTGAAACTCGTCAAAAACATCGATATAACACAAGCTCAATGTTTAGAAGCATATTCTTAGTCCGTAATTACACTGTCGCGCATTTGTTTTTTTATCAATAACATGGATCATTTTTAGGGCAACAGTAAAATTTTTGCAATGTTCTGTGCACCCTGCATGGTAATAGACCCTCGTCGCAAAAGATTTGTAATGAATATGCAGCTCACACAACGTTTTGCCAGAGCCAAGCTTATCCGACTGAAAATAAGCCAGAAAAAGCCAGATTTTCCGACTTTTTTATTCCCAAAGAAGCCAAAGTTGTTAAAAAAGCCGGAATTTCAAAATATGGCTTCAAAAAATCCAAAACTGGCAACCCTGCTACACAAGAATTGAGAATGTGCATAAAGTACGCAAGAAAACTTTCAATTTTTTGTTATGCATAGATGTCCAGAAAACGTAGTTTTCCTTTTCCCCTGCTGAGACATTATGAAATGCCTGAATGCTTCTGTGTCAAAAACTACTTTTTTGAGCTGGTGCAACAGTTCTATCATGCTGCAGAATTTGGTATGTAGCCAATACGGTCAACGCTTGCGCTGATCAGCCATAGCAGACAAAATAAAGACAATTATTGCGGATAAAGTGAACCACCGCGGAACACAATCTTTAAACATGCGTAGTGGACGAAAGGTCTGCAAAAAGTGGTGAGATGGTTGCCGGACACAGACGATAACCCTGATTCTCACCAAAACCTAACTATTAGTTTTTGGCCCATTTACAATGTTCCTTAAAATTTGCATGCAAATTTATTCCGTGGTATTTGCAAAGTCGAAAAATTAACAAGCAAAGAGTATGCGAAAACATTTAATTTCCTTTGCGCAAGTAATAAAGATTTTGTAAAATATCAAGCTAAAGGAGGGGCTAACCCCAAAACCCCCGTTGCGTACGCCCTTGGTCCTCGCTCTTTGCGATTTTACAGTGTAGGAAAAGGTTGTGATTTTGGGTCACGCTGACCTGATGTTATGGTTAGTGTGAGGTGGCTTACGCACGCTGAACCGACATTATGCGTAGAGGGGTCTAAGCGCCAGGTGGCTATAAATAGCTGAAACTCACTCAGCGCATGCTTCTACGGTCTTGTCAGCAGTGTACAAAAGAAGTTATTCACCCCCATAATTTTTTTATGAGTAATTCAGTTGAGTCATATATGACATCTTCGCTATATTGGTCTTCTTAGGGTTTTCATCAAAAATCGTATGATATTGGAGAACAAAGCAACTTTGTTAGTGCTCAAACTGCTCAGTGAGAGTTATATTTTCTATGTATTTTTTGTGATAAACTTCAGTTGAAGGAAAGTATATTTTTTTATCTTTGAAAACCGGGTCTTGAAGACTCGAAGATAGCATAACTAGGAAAAAACTGAGCGATAGCAAATCCAGGGTTTTAAAAAAACATTTTTTTATTCCGACGTTCTTTCAAATTGTTTCGATATAGGCCAATGAGTTGCAACGCGATTTATTTTAACAGCTACAAAAAATATATGACCACATACTCAGTGTAGAAAAAATCGTATGTGCACAAAGATTTTTTCTTGGGTTTTCTGCAAGTATTAGAAGCGTTCAAGCATAATTCTTAATTTAAAAAAGTCTTAACTTCGAAAAATATTCTACTTTTCAGAGATTTGAGCAACAATTTAATGACTGCAGTGAGACAATCAACATTCTCTGGTCTTTCGTCTTTGCGAAGAATTCGTTTACATCATCAACGTATCTCCTTAATTCAAACTGGTTCCTTCTCTGGTTTGGAAAATCTGGAAGAAATATTCATAAGTAGTAACAACCTTGCTACTTTCCCACACTCGGCTTTTCAGTGTCGACATTGGACAACACTTACGTCGATGTAAGCACCTTTGCAAAATACAGTGCTAATCTCGTGATGTACAAAGTTTTTCTCATGTTACACAAGGTTCGTTTTCATTAAAGACATTTGATTCCATTACTTTTCTGTAGGTGAAAAAGTTTTTCTGCTAAGTTTCTTAATGTTAGAAGATACACATCCCGCAAATGAACCTGAAAATTTAAGGAATACAATTTTCCTTTTACTCGTTTATTTTTGTTTGGGCAAAGGAATTTTAGAAGCTAGTGAAAAGGTGCTTAATTTTGCTGTTTTTTTCAATTAAGTCAGTCTGAGGTTATTCAGCTGAGATGGCCTTAAAATATGAATAATCTGCCCTTGGAAAAAATACCGGACAATTTGGAAAATGAACCGGCTGCAATCGGAAAGCCTAAGCGGCAAGTGCGCAAAGTGTCACACTGTAGCAGCAAGCAACAATAGAGATCACCAGAGAAGATCACTCTCGTCGTCACCGTTAGCAACTGCAATCAAGTGTCCAACAGTTTCATAAACAATGTTAGAGGTCACTCGCCAAAATCACTCTAATCGGGATCCTCCTCTTATTGCTTGTTCGCACCAATTAAATATAGGTGTTATTCGTCGCGCACATACTGCTCGTGATGAATCGCATATTCATCGCAACGCCAACCGAGAAGTTGCAACACAACACTTGAATTGAGCTAAGCGATGTATTTCTTCCAAATAAAGGCTTTAGTTGTTTTTATATATCACAGGCAAGGAACTTCATTCTCTGGTTGCCGTCCTTAAAAAACAAAAACGTGTCTTGTTGATGAATAATAACAACCAGGCGCGGATTTAACATTAGGCTAAAAAGTCTTAAGCCCAGGGACCCCGCTTTCAGAGGGCCCCAAAATTTTGGGAGTAAGGAAAATCTCCAGTATTTTTGTAAGCAATTATATTTGTATTTTTGTTTTGGTTCAACGCACGTTAATTTTACAATGCCGCTAACAAAAGATCTCTATAGAAAAATGAGCGCGAAGGGGCAAAGTGAATGACGATGAGCATTCTCTTTTCTGGCGTTGAGAATTGGTTATTGTTACGTACTATATGTGGAAAAAACACCCGAATCCATTTTTCAGATTAGACGAGGTCAGTGAGCAGGCCCGGCTTTTTGCCGATTGCCTCCAATCGGGTCCCGTTCCAAAGGAGACCCTGCGCTACGCTTACTAAGTGATGCAAAATTACACTTTCTATCGAAGCTGCTTGTACAGTGCAGTCGCGGAGCCCACAATATTTTTAGGCGTGGGGCCCATTGCAACGAAAATAACATTTAACTGCTGGGCTTACTGCAATCAATACCTCATCTCTGGTGGTATTGAGTGCAGTAACTCATCGATTTATTGGGTGTTACGGCGTTGTCCACGGATGTCTCTGACGGAGAGGTGAAACTGGGGTCATGCCCCAGACCTCCTAGCCTGGCGACGCCCTTTCAGGCCTCGCTTTTTCACATCAACGATTTCTGTCAATATGACTTGATACACCTCTCAAAACTTTCTGCACACGCCACTGAATGGGGCCAGGGCCGGTTTTGTGCCGATTTGACCGATTTCTTCTAATTGGGCCCCGCGCTACGCCTACTAACCACCACAAATTTACACTTTTTATCGAAGCTGTTTGTGTATAGTGCCGGCATGGAGCTAGTGTTTTCAAGGTGTTTTGAGAGACCATAACGGTTCTCAATTTTTTCCAACGGTCTCTCAGAATACACGAAAACCTTGCTTTACAGTCACCTCGGCCTTGGTATTCAGATAAAACAGTTGCGGTCTTTCAAAATGTCTGTGTAGTCAGCAAGGTCAAACTTTGAGAATAACCCTGACGGGTCCCGTAGCATTGGTAAGCTTGAAATCCCCTGCCAACGAAAATCAAAATCTCAGTGAACCGCGCGATTTCACTCTCATCAAATTCTTTGGTAAGAATGGTTATTGCATATCTTCAGTATTGTGTAGCCAAATTTTTTCATAGCATCCATTAAGGCAGAGAGGGCTTACGTTTTAAAGCTATTTTCTGTGTCATTGAAAAAGCGTTTCATTTTTTCAGGTTAGGTTTCAATAATTGTTGCAAAATACGGTTCGATAATTGTTGATATTTCAGTAATTACTGCTGCTTGTATTTTGAAGGCACCGTTTAGTTCGTAATTGCAAATGTGTGCTACTTCATCAGTCTTTTACTAGCGTTGTTCATGTTCCCTCTCGCAGAGATTTGATGAGGCAACCCGAGATTGACGAAATCTATTGAAATGAACTTAGTTTTAGTTGTGAATGACTATTTCAGGTGTGCAAAAACTAACGGTTCCTCAATAAGTAACATAAAATTACTAACAGTAGTAACAGAAGTGACAATTTTGTTCAAATGAAGTGAGCCTCATGATGTTGTTGTGGTAAAAATTGCATCATGAATTACTACCGAAGCAAGGATTATGGTGGGGGTGACCAAACTATGGTCCTCGGGCCGCATCCAGCCCGCAGACCAATTTAGTCCAGTCCGCCAAACCCCTTGCACATCTTTTCAAGCACCACGTTTCCGACTGTGAACAGCAGTGCAACACAGGATTGGCTGCTGCCTGTTTTTAGTTGATGTCGCACTGTATCCAGCCCTCCAGTGACCAGGCAGTCGCCAATTAGGCCCTCGGGTCAAAACGTTTGGCCACCCTTGGATTATGGCATCAATCTTGTAGATTGGCGTCGTAATTTCTTATTTATAGCCTAATAAATTGAACGCAGCAAAAATTCTGAAAAGGTGCAAATTGGAATCTTTTTCGTGGACGTTTAAGGCTACTACAGAACTTGCCTGTTTTGAAAAAGTCAAAAGTAGTTTTGAACTTATTGGAAAATCTACAATCGATTTACATATTTATTGATTGTTACGGCGCTGTCAACTGAAGTCTCTGCTGGAGAGGTCTTAGCGTCACCCTTTCAGGCCTCGTCTTTTAATATCATCAATTTATATTATTATGACTTAAGTGATACCAATGTACTGATGATAGTAGCAGAAATTACCGAAACGTCTCCAAAAATGTCGTTTACATCCATTGCTTTGACTTAAGTGTTCAAGGGAAAATAATTTTTTACTTCTCCACTATATTCAAAACCTGCTCTAATAAACGGTTTGAACTCCTTTAATCGGTGCTGTATTCAGTGGATATTACTGTAACCAATTTTCACGTGTAAAGTATATAGTGACAGGCAGATGTTATACCGATTTCTACCGTTATGACTTGATGCCCCCTTAAAAATTTCTACTAAGTGGGGCCCTGCAAAAGTGTTTCCAATCCGGTCCCGCACTTGCTAACACCGGCCCTGAATGAGGCCACGCAAAAGTGCTTCCAATCGGGCCCCGCATTTGCTAAGGCCGGCCCTGCCAGTGAGGTACTCAATAGATATGTGATGGGAGTGTAGTCAGATAACTTCACCGTTGCTTTTTTGTTAGTTTAATTGTGACTGTTTTTGTTCCTGATATCGAGGGAATTCAGAATAAAGTAATATGTTTTAGAAGCGGAACAACTTGTTCAGTGAATGTAGCGCGCACGTGTGACATCAGTCGTCGCAAACCTTCCAGAAGGGCTCCCGATTTAAAACAGCCTAGGGCCCCGAAAATGAAAATTCGCCCCTAACAACTGCATTTTTTGTAAGAGTTGAACATAATGGAATTAAAAAATGAAATCACAACTAATGTATGAATCAAACTAATGTATGAAAATAACAGTATGATTTGATTTATTTCCTGTTTCTCCTTGTTTTATCAATATTTTTTCGCTGCATTGGTGAAATACTGGGGTGAAGTTTTCGCCTAATAATTTTCGTTTGAAGGTAATTTTTTTGTTACATCTTACAATAAATTGTGTTTGTTTCTCCGTATTTATAACGCCATATGTCACAAACCACATTTTGTCCTTCTACAAAAAGCCTTTACAAAATATTCAATGCAAAATATTGATCACTTTGCACTAGGACAGTGTCACTTACAAATTCCTGATGGTGCCTGCACTGTTTGTGCGCAATTTTAACAAGACATTGACATGCGCGTTTCAGAGCTACAATGCAGCAGCTTGTATGGAGTAACCAAACAATGGAAATTAATAATGTGCGAAACTTACGACCTTCAATATCTAGTTAATGATGTTAGATTTTGAGAAAGGTCGAGTTTTGGTATTGATCACAGTCAACTTATCCATCAAGTTTGCCAGGGAGAAATCGAAACCACATTCGTGACTATGTTTAATAAAAAATTACGCAAGAGTTTTGACTTAAAGGAATCCAAGTTTAATTTGTAAATGTTTGTGAGTCCAGTCTTTTAAATTCGCTTACAGTGGAATAAAATATTGCCGGTTTGGGTCATGGTTAAACGCCAATGAAGTTCTTCTTGATTTTATTATTTGATTATAGAAAATATCTTTCTTCTGTCTACAGTACCAATGAAATTTCCGGTAACACGACGAACCGGAAGATCTGATGACAGTTTTCTGTTTTCAGACACGCCGATAACAACGTCATTGTAGATCTGCTAGACAGTCCTGAAAATTTTCCCAATTGCGAAAGTCGCTTCGTCTGCAGCTTACAAGATAAAGAAAAACGTCGCACTAACCTTGCTTCTCTTCGACAGTTGTGAGTTGGTTGTTAATTAACTCTACTTTTTATGTGCACCTCTCTCTGATTATACTCCAAACTGATTTACGAAACACCTAAACAAATCCAAATAAGTCGCATTTGTCATAAGAAAAGTTGCTGATTGATTAGACTTGGTCGCCTCTGTGGAGACGAGTTACAAAGCGTCAACTGATGTTACGTGTGCCAGCAGATTTTGGCACAAGCCTGTTACCTAAAACGACATGAAAAATGAAAAGATGCCGTACATGGGAAAAAAGCGAATCATAAATGCCAAGCTGTATCGTTGTAACTTGTGTGTTTGAGTTTGGCTGAACCTCACGAGAAATGCTTGCCCTTAGCTTTAAAATTTGCTATGAAGCGATTGCGTCCTAAAATATCGGTGTTTTGTTTCACTGAAATTTTCAACTACATAATGTGACTTCTATGATGCACTGCAATTTGCACATTACTGCCTTCAAATAATATGTGGGATTGATTCTTTGCGTAATTTGTAGACGCCTAAACAACAATGCATTACAAGTTATCTCCAAGTCAGAGTTTTGGATCCTGCCAAGCCTGAACTACCTCACTTTATCGAACAACTTATTGACAACAGACTCTATTGAACTTGATTCGGATAATCTCACAAGCCTCACAGAACTGGACCTAAGCCAGTAGGTTTGACTTCTTTTTTAATTGTTTATTCTGTATTCTTATATCAGAAAATACAAACATTGAGTTCAAAAACGTTTAAAACTGCAAACAGCATACTGTTCTTTTGAAAGTTATTGCAACTACTTCCGCTATATGTTTTTGTTTTCAACTTTAGGCATTTCTTTGGTGATGGCCACAGTCAAACAGCCTTTAATAAACCAGTGACTCCGAGATGAACGAAACTGTTTTAGTAAAACTTTGTGATTTTCGTACTTTAATGTGTTTAACCAATGACGAAAACGGTTGTGAGATTGCACATTGACAGGTTCTTTTTGAAAAGATTCACCTCCAAAAGCACGTTTTCACTGGAAAGTTGAAACGTACCGGGTGGAGCTTGCACAATTTTGCAAATAGCGAACTGTTGCAGGCTTAAATCCTGATGACAATTAAAAGTGGGAATTTCATCATTCAATCTTTTGGACCTAAAATTGATCGCATAGGCGATTTCACACACCAAAACATGATTACTTTCAATTTTCATCATGTAGCAAAGAACATAATTAATGTCCAAGTTCACTTAAGTAGAAAAAACTTGCAGGCATGAAAAAACTCTTCGAGCAGCCACTGTTGAACTTTGAAAAAAATGATTTCAGCAAACCTGGTTTTCGAAAGTTTCGAAACACTAAACATTTTAAATGTAGAAGTGAATATTCATTCATTCAATTTCCGGCCCGCTTTTCTTCTAGGGAGGGTCACGAAGGCAGCAGCCCCAGGAGGACTCGAAATACCTCACGGTCAACAGCAGTTTTAGGTATTTTTCTGCTGGCTCCACACCAAGACGGGACCAAGCATGGTTGGAGATGTAACCACTCCACTTGGTCCTTGGGCGAAGCTGGGATCTCTCGATTCGGAGGAGAAGTGGTTCAACATTCAAGGCTCTGCGAATTTCACGGGTGCGCACTTTGTCGCGAAGTGTCACACCGTGGAATCTTGGCAGAAATCCCATTTCTGGCACTTGTTCTTGAAATAATACTTTTTCAGTCATAACCCAAGATTCATGACCATAGGTAAGGATCGAAACAAATACCGATTTAAAAACTGACAGTTTTGCGGTGTTTGAAAGCACCCATTTTGTGACCACAGGGCGATAAAGCTCACGCAGAACTGCGTTAGTTTTACCAATCCGTGTATCAATCTCCTCTTTCCACCTTCCATCACTCGTAAATACTACTCCAAGGTACTTGAACTTCTCCTGTTGCAATGTATTGCCGCTCACTTGCAGCGCACACTGCCTTGGGTTTCTAGAGCGACATAATACCTCGTTTTTTGGTGCTAATTTTCATTCCGGCTCGGTCACACGCAGCAGAAAACCAATCTAGCACATGCTGAAGACCCTGTTGAGAAGATGCTACCAGTACCAAATCGTCCGCAAAAGTAAGCGGTTGATCCTACAGCTCCCGACGGGGACACCCTTTCAGCTCAGCTATGTAACTGTCTATTGAGTTCATGTACCTCGTAGACAATGAAGAGGAGTGGTGACAGCACACACCCTTGTCGGAGTCCAACACCAACGGTGAACAGTTTTGAATTAATTTCGTCCACACGGACACAAAGTTCTAACAGGAGTACAGAGACTCGACGGCCAGTAACAGGCGGCCGTCAACAACGTACTCCCGCAACACCTACCAAAGCTTTCAACGAGGAACCCGGTCTTATATTTCTCGAGGTCGACAAAGCATATGTAGACCTCTTTGGCATACTGTACTCCCAAGATTTATCAAAAATTTCCTAGAGAATTAAAATTTGGTCTGTAGTACTACGGCCACGACGAAATCCGCACTGGTTATCATCCAGCTTTGGTTCAATGATTTCACAGCATGTTTTCCAAGGCACTTGGCATATACTTTTCCTGGGAGGTTGAGGAGAGAAATGCACCTGTAGTTGGTGCAATCACTCCTGTCTCTCTTTTTGTGTATGGGGATATTACGTTTCTTTTGTTGGGCATTACACTGGTATGGGTTTTTTGTGTACGACCTCAAAGTTCGAAGTTTAGGTGCAGTAATTAGCTAATGGGTTTGTTACATACACCAAGGCGGAGTTGTCACAAAAGCTGAGGTTTGCTTAACCTGCCGAAATTCTACCCGGCGTCAACACAATAATAAGTTGCCATAATATTTTAATGCAGAACGTTGAGCAGTTCAAGGCGTAAGACATAAAATGCGTTACTCGTTCAGCACTTGAAATTAACAATAAGGCTGAGCGTAGTAAGGTTAGTGGTTTATCAAATAATAATGAAATTTTTAAACTTACAGTTTGTAGTGAAACAGAACGGTCTTTCGTGTTTAGGTTTCCGGAGAGCATGAGGAACGTAACGTACAGTACTTTCGTTGGCCACAACGCACAGTACGGCATTTGGTGAGCATAACGTACAGTTGAGCCTTCGGTTAACGTAGCGAACAGTTGAGCGAGCGTACATTTCTTCAGGCTTTAGTCTTCTTGCTTCACGGTGATGATGTCTTCTTCGAGGCAACGTATGGTCTGTCTCAGTGGACGTTTCCAGCCGATTTGTATAGTGGGGGGAAGTGTTACTTCTTTGACTCGCTCCAGGGAAATGACTAGTTTCTTGGTTTGTCGGTTCTGTTCTTCGTTCCAGAAGACTCTGTCCGAAAACTAATTTATTGGTTTACTTATTGTGTTCGTGGTCTAAAAATTCCTTGTCATTGTTTCTGTATATTAGCTGCTTTACATTCTAGTTTGCAGCTTGGGGGGCGTGTTATAGTTTTTAATTGTTTCATTATGTTAGCTGCTTTGCTTGCTATGTTGCAGGTTCATTGCTGCTAATTCTTAATGTAATTACAGGGGTGTATGTAATCGTTTGCTGCATGGATTCTCATACAGAGTTCCCACGCAGTATTGAAAGTATTGAAAAAGTATTGAATTTTGCAAAAGTGCACATTAGGTATTGACAAAGTATGGAAATTTTGAATTGTAAAGAAATCTCAAGTATCTGAGAAGAATTTTACTGAAAGTGAAGAGCACTTCATTATTTCTGCAGTGCTCTGCAATGTGTAAAATTGAGTTTCATGATGAAGAATATCAAAAAATGAAAAGAAATAATGGTATTGAACTTATCAAATTTAGTATTGACATAGTAATGAAAAAGTATATAAAATAATTTTTAAAAATGTGTGTGAACCCTGCTCATAACGTCTTGGCTTTGCCCGTTTCCATCTTTATTGTCTCATATGCATTGTCCATTAGTCTTGTCATTACGTGTGTTCTCGTTGTAACCGTGTTGTGTGAACGACATTCCCACAACAGGGATGATCACGCCTGATGGCCACTCTTTCAGTGCTCTTTCAGAACGCCAGGCCATCTACCAAGGATGTCCCTCTCATTGCTGAGTCAGCCAACATTTTGGTCTTTGGTGGATCTAGCAGTATGAGATCTTTTGTCACGAAGACGCCGTATAGTTTGCCAGAACACCATGTTTGCTTGCCAATAATTGGAATCAAGTTTATGTCCGAAATTCTCTCAAAGAATTCGTTTTGGACATTTTCACCGTGAGTTCTGCAGACTTTCGCACATCTGCGTACAGCGAACGCAAAGAAGAGTCGGCTTTGTTGTGAAGCCATGCTTTGTAGACTACTTCATTTGGTCGAAAAGCATCTTTCACCTCATTTTTCCACCAAGGGGTTACTTTTTGCCATTATTCGCTACACGCAGTCGTTTCCGTTCGCATACCTGAGCAGCAGGTGAAGCTACAGGTGCTTCAAACAGCCGCTACTCCACCCCCAGTCCACTGTGCATTTTGGGAGTTCTCGAAACAAGGACGATAAGCAGTTCGCAAAGGTCTTTCTCTCATCTTTGTTCGCCTAGGTCTTTCACTTTATTCGGTTGGATCTCCTGGTCCTGCATCTGTGCGTAGACCCTGGCGGCTTTTCCAGATGCAGGTTGAAGACCAGCAGGTAGAGATCGGTTTGGTCCACAGTTCTACACTCCTTTTGACTCGAACGTCCAACTCTGAACGGAACGAGTCATCTGAAACTATGCAAAAATCAATGAGTAACCTTTGACCCAAGGAATCTTTGTACCAGGTGTACTTGTGCACAACTCTGCGCTAGAAGAAAAGAGTTCATGGTGCATAGTGCGTTGTTACAGCACAATTTTAGAAGGAGTTGGATAGCTTTTTAGTTCCTGTAGGCTACTCTAATTCAACGTGAAATACTGCAACGCCTGTGCATTATTTATTTTTAATGACAAGCTATGCTTCGCAGTTCCAAACATTTGAATTCTCATCACCTAGATACTGTTCCTTTGAGAAGATTTATTGGAAGCTACTTGAAGTTTAGACATGTTCACTCTATAGAAAAACCCAATGTTTCAAACTAGCTTCCTTCAATAAATTGCTGTAACAATTTGCCTTAGAAGAAAAAAATCAAAAAAACAAAAGTGCCATTTCCAACAACCTGGAGAAAGTTTGAGCGTGTTCAGTTGATGTTAACTTCTGAAAACTTTCTCTTCCCTAAAACAATTTAAATTGCTAGGAAGTTTCAATAGATTTCTGTTTAGTTTGATTTGAAATGCTATTGACAGAATCTTCTCAGTACAATTTCCCATATAACGATTTCAGCTGAAGCACCATGTTAAAACAGGTCAGTAAAGAACGTTGTAGCAGGTAAAACAGCATCAAACCATTTCTTGCAAATAAATGAACGTTGAAGGGAGATGTGTCAACCAACGGTCCGAAATAAATGGATTTCATTTGGTACGCCTGAAATGTTTTCACACAATGCATTGTTTCCGCAAACGTTCTTCGAAACTGCTGCTTACCCAACGCATCCTGCATTCATTTGTTTAAAGAAGGGAAACATTTTGGAAAGTGTTCAAAATCACTGGTAGTTTTTCATTGCTGTTAGTTTGCTCTGGAAATATATTTTTCCTGCGCAAATTTTTATTTTGAAACCAGCATTACTGCTACCGCATAGTCTACTGAACTCTTCTAAAACATTGACTAGCGTCAAATGAATCTGGATTCAGTGCCGACAACAATTTTGGAAAATCAGTGTGTCAAAATATTTACAAGCGAAAAGATGCAAATATAATTTTTATCAGAAAGGCAACACATTGTGTACTTTATAACAATTTCTCCTATATTAAAACAATATTTAGTAAACTATAATTTTTATTTTGTGCAGCAACAAGTTGTCATACTTGCGGAAAGGATACCTTGAAAGTTTTACCAGTCTTCAGACTTTGCGTTTGGGCAACAACAATATCTATGTTTTAGAGTCAGGAGTTTTCCCGTCGAATCTTGTGCACCTTTACCTGAACAATAACAAACTAAAGTTTAAGGTAAGCGACTTACAATCATGGGCGTACGCAGAAATTTTGCCTGGAGAGGGCAACGTCCACATTTTGCTTACATCAGCTATGTCCAAGCTGCGGCTCGCATGCGGCCCAGTCGAATGTTTTGTGCGGCCTAGTTTAGGTTGTAGCTGTAGCAAAAGTATGCTGTATTCTGACAACTGTCCTAGTTTTGATAATCGTGAATTTGACATTTTTGATGTAGGTGGGCTTTAGTGACACTTTAACACGTCTGTTAATTTTTCAGTTAGATACGAAGGCTTTCAGTACAATTGGTTGAGCTCAATTTAATTTGCCAAGGTCAAAGTAAGCCACGGCCCTCATTAATATGTCATAAAATGTGTGGCCCTGATTAAGATAGTGACATAATTTTTGGCTCAGTAAGTCATTTGGGTTGGACATGGCTGGCATATACTTTCAGATTGCTGACGATACAATGCAAATGGACTTTCACAAAACACTTTTCCCATTTCTACCACGCCTGTAGCTACGTTTTAAGGTTTGGAGGAAGAATACATTTTAGGGGACAAGATTTTTTAAATTATGTGTTTAAAAAAGTTTCACTGGACAAAACACAATTTGGGGACGCACAAAAGTATGTGGAGTGGCACTGCCCCCGAATGCCACCCCGTGGCTACGGACCGGCTTTCTACACCACAAAAACGCCCCTTGTTACGACTGCAGTCACAAAAATGCGATTCTTTGGCAGCAATAGCCAAGTATATTAAGAAGATAAAGTTTACTATCGCCAGATTTTCAAAGCAGGGCATTTTTTTCAAAGAAGCATTGCCCTGCTTTTTAAAGAGACCATAAATTATTGCGTTCATTTATCTAGCAAGACTTGTCAGCGTCACTTCGAAACAAGAGCTGCAAACACCTGGACTCCAGATTCTGGAGACTCGGCAAGAGCTGCAATCGTCTCTGAGAACTAACTCAGATACCAAAAATAAATCTGAACGGACAAGACGTATTCCAACAAGTCACATAGTCTTATACTGTGTCAAAAAAACCTGAATAAGCGTAGTTTGATTAAGTCAGGAATGGGCGACCCACGGGCCTCATGCGGTCCGCCTCAGCGTTTTCAGTGGCCCGCGGAAGCATTCAGGAAAAACTCAACAATACTGAAATTTCCTCTATCTTAGCCCAAAACTTGAACCGAGACTTGCTTCTATTTCCATTGGATTCTTCTGATGATTAGAAGGTAGGTGCACCCTCAGCTAAATGCAGCCTTCCTTAAATAAACCTGCCTCTTGTGCAATGAGCGGGTCACATCGGCCATAGGATTAGGAGCAGGCAAATTTTTGGGGGCGCGAAGGATTTTTGCCTGAATTTCCTCAAACTTGCCCGAAAAAGTTTTGGACCACTTTTTGTGCGAATTTTTCCCATGAAGACCGTTTTTGGAATAAAAAAAAGTTTTCATGTCAATCTGCACACGTTGAGGGCCAATTTTTTCAAACCAAAGCACGTTGGACGCCATTTTTGCCGTATTTTCAGGAAGTTTGCCCAGATTTTATGGGGTTTTGCCAAGGTTTTCATAGATTTTGCCCAGATTTCTGCGGATTTTGCCGATTTTAAGGAATTTTGCCCAGATTTTTACCACATCAAAATTTTTGGGGGTGCGCTTGCACCCCCGCCACTGATATCGGCAAACAAACTGTCATTGAAAGAAGTAAGTCAATTAGTCTGAATTAAGTGCTCACTACAGGTTTTCAAAACAATTTTGGTTCATAGTCCCAATTTCCAGGGGGGGCAAATGCCCGTTTTGCCCCCCCCCCCTGCGGACGCGCAGGCTTACAATCATATCAGATCACATCATTATAATATACTTAAACCAACAACTTAAAAACAAAAATTGTAAATAGATATGCCAAACTCAAATTGTGCGCGTGCTATGATTTTCTTTATTTTTTGCAGCATAACAGCATTTTCAATAACCTTTCAACGCTGGTTACTTTGAACCTTGACAGCAACCTTATTGACGAACTGCCTACTGATGCTTTCCTAGGCTTGACAAGCCTCTCTTCCCTGTATCTTAGGAACAACCGTATCCCTTTTATCCACAATGGAACTTTTAAAGATACACCAACGCTGCAACAAGTGTAAGCAAAATCATTTGTACTAAAAAATTTTGTATTGTTTTTAGGACATAATTCTCTTCAAATATATAGCATTAATGTATTTTACACATTCTTTATACAAAACACTTCTACGCTTTGTATACGATATGTACTGTTTATGCTTTTTAATGTTTAGGTCTAAAATATTATAGCCAACCGAATTGGATTTTCTTAGGCGTTTGAGTTCCAACGAAATTACTTACATGGAAGAAGGAAGCTTGGTACATCACTCAATGAATGGTCTATCTCTGTATCTGGACTCAAACTGGATTGTTCAACTCCCCTGTCCCACGGAAAGTATAATAAATATATAAAGTGAAAAAAGCTGACGACACGTTCATTTTTGCAAAATATGACAACAAGCCACCTTGTGGTAATAAATTATTGCTATGTTTCAGTTTTATAACACACGCTTTATTACTAAGTTGGAGGTGTCACGAGTGGTCTGCGGCCATCCTCTCCGCTTGCAGATATTGCCAGCATTGGTAGTAAGTCAGCCGCAGCATTGCATGACAACCTTTTTCTTGGACCCAGCCTTTGATGCCGAACATGAGGCTGAACAGGCTGCAAGTGCTCTTCTTCAAGTTCATGATTTGACCCCACAGAGAATCGAAAAAGGCCTGTCAATAGCGCGTGCTCAGCCCAGCCTACCACTTGGCCCATTCCTCATTAGAACAACGTGATTTTGAGTTCTGTGTTGCGTTTCTTTAACGGTACATGAAATGTGTTTATAAACCCCATTCGTATTCAACGTGTTTTTTGCAAGTTGAAAATAATTTTGAATTTGTTGAAATATACAGAAGTACTGACTACATCATTTGATTTAGATTCATTAAAAACATTTCCAGGTGGGCGATTTCCGAAACCGTACAGTAACAAACCTATATTTGCACAACAATCAACTGGAAAGAATACGTTCTTTCCAATTTTGGAATCTGGGGTTTTCTGTGCTTCATCTTGCTAACAACGCTATATTTTCAATTGAAAACCACGGCTTTGCATCAATACAATCAGGTGATGACTAAACGTTGTAGACTAAAATGATATGTAAACTATTGCATCCAACGAGCAATCAGAATGCAAAATCGTATAGTTTCACAAATTTATTATTATATTTTGCTTTTTGATTTTTCTCGTGATAAGGGCAAGCCTGGGGTGGTGCTTGCTTTTACGTAGTTTATTTTGTTTTTATTGGAGTATGTGTTTTTCATATCTTGGGTAACTGATGCAAATATCCAGGCTTTATTTCATCATATCAGGATTTTTTTAAATCTGACAAATTTTTTTTTTCAAAAAATAGCCAACTCTCGCATGCAGCATATAGAGAGTCCTATGCAAATATCATATGACACCATTCTCTGCATCTATAATGCTTTCACGCCTTTGCTGTGCTAAAAACTTTATGCTTTTTCAAATTACTGTATATCACTGCAGTGGCGTAAGCAGAAATTTCTCATGGGGGGTGTTTTCATTCAGTGGCATATGGTGGTCATCTGTATTTGGTGTACGCTGTGTGTGACGTCACAATATGACGTCATATTCATGTTTCCAAACTAACGTTTTGGCGAAGTTTTTTGACATAATATGCGTATTCGTCTACACGCACTCCCCTTAATTTATTCAGGCTGACGTCAATAAAGTTCTTTTTCGCTAACACCGGTCCGAAATAGGAAAAGTTTTTGCTGCCCCAGATACTTAGTTTTGTTAAAATTTACAGCTTAAAACTATCACTATTCTTAAATGAAGTAGTAATAATACCAGAGTATTTTGATTGCCAATGTTGCGACAAAGTGGGGCGCGTAGGCTGCAAAATTGCAATTAGCTGTGGCATCATATCTCAAGGTGACGCCTGAGGTCATAGCACATGAATGAAATTTTTTTTTTCATAGTTTTCTTTTTTTAGTAAAACTTTTCAGTAAACTACATAATTTTTTAGTTTTCGTATTTTTATCTTCAAGAAATATTTTTCAAATTGTTTTCAAGTTTATGCAGAAACACTTTCTCAAGGCGTCATAAATTGTTTTTGCCAAAACCATTACCGGGCCTGTTGGAGTTTATTTCAAATTTTAAAAATGTTTTGCAAGACGTAAGTACAAAAAAATTATACTACCGTCTTTGTAACATACAGATTCCATTTCTGCTAAAACTTCGATTACGTTTTTCAGAATTTTGAGATTTTGTAACAATTTTGAGATTATGTGCATTTTACGTAAAGATAGCGTTTGAGACGGACATATCTCGACAAACAACTTTTGTTATTCGTAATACTAAATAAATTTACACAAAATGCATTTACACAAATTTCTCTTTATTCTGAAATATTCATGACATGGTAAACTCAAGCTTAATTAAATTGAACGCAGTAAGCTATATATTGTGAAAACTACGAAATGATGTAACGTAAGAAAAGTTTTTCCTGAAATATTATGAAAAACACAGTTTTTTTCAAAATCTTCGGTGTAACTTGTCAGTCAGCAATGTCAGGTTTAAAAATTTTTTAAGTAATCTCTCCTTTCACTTTCGTGGTTGTACTAAACAACACTGCGAGTTTGTTTAAAATTGCTTCAAACTCTCCCAGAGTTTCGCTTTGCAACACTGCACCAAATACGTACATTCCAAGTCTTCAGTGTTCTTTGAAGCTGGAAAAAATGTTTTATTTGAACGTGCTATACGTCATCTGTCAGACCTTTACTGTTCTAAAGTGCAGCTTGAAAAAAGTAACTCCTCTTTCTCTCTCACGTGGCTATTTCGAGAATAGGTAACGTAAAGGCAGGATCGTTTGCGTTGTTTGTCTGCCCAGGGCAGGAAATACTCCGGAAATAGCAGAAACTTTTAGTGTCGGTAGCTTAACTACCACATATATTCTTATGTTAAAATATATCAATAATTGCTAACGTTTGCTTTGGAAAACATTAACAACATCGATTTTGGCAAAAGTTTTTCTTGTGACGTACCTTCCGTTTATAAAAACATCTTTGCGTAGAAACCGTGGTTAGCATTTTGTAAAAAATCCCAAGATTCCGAAAAGTTTTTACTCATTGGCAGTAATTTGCCAATTCTTGATTTTCTCTAATAACATTCGAAAAAAAATGATTGAACTACCGAATATTTTTATTTGTTTTCGAGAAAACATCCCAAAAAAAGATGCGTACACTCCCAGATATTTTTGTTTCTGGCTATGTTGATGGAAAAAAAATCACTCGATTGACGTTTGGCAGGTTTGTTTTCACGTTTGAATGTAGACCAAATAAAAATTTCGTCAACCCGAAATCAACATACTTAGTTCAGTCGATGGCCATATTGCAAAAATTGACATCATACACTTTGTAGCGTAACACATGGAAGCCGCAAAATTTCAGCAAGTTTGATCTAATAAAGGAAAACCAAGCCCTTTACGTTTGGTAAGGATGTGCCAGGTCTAAAAAGAGATAAAATAAAAGTTTTGGCAATGCTAATTTCGCGTGTAGATTCAAAAGAACGAACATTAGCAGTGAATTTTTGTGGTTTGAATTATATGCAAACAAACCCACGACAACAAATATAACTCGAAGTGCTTCTTCATCCATCGTTTCAAGCAGAACAATGCTGCATTTCCCCAGCACGTTTTTTTACATCAGAGGCTGAAAGGTATCTTAACGGATGCGCCGTAGCATGCTAGGAAATCTAAACTCACCAGTTACTAAGAATTGTGATTTGGCAACGTCCACTGATTAGGTGAATCAATTTTTTCAACAGTTATCGGTTATGTTGTAAATCAACATATCTTATTGTAAATCAACATACCGCAAGAAATTGTTGTAAAATAAGAATCAAACAGGTGTTACGTACAACTTGAGATTTACACGAGGAAACGCATTTCGTTCTTGGCAAAGCATTTTGCTTTTTCTCAACAGCAAAAAGTTAAACAAGCAGCAAAAGATGATGTGCCTGCGGTACCTCATTTAGTGAAGTGTAATTTCTTTCTATAACGAAACGTGTGTAACACAGCAGACATATTTTAATGAGTAGGTACAGTAATACTATTGATTTTCGGTTTCGAGTACCAGGGAATGTGGCAAGTAACATTCGATGGTTAGTATACTTTTTCCAACCCACTGCAACACAAATACTTACAATTATTTGGTGTGAGGAAAGATTGCAGTAAAAAAGATATTAATGAGTGATTTCAGAAAAAGTTGTACAAAATAAGTATCAAACTATACTCAACCTCATCTGCGAAGATTGCAAAAAAAGTGTACAAAAACTTGAGAGTTGGTACAAAAATTTGAAAAGCATGACAATATAGACCATGAAGGCCAATTTTGCTTTGCGTACTGGTTTCATTCTGGACACTCGATGCGCAATGTTGTCAGATGGCCTATCATTTTTATAGAGCATGGAAACAAGTACCAAAAATTGTCGCCTCGACCTTATAGGACTGTTTGTAAGCAGTGAACCTTTGACAAACAAAAAGTTTTGTTTTCTACGCCTCTTTACGTTTGAAAAGAAATATTTTTTGTCTATGCCCGTAAATTTACACCACTCAGTTTGGAATAACGTTTTTGAAGGTGTTTAGCTATGCAAATTTTAGAACGACTTCGTTGTTAGAGGAAGAGGTCGGTAATCCTATGCTCCTCTCTTTTAGCAACGAAGATGAACTGAAGAAAAAAGAAATCATAGATGTAAATAAATCTGCAGAAAATTTTTTGTCAGACGTTTACTAAAAAACAAAAATACTGAAATTTCAAGCACAGTTTCATCATTTTGGAGAATTCGATATGAAAGAGACGTGTGCAGCAAACACTGAGTGGTCCTTTCGCAGCTGGTCTCAGTTCTCCTTCGGTAGGTTGTGCGCATTGTGTGAGCAACATATGGTGACACGGTTGAAGATAACCATTATGATTTAAAAGCATTGCAAATTTGGCAATATCTACAGAAGAAAAACAACCGATTTTGTTTTTCAACAAACATAAATACACAAGTGTATTTGCAATGATTATATTGCTCACGGCTGAAAATTACATAGCGAAGATCTTCTTAGCACGCGCATGCCTTTTTTGTGCAAGCGTTGTTTGTTTTGAAACTATGAAGAGATCGTTGTTCACAGCACTTGGCTTGGTATCGGTAGGTTTAAATTATTGCCCAAGCGACTTGTAGTGGTGAAAGTAACACAGTGTATCAAAAATATTTCAATTTGATCGAAATGATTTACGAACAGAACAACTGATTGTGTTCTTGAGAAACAGCAGTGGATATCTGTAATTGCATGTATTATGTTCTTCACGATTAACATTCCACAGAGAGGCTTGCGTTTTTTATTCAATGCTTGTAGTGCACATCGCTTTTTGTTAAGCACAAATCTTGTTTTAACACAGGTGAAAATAAATTTTTTGTTGCTGAACTTGTGCACGCTTTTTTGTAACTATCTACGAAAAAACAGATGGTATTGAAAACAGACCACAAACGCTTGACTGTAGTCAAAAATATTGTTATTTAAATATGATAGTTTTTCTTTAAAAACCACAATCTTTTGATAGGAAAAATTGTGTAGTTAGTTATTTTCAATTTAGTTAATACAAGCTCATCCCAGAAACTTTAACTTTGAGGTCACGGCGGATACGTTTACAACGAAGTTTTTATAGATTGATTGCTTATGAGAAAAGCACTTTGTGACGCCTAAAAAACATGAGTGATGACAAAGCAAAGTTTGTTTGCCGGCAGACATAAAAGAAAGTTTTCGGGTTGGTTTAGTAGTTTTGTTCAATGTTATATAGGTAGCGACTTGAAAGCCTTGCAAAAACAAACGTTTCTTGAACGCAGAATCGCTCTTTAGCAAACGACGTTCACAGGCAGCAAGAAAATTTGCTTATGCTGGTCGCTAACCGCACTATGTTGCTGTTGATCAGTTTCGCACGTAACAAAAATATCAACTAGTCTCAAATTATTTCTTGCATTATTTTAACTTCACGATAAGGACACAACACAATGACTTTTAAAAAGGTGTGAGATTATTTTCGTTGGGAATTTTTTTTCACAAAAGAAATATGCCCCGGGATTTTGAAATTGGTTGTTCAACAATCATTACTATCTAACCGCGGCGATAGTGGCTTATTTAGATTTTATTACCATTGCCTCCCGCAAGCAACCCATGTAAAATATTTTCTTAATGGTTTTGAGACCATCCACCAAAAGAGTAGAATTACAGTGGCAAAAGTTACAAGCTTTCAGCGAAATTTCAAAATCATGACAAACGAAAGTTGAGATGCAGAAAAACGACTCCCTTAAAGCGAAATAAAGATTGAAAGCGCAGGGCATGACAACCACTGATAAGAACGTAATTGGATCAACTTGCTGTTCACCTGGATTAGTTTTAACAAGCCACAAAAATCCAACTTTCCCGGGAATGCCTTGCCAAAACAATTTAGGACGTTTGGAGAAGAATTGTTTGCCAGAACTTGAACGTAACGTCAAAATATTTATAAAAGGTTTAAAAGAACTTGAAAATGTGAAAAATAATGAATTAAAAAAATTTTGTTGGTTATGTGCTATGACATCAGCTGTCACCTCGAGATATAACGTCATAGGCTAGCTTATCTGAGCTTTGCAGCTTATCCGCTCCACATTGCCTCAACTACTGTATACAGTAGTTATCGGAATCCTTTTTTTAGTAGTGAAGTGTTTCAATCTAGAAGAAACAATCAAACATGATTTTTAACCTGGCGCGTGTGAGTTTAGGTCTGTGGATTTCAGCACGAATTTAAAAAATCCAATCGAAATTTTTTCATAAATGTGCACAAGACTTGCAGCCGGACAAATAAACTATTTTGCAAAACAGCTATATTACATGCAAGGCAAACTTGACCTGATAAAAAAAATTCAACTTGGAATTTAAAATCAGGGTTTTCAAACTGGTTTAAATCTGTGATCAATGAAAACAACCAATTATGCTTTGATCAGTTGTGAATTTTTTGTGTTGTTGCTTTTTCCTGGTTGCAATGTCAAACTGAGACTTTGACGTTTTTGCTTTTACTGCAAAGATTTCACCTTTGAAATCTCACAATATTTTCAACAAGCATCGCTGAACTTGTTCAATATGCAGGGAGTATATGGTTGAATGGGAATTCTCTCAAAGACATTCAACAGTACGCTTTTGATAATGTTCAATCGAACGAATTTTCTTTGGTTGGTATTTCAATGGCCACTCTTCCTCCTTGTACTTTTCGGAGAGTTACAGCAAGATATTTATATATGAACAGTGGATCACTCTCTTCACTAAATTCCACGGTTAGCATTTGAAATTGTTTAGTAAGCGCAAACTATTTAGAGTTTTTTGACAACAGTTGCAGTGAACGAAAGGACAACAGTCTTTCATTTGTTGATAAATGATAAAATGGTTTATTTTCGTGAAAAAACTGCCTTTATGTTTGTAAAAGTGACTTTAACCGGTAATTGCAGCTACTGTACAGTTTTAACCCATGTACTTATCTTTGAATATTTTGTTACTGTTAAAGTGATTATGAAGTAGCTTTTCTAAGCAAGGATGTGTTTATACTCCGAGTTTTGACAGTCTAACTGAATGGCTCTGCAATGCACAATTCATTTGTTGTTTTGCTCCTATCTCTGTCCAGGATTGCGGAGTCGGAGTCGTAAGGAGTCGTATGTTTTTGGGTGGAGTCCAAGTCAGAGTCGGATTCCTAACAAAACTAGGAGTTGGAGTCGGATTTTTTTGTCCGATTTCGACTCCAGATGTCCAATTTGGATCATTTTTTACGTCATACTCCTAAGTGGGGAATTCCTGTTGAAATGATACAATTTCTTCTGAAACGTTTGTTGAAACATAGATTTCTTGCTGTGCACTACGAGTTCAATTGATTTTAACAGCCAAACGTCATTCCCTTTAATTATGTTAAGGAGTCGGAGTTATAGTCGGATATTTTACCTCCGACTCCGCAACCCTGCCTCTGGCTTATTTGTGTATTTTGCATCATTAAAAACTGTTCAGTAACCGTTTTATTAGTTTCTATGAAAGTCTTTGAAAGTATTTTTTGTTTTTGCAGATTTTTTGCAGTATGTCCGTATCTGAGAATTTGCATTTGGAGAGTAATCAGATAAGGAACCTTTCTACGACACTTTTTTCAAACTCCAGCTATGTACATAGACTTTACCTACATCAAAACCAAATTAGTTTCATATCTGATGATGCTTTCCATGGGACAAGAATTCGCGAGCTTCACTTGCAAAACAATCACTTGGTTGGTGGTTCACGTTATTCCCGGATAATTACAGGAATATTGAAGTACTGCCTGTGCACAAGTAACAAAAATCAGCACGCATTGATGCTATTTAATGGAAATCGATTTCAAGATGCCGTATGGCGAAATCGATTTCCATTAAATAACATCAATGCGTGCTGATTTTTGTTACTTGCGCACAGGCAGTACTTGAATTGAAGATATGGGTAGACAAGAATCGCCGCAGTTAATAGAAAGGAAAACACAGGTTGATACTGATGCTCAAGAAACAAGTAGAGCTTCCAAATTACAGGAATATTGATACTTACATAGCTTGCACACCAGAGCGGCCTTTGTCACACTCAATTTACACTTGGTTTTGCATTTTATAGTGAAATTAAAGTGTTGAATGGAGTTGCTTTTGCATTTTATCATCCGCTCAAGCTATGTAACTCCTGGTTTTTATTCAGGTTACTCTCCCTTCTATACTTGGAATGACAGGCTTGCGCTACTTATACCTGTCTTCAAATTTTATTCAAAACTTAAGCCCGGTAAGCCATTTGATGCGTGACAAATATTTAAAGCTTCGTTACTAACTGATAAGTGTATAAAAGTATGAGAGTGCAACAACGATGATTAGAGCTGCTATTGAATTAAATATTTTATAACCAAATGTTTTGATACAATTTTTTATGTCTGCAGTGATTAGTTACAAACGCTGCCGAGGTTTCCTTTGTCGTTTCCACTGGCAGCTAAATGCAAATTGATTTGAGCTGCTATTGATAACACACACCATTAGTTTTTATTCTTTCTGGTAAAATGTATTTTTAATTGATACTGCGAAAGGCATCATAATGCGGCAAAGTACACATATGTTAATTTGTATCCCTACAAATATTGTAATGAAAAACAAATGCCATATCTTATTTACAAATCAGTCTTCATTTTCTCGTAGTAAGGGTGCATAACATTTTCGTAGGCTTCATAATTTTTGCAGATTTCTTATTGCTATCACATAGCAAAAACCTAGAATGTAGACTGAAAACTTGCCAAAAACGGAAGTAACATGAATGATTAGGAAGATTTCATGTCACCAACATTCAAGTGGTTTTACAATCTTTTTGTAAATTTCTGTGCAATATATGTCACTATAATTAAAAAACAAAGATAAAAGTGTTTGCTCTTAGCTTTAATGCGAAGGTTGGAACAAGATCAAGAGCAGCCACTGGTTTCAATATGAAACAGGTAGATTAAGGAAAGGAACATACTAAAGCTTGAAACTCAGACGACTAAGCAAAAATTTGTCGAATTTCGTGACTTTAGGATTGTAACTGCTTTTTCTGGAATCTAACACAACAAAAAAAGCTCGCCTTAAACAGTTTTATCTGACGTTATGTTGCACCTTAGAACCAAAGATTCCGGTCTTTTTTAGAATCCTTAGTTTTTTCCTTTTCTTGGTCGTGACTGAAGATTATCTGACGGTAAATTTTCCATACCCTTCCCGTACGGAATCCTGCCAAATCTATAAAAAACAAAATCCACGATGAAACCTCCCCGATATCAATATCTTTTGGGAACAAGCTTGTATGCATCTTTGAAACAATGTTGAGAGCAATGTTCATTAGGGGAAATAATCCTAAACCATTCTCCAATGTTTCTGAATGCTTTACACACACATATTTCGACACACAATTTCAAACCGCCCAAGCATGCTATATGCAAGAACTCTTCAAGAAACCTAGTTTTTATAAAGTGATGGCTTGCAGCACAGTTGTTTCTAACAAATAAACACCATTGTCATCGAACTTATTGGCATCTACTTTTGTTGCAAAGGGATTGCTCGATGGACACACAAGCCTCGTGTACTTTGATGCTTCCCGCAACAGCATCAGGGCCATTCGATCGGGATTGTTGGATTCGCTCCTTTCTTTGCAAAGATTGGATTTGTCGAATAATTTAATCGATGTCATTGAGGAAAGAAGCTTCAGGTTACGCAAGCATTGATTGGACCAGTAGTTATCAAGCTTTTCTTGGTCTGTGTAGCGTTTTTTAAAGAAGAACATCCGATGGACCAATTTGCTATGCAAAATTAAAACTACAAACACAAGAACCTGAATATCGGCATTACATAATTTACAGTAAAGGATACAACCTTCACAAAGACTTTATCAAGGATTAATGTAACTCTCTGCGGACCACTAAAAATTCCAGGTGGACCTTGAGATTCACTGGACTACATTTTTGGAACACTGCTTTGTCTTGTTTGCCACGCCTACGCTATGCCCGTCACCAGTCTCAGTGTTTTTTGGAATTCTGCTGGGCATGGAAGTTACATTAAAGGCAATCAAAAAGCAAAAATCTAATAGAAATTAACAAAACTTGACTATTTTTTGTGAAATAGAAGACTTGAACTTTCATTTGAACGAATCCATTTCTTTGAACTTTGTTTTCAGCAAGTTCAACGACTTGAACATTCATTTTAACAACCCAAAACCACTCCTTTTATTGTGGTCATTATCCTGATGTCTCATCTATGCAATTACTTTTTACAGTTCAAACCTTGGCCAATTAATACACCTTGACTTGAGAAACAACAAAATACAACACTTACCTGCTTTTGCGAACCATCGTCTTAGATGGCTTTATTTACGTGGCAACAACTTGCTAAAAACTGTTGAAGAAAACGCTTTCGCGAATATTGCAGACAGCCTAGAAACTCTCCAACTACCTGATGTTACTTTGCCATGCAAGTAAGAAATACTTTTGTAATTAGTTGCACAAGCAAATTTTTGTAGCTTCTGTTTTAGTATTGATTTAACAAAATGCATGTTAATTAAAAAACAGAAAAGGAGTATCACGCTGATTTTTGTACGTATTTTTAAAAATTTGGAACAACAACAAATTGCTCCTGACTGAAGGTTTCATTGGTTTCAGGTTCATTTTGAAATAATTTCTTAATACTATTGTACAGAGTAGCCCGTAAACCCTTACCTACACATATGTTATTATGTTATAGTTAGCTATGTATGTATCATACATTTTCTTTCATGTTTTTCAGAGAAATTTATAACATATAATATGTAGGTCACCTTTTTGCAAGATCCCCAGCACCAATGAAATAGCCCGCAACACGTCCGGACAACCTGTGATAACTCTCTTTACCTAACGGTCTTGTGCCTCTGAACAATTTTATCACTCTTGATGAAATGAGCAGTAGAGTAACTAAATATTCGACCCAGGTGGGCAAAACTTAGCTGAAAGAGCCTCACTGGCCACCGTAGGAGGACCACTAGCCAAAACTCAGAAAAAAAATTTGGAAGTGGCAGTGAATCCGGATGTCGTGGATGTATATACTAGCTAAAAAAAGGAAAACAGCACGAAAAACGCAAAAAGCAACCTACAGAAAACCAAAGGAATACTAAATATCAAGATGTCAGCTAAAGGGGCCCCGTTTTTACATTTAGCGTGTCAGGAGGGGCGGCTCGCTCCTCCTTTGGAATAATAACCCCTGTTATATTGAGAAAAAGGTCTCACAGATCATGGCATCACATAATATTTAGCCGCGGGAATGAGGAACATCACATAGAGAAACTGAATATACACGATATACGAATGGTTAGCCTAGGGACTAACCAGTAATCACCTACACACTGTTACAACTATTGTAAGTGTAGTCGAATTTTAGCCGCCTCTTGCAGGCTTGTTTGACTTCATCCCTGTTATGTCACAAATGCTCGTGAAATTTCAAATTTTACTGTCAAACCAGTGACTACTATAAAAGTGATTTAACATAAATTACTTTTGCACTAATAAATGGTCAAACCTCGTGGCCTCAGCCTTTTGAACACCTGCGCGGTGAGACGTTAGGTGAACCTAGAACTTGACAAAGATTTTGTCGTCATCTGCTGGAAAAACTAAGGCAATTCTACTGTTTGCGTTTTCGCCTAATTCGCTATCGACGTGTGCACAACAAGTTTATTTGGAACTGCAACTGTTTTGCCTTGCTGGCTGCGGTTAGACGTGGTGTGAACGGTATAAACCAATTCTCTATAGCAACTAAGAAAGCCAAGTTTGAGGTCAGGTTTGCTGCAGCTGCTTAAACATTTTGCGCCATTTTCACAAAAGTTTCTGTTGATTAAATTCAAGTTTTTAAATTCAGCCAAGTTGTTATAAGTTTTTAACCGACGCTACTTTGGAAAAAAATTATCTATTGCTTCGAATTGGTTGAAAACATCTTGTTTGCCCAATTTCTTGTTAAAACACACAAAACTGTTTCTCCACTCAGTAAGCTGAATTAAAAAAATTGAAGCAAAAATTAAAAAAAATGAAGCAAAGCAAGCAAACTGCCTCATACTTTGTAACCCATGGTTCATCTGTGCATGCTGTGTTTTTAGATGCCTCGAAAGCATTCGATCGAGTACTACACATGAAATTATTTGAGAAACTAATTCAAAGAAAGGTGCCAATGTGTTGTGTGCGCCTGCTGAAACATTGGTACAAAGAACAAACGATGCAAATAAAGTGGGGCAAGCATGTTTCTGAACTGTTTCATGTGTCTAATGGGGTTAGACAAGGGGGAGTACTGAGTCCATACTTGTTTGCTGTTTATTTAGATGATTCGTCCAATGAACTAAACAACATTAAAGCAGGGTGTTATATTGGTGAAGTTTTATTAAATCACTTGATGTTCGCTGATAATATTTGTGTGTTATGTCCAAGTGTACGTTCGTTGCAAAGAATACTAGATGTGTGCCAGGCGTATGCAGAATGGCATGGGATTATTTTCAACTGCAACAAAACTGTTTGTATGACATTTAAGGCTAAAAGTGCAAGAAGCACAGCCACTCCAGTCTTGAAATTGGGTGGTCAATACGTAAATTCTGTTGACCAATACAA